>Ga0307374_10005212_pt1 | contig 21173 bp, 15 predicted proteins | sample OX3MG_FD_202532 | JGI IMG/M metagenome (GOLD analysis project Ga0307374, IMG submission 202532) | Soil microbial communities from Risofladan, Vaasa, Finland - OX-3 | ecosystem: Environmental > Terrestrial > Soil > Coastal area > Acid sulfate soil | place: Finland: Risofladan, Vaasa | collected...
CAACAAGATCAGGTAGGGCACGACGAAGGCCCATTCTTCGTCGCTGACATCAGTTGGATAAGGTGTTCTAGTTTTCATCCTTCATTGTATCACATTTTGAAGTCGAGTCCCTAACAGGCTCTAGTTCTTATCCTCAGCACGTAAGCGCAGATGCAACTCTTTCAGCTGCTTCTCATCAACGGGCGACGGCGCATTCATCAACAAATCCAACGCACTCTGCGTCTTGGGGAACGCGATCACCTCGCGGATATTATCTTCGTCAGCAAGCAGCATGACAAGGCGATCAATGCCGAGCGCAATACCTCCGTGCGGCGGTGCGCCATACTCGAAAGCTTCGAGCATATGCCCAAACTGCTCTTTGATTTGCTCATCATCCAGTTTCATCAACGAGAAAACCTTGTGTTGCAATTCCGCTACATTGATACGCACACTCCCACCACCTACTTCGTAGCCGTTGCAGATAATATCGTACTGCCTCGCACGAATATTCAACGGATCGGTGTCGAGACGCGAGATATGCGCCTCATCCATACCGGAGAATGGATTATGCTCGGCATCGTAACGCTGTCCCTCTTCATCGAAATGGAACAGGGGAAAATCAACGACCCAGCAGAGCGCCATCTCATTTGGATCAATCAACTGGAGACGCTCAGCCAATTTCACACGCAAGCGGAAGAGAACGTCGTTGCACACTTTGGCACTATCAGCGACAAACAGCAGCAAGTCGCCCGGCTGCCCTTGCAATCGTTCAATAATCGCTTGCACCTCGTCGGTGGACATAAACTTCGTCAACGGAGATTTCACATCCCCGGTCGTACCGATTGCCAGCGAAACAAGACCTTTCGCACCCAGCGTTCGCGCAAACTCCGTCAGTTCCTCAACCTCTTTGCGGCTATACCCGCCAGCGCCCGGCACGCGAATACCCTTAACCATGCCATTGTTCGCCAACGCACTCTGGAACACACCGAAGTTTCCGGCCTGTGCAAGGTCCGATATCTCCGTCAGAGGCAGGTCAAAGCGCAGGTCAGGATGGTCAGTCCCATAGCGATCCATCACATCCTTGTAGTGCAAACGTGGGAAAGGACGCTGTTTAATGTGCTTCGTAGTCGTCTTCTCAATCAGGTGGACGAGCAAGCCTTCAATCAGCGACATCACGTCATCTTCAGCGACAAATGACATCTCCACGTCAAGCTGCGTAAATTCTGGCTGGCGGTCGGAACGCTGGTCTTCATCGCGGAAACAACGCGCAATCTGGAAGTAGCGGTCAAGCCCCGCTACCATCAACAACTGCTTGAGTTGTTGCGGCGACTGCGGCAGAGCGTAAAACTCACCTGGATAGAGACGACTGGGAACAAGGTAGTCACGCGCTCCTTCCGGCGTACTTTTCATCAATATCGGCGTCTCAATTTCGAGAAAATCGCGATCATCCAGGTAATCGCGGATAGCTTTGACGACGCGATGACGCAAAATTATGTTATTCCGCATAGTTGGACGGCGCAGGTCAAGATAACGATACTTGAGCCGCAGTGCCTCATCCACCTGTATTGTATCGCTAATCGGAAATGGTGTGGTACGTGAAGGATTAAGAATTTCAATACGGTCAGCCGAAACTTCAATGGCACCGGTACTCAGATTGGAATTTTCAGTGCCGGGTAAACGACCCACCACCGTTCCACTGACCTGCACCACATATTCTGTGCGCAATTCAGAAGCAACGCGATGCGCCTCCGGCGAACGCTCCGGGTCACAAATCACCTGTGTGATGCCGTAGCGATCACGTATATCAAGAAATACGAGGCCGCCATGATCGCGACGGCGATTCACCCAGCCCGCCAATGTCACATGTTGTCCAATATGCTCTCTATTTAATTCACCGCATGTATGTGTGCGGTAATGTACCTCTAGACTCACTGCTGTCCCAGCTCCTTACTTTCAAACGCGCTTACGCACTGATCAATCGGCCCCTACACTGTACACACAGCTTGAGAACCCGCTTTTGTCTGTAGTGTTAACATATCCAGCACAGAGGACGAATTTTGTGATAGCACATACCATGCCGACCCATCTGGCGCTGCTGTCATACTTTTCAACTGTGTGAAAAGTGCGGGCGAAATATACTGCCCTCCCAGATTCAAGGTCACATTTGGGGGTGTTGCTGTTGCTGTCCCCACACCGATTGTCCCACCACCAGTGCCAGCACTTCCGCTGCTTGCTGTTGCTGTCGTCTGAACGGAAGCAGAACTCGTTGTGGTATCCTCGGTAAAATCCAGCAAGCGATGAGTATAGCTATCCATCACGTACAAATGCGACGTTGATCCAACATGACTCGCGACAAGGCTACTCGTCGTACTCGCTCCTATGGATAATGATTGTGAACCATGCTGAGATATGGGCGAGGCAACCGGCACCGGCGTCTGCACGGTAAACGTACTCGCGCTCACCACCCCGATTGCCAGTGGTGTAGGGATGGCATGCGGGATAAAAACGCTCGTAAAACCACCGGAGCCAGCAGTAAATTGCAAGCTGTGTATTGAGCCATCAGCTAGCAGGAAAAAGAGTTGCTGATGGGGAAAAGCCGCCACACTCACAACATTGGAAGCTGTCAACGTCTCCACTGTTGGTTTGCCACTAAACTTCCCTTGCACCATTTTATAATCCTGGATAAAAATGGTTGTGGGGGATGTGGTAGTAGACGTGACAACCACGTAAACATCAGCGCCCGAAGCAGTTACAAACGTCGGATTGAAGCCACTTTGCGCATTCACAGCCACAGATGAACTGGCTTTCTTCTGCCCCGGTATATATGCACTCAAGGCATAAGCTGGCGGCGTCGTACTGGATGAGAGTGAAGATGAAAGCAGGAGTAATTGTTGCCCATTGCCCGTCATCGCAATAACTTGCGGAGTTGCGGATGGCGGCGACAATTGCGCCACTGGCATGAGACTATTGTTGTTTACCTGATACACCTTGCCATTTTTGCCCTGGGCATCGGTTCCGAGTGCATACAGCACAGACGGAGCTTTTGGAGCCTGCACTGCTGTAATTTGTGCCTGCTGCACACCCGTTGATACCGTATTTAAGGCAGGAGGTGTGTTGGAACATGTCAGAAGCGTAATCGCAGATTGTTGATTATACGTCGTAATTGCCGACCGAACCGCACTGGTCAAATTACTCTGCAAACTGGCTACTGTCTGCTGCTGCGCACTGGTTAATGCATTCCCTGGTACGGCGTGTAATTTTTTTTGTGCCGATGCTAAATCATTCAATGCCTGAGTGGGATTGGTAAGTAGCTCACCGTTTGCCTTCGTAATCAACGTTTGCGTATTTTGCAGCGATTGATCAACGTTTGTGCCATTCGTCGTATGCGTAAAATAGTAGGCACCGGAGCCAATAGCAACGACTACCAGCAGGACAAGCAAAACCAACGTGGGATAAAATAAGCGTCTACGGCCCTGCCCTGTTGCAATGACGGACTGTGGAGCAGTGATGCTATCAGGCGAGGAAAGCGGCCCACTGGAAAGATGCAAGGGAAAACCAGATGGACCAATGCTCCTATCGCCAATGTGCATTGGGGATGCAGCACCCCCAGGCAATGTACCCAGCACGGCGGTATTTTCACTCTCCTCACGACCACCCACGAAAGCGGGACGCCGTATTGCCGGTGGTTCCCAACCAACTTCCAGGACGCGCACCACAATCGCTGTAATGTTATCGGGGCCGCCATTCTCATTTGCCTGATCGATCAGGTGATACACACTCTCCTGTGGCTCTGCCTGCTCAACTGTTTTGAGAATGGCTTCATCGCTAATATAGCCCGAAAGTCCATCTGAGCAAAGTATCAGCGCGTCATTTTCCTCGAGCGGCTCCGGAAATACATCTATATCCACATCGGCCTGCGTCCCCAGGCAACGAGTAATGACATTGCGTTGCGCATGAGTCCTGGCTTGCTCTTCGGTCAATAAACCGGCACGCACCTGTTCGGCTACCCACGAATGATCCTGTGAAATCTGCCGCACCTGACCGCCACGCACAATATAGGCGCGACTGTCACCCACATTTGCAATATAGGCCATGCTACCACGCAGTACCGCCGCAATACACGTGGTTCCCATACCGCTGCGTAACATGTTTTCCGCTGCACGCTGATGAATCAAGGCGTTGGCCCGCTTGATCGCATGCAGCAATGAGGTAGCCGCATCGTCGCTATCATCCTGATAGTAGACATTCGTGACTGCATCAACCGCTATCTCACTTGCTACTTCCCCCGCCGCATGACCACCCATACCATCAGCGACGATAAACAAGGCCCCTTTTCTTGCCATGACCTGTGGATCCTTTGGTATGACATGGGCCATGTTATCTTCGTTATGTTCACGTTTACGACCAACGTCTGTTAGTTGCGCAACATCAAGACGGAGTTGTTTGGGCAACGCACTTTTCTCCCGTATTTAGTAGGTCTGTTCCTGTTCCTTGCCTGCTTCTTATGCTGATTACTATATTCACTATGCATAACTGGAACTTTAGGCTATAATACACCGACACAGAGAAAAACGCAACGGACTCTCGCTTTTGGACTAATCTCATTCATTCTCATGCCGCGCACGATGTATTGTAACAGAGTATACTCTTTCGTTTTAGCTCTTGCAAGACATGTGCTATTCGGTCTAGCACTATTTGGGGAAGACAGCAAAAGACAACATGCAACTGACACAACTTCATGAACAGCTATGGGTCATTCAAGGTGGCGCCAATATCGGCATCATTGCCGCCGAAGGACGCTGCCTCATCATAGATAGCGGTTTGGACAAGGATACCGGACGCGATATTCTGAAGCAGGTCAAGACGCTCGGATTGACCCCGACGGCGCTGCTCATCACGCATGCTCACGCCGACCACTTCGGCGGAGCGCAATACCTGGTACGACAAACCGACCTCAAAGTCTATGCCACTCGCGTTGAGGCGGCTGTTATGTCGGGGCCAATTCTAGAACCACTCTATCTTTTCAGTGGTGCCCTGCCTCCACGTGAACTCCAACATAAATTCTTGCTCGCCAAACCTTGCCTTGCCGATATCATCCTTGAAGGTAATGAGCAGCAAATTGATCATCTCCCCGTCCAGGTTCGCTCCTTACCAGGGCATAGCATTGAACAAGTGGGAGTCGCATTTGGCGATACGTTGTTTGTTGGCGATGCATTCTTAACACCAGCTATCCTCGACAAGCACCGTATCCCCTTCTACAGTGATATACAGACAGGACTCATGACACTGGCTGCGCTGAAAACGCAAACAAGTACGTTTAAGCATATAGTTGCCGGTCACGGCGAGGTCTATACCTCGGCTGAGGATGCCAATCGGGCCATAGAGTATACGATTCAACGTTTGGAGAGTATGCTGGAGAGCATACGTGCAGCACTGGCCGAGGGCGACGCCCGTCCTGCGGCAGACCTGCTCGGCGCGGTAGCCTCTGCGCAAGGTGCAACAATACAAAGCCTTCCGCAGTACGTACTCTATAATACGACCGTGCAATCGGCGCTCAGCACGCTCTATGGACGCGGCGAAATCCAGCCGGTATTCTCGGAAAATACCCTGTTATGGCGCAGAGAATAGAGCGAAAACCCCAGGCTGTTACCTTGCAAAATGCAAGCACGTTATAGCCATGAGGAGTACTATAGTATGCACATTGGTATGAATGCTCAATTGCTCTCTTTCAGTCAAAATTATCGCAACGGCGGAGTTAGCCGCTATATTCGCTCTCTATTGACAGAGCTGGCAAAGCAACCAGGAGAACATGAATATACGGTTTTTGTGAATGGGCAGGCGGTGATAGAGCAACTTACGGATTCTTATCGTCACCCTCAAATAACCTATGTTCCTGCCAGTTGGTCTGAGTCACAACCAGCGGCGCGTATTGCCTGGGAACAATTAACGCTACCCTCGCTCATCCGGCAAAAACATATTGACGTGCTGCATTCTCCCGTCAACGTGTTGCCTGAAAGGTTGCCGCGTAGCTGTGCAGGCGTCGTAACCTTGCATGACCTGGCGTTCTTACGCTTCCCTAATGTGCTAACCCGCTCAAAGCGTCTGTACCATCGCACCTTCACTGTGCGCAGCCTGAAACGCGCAACCATGATTATTGCAGTCTCGGATAGCACCAGGCAAGACGCAGTCGAACTCGTCGGCATACCGGCTAAACACATCCAAACAGTCTATACGTGTATCAATGAGCAGTTCTCAAACGTTTCTAAAGGAGAAGAGGTCCAATCACTGCGCCAAAAATACGGGTTGACCGGAGGATTTCTGCTCTACCTCGGCACATTGGAACCTCGCAAGAACATTCCAACACTTATTGAAGCTTACGCTCGCTTGCGACAAACCTACAATATACAGGAAAAGCTGGTGATTGCCGGTGGTAAGGGGTGGCTCTATGATACAATTTTTGCAAAGGTCCAGGCATTGGGCCTGGAGTCAGAGGTGATTTTTCCCGGATTTATCCCTGATGAGGAACAGACAACATGGTATGCCGCCGCCGCTGCCTTTGTCTATCCCTCGCTCTACGAAGGCTTTGGACTACCTGTCGCCGAGGCACTCGCCTGTGGAACACCCACGGTCACAACAACCGTCTCCAGCCTACCCGAAGCAGGGGTTGGTCTGGCGTTGACGGTAGAGCCGCACGATGTAACGGCTATGGCCGACGCCCTTCACACGGCATTAACCGATGTTGCATTACGTGAAAAATGCCAGGCAATGGCCCCAACCATTGCAGAGCGTTTCTCAGCACACACTATGGTGCAACAGACATTGCGCGTTTATGAACAGGCTGCGACACTACAAACGGGTAAAGGGCATGCACAAGGTGTGTCCGTTGTTCGTTAACTAAGGTAGAATATAGTAAGATAATAGGTTATAGCGTGTATCGTGAATAAATTATCACAAACAATGAAAGTCAGCCCCGACACCGATAGGACAGGAGCTTTGGACATGGCTGTAGGAGCCACCGGCCCTATAATGAGAGCTATCTCGAAGCGGCGCTCGCATCGTCGGCAGTGGCGCATCTTCGAGCGCATCTTTATGATTCTGCTGGACGCAAATCTGATCTATGTCTCATTCAGTCTTGCGCACTACATCCGCTATAATCTTCTTTTCAGGAACGACATCCTCGTTGCCTTGCGCAACAATATTGAGAATAACACGCCGACAAAGGACGTATTTACGCCACTCAGCGCCTTTCTCCCACTCGAGGTTGGTATCATCGTTGGCCTGATTGTTATTTTTGCCATCCGAGGGCTCTACCACATTCGCCTGACCGGTAGTTGGTTCCGTCAGGTTTGGACCATTGCCAGTTCCGCAACCATTGGTCTGGCTTGCTTAATCACCTACTTTTTCATTTTCCAACCGCCATCGAGTTCTCGTTTACTTGTGCCATTCATTTGGGGTACAACTATTGTTGTTCTCTCACTTGGGCGGCTCATCGTCTCAGTCGCGATGGGTATGCTCTATCGCCTCGGTTTAGGTGAAACGCGCCTGCTCGTAGTCGGCTCTGGTCGCCTGGGCAAGATTATCATGCAGCATATCGCAGCAAACCCGCACCTGGGCTACTCAATTGTTGGCTTTTTGCACGATATGAATGAGCTGCCCAGTAATTTTGGGCGCTTCAAAATGCTTGGCACGTTGGAAGACCTGAACCTTGTCATTCGTTCAATGCAAGTGGACGAAGTGATCATTGCTCTTCCATCCACTATGCATGAGCAATCCATTAAAACCGTGCGCCTGTGTGAGCGGTTCGGCACCTCGTTCAAACTTGTACCCGATTTGTACGAACTCAGCCTGTCGCGCATTGATATGGAAGCCATCGAAGGCATTCCCTTGATTGGCATCAAGCAGGCGTCACTCAATACCTACCAGCGTTTCATTACGCGAGTCGTGGATATTATCGTCGCCATAGCTATTATGACCATTGGTTCCCCACTCTGGCTCTGCATCGCGATAGCAGTGCGTCTCAATTCACCGGGCGAGATCATTTACAAGCAAACGCGCATTGGCTGGAATGGGCGACCATTCAACGTCTATAAATTCCGCTCGATGTACAAAAACGCCGATCAGGTGCTGGCTGCCCTCATGGCGAAAAATGAAGCCGCCGGGCCACTCTTCAAAATGCGCGACGACCCGCGCATTACGCCCGTCGGCAAATTCTTACGCCGTACCAGCCTTGACGAATTTCCGCAACTCATCAATGTTGTTAAGGGTGACATGAGCCTTGTCGGGCCACGTCCACCTCTACCCAACGAAGTCGCACAATATCAGGAATGGCAAAAAGGCCGCTTAGCAATCAAACCCGGCCTGACCGGCCTCTGGCAGGTGCGTGGGCGCAGCGATATTAGTTTTGACGAGGGCGTCCTGATGGACCTGTATTATATTGAAAACTGGTCGCTGCATCTCTACTTCCTGATTCTTTTACGCACCATTCCAGCAGTTTTATTCAGCCGAGGAGCTTATTAATTTATGAAAGTAGCGTTGGTCCACGACTATCTCAATCAAATGGGCGGTGCCGAGCGCGTCGTTATGGCCTTTCACGACATTTTTCCCGACGCCCCTATCTATACATCCATCTATGACCCCAGGCGCGTTGACCCGGCCTTCCAGAAGATGGACATCCGCACAACCTTTATGCAGAAACTGCCCCTGGTCACGAAACACCATCAGCCCTATTTACCTTTCTACCCCTTTGCTATGGAGAGCCTTGACCTGCGCGGCTATGATCTCGTCCTCAGCAGTTCCAGCGCCTTTGGCAAAGGGGTTATCACACGACCAGAAACGCTGCACATCTGCTATTGCCATACGCCTATGCGCTGGTGTTGGGCGTATGATGAATATGTCGAGCGCGAGCAACTGGGCCAAGTGGCACGTAAAGTGCTGCCTTTCCTTATTACTGGCTTGCGCGTCTGGGATCAGACCAGCGCCATGCGCGTGGATCACTTCATCGCCAACTCGCCTGTCGTGGCGGAACGCATTCAGAAATACTACCGGCGCGATGCCATCGTCATTCCGCCGCCCGTTGAAGCGAGTCGGTTCACCTTCGATCCCTCGACACAGCCAGAGGATTATTTCCTGATCGTCTGCCGCCTGATACCCTACAAGCGTATTGACCTGGCTATTGAAGCGTGCAACCGCTTACAACTGCCGCTGGTTATCATCGGCAACGGACGCGACGAGGAGCGACTCAAAAAGATGGCTGGCCCGACCATCCGTTTTATGGGTCGGCTCTCCGATGAAGAAGTCCTCCACTACTATGCGCATTGCCGGGCCTTCTTGTTCCCCGGAGAAGATGATTTTGGCATTACGCCCCTGGAAGCTCAGGCCTCCGGTCGCCCCGTCATCGCCTATGGTGTTGGTGGTGCGTTAGCCTCCGTCGTTGACGGCAGCACCGGCGTCTTCTTTCACGAGCAGACAGTAGACAGTCTTGCATCTGTACTGGCTACATTCGATGAACACAGCTTTGATACACAGGTGATTCGAAACCACGCCCTGGAATTCGATATGCCGCGCTTCCGCAGGCGCATTGTGCAGTTTATTGAAGCGAAGATGAGCGAAGGCAAAGCTAACGAGCTACCCTCTCATCAAACAATTTAAGACAGGTTATAGTGCGACAAAACATTGCCGGACAAATTATAGCAACAACATTAACCCGGAAAAGGTGAACATACATGGAACTATTAACATATTGGAAGGTTATTTGGCGACGCTTCTGGCTCATTGTACTCATTGTTGGGGTGATCGCGCTTTACGTCGGTTACGAATATTACCACCTGTATAAAACACCTGGCGCGTTAAAAGCGTATAGCTCCAACGTCACCATTCAGGTAGGTCTCCAACCTATTGACCCACAGGTGCTTAGCAGCGCCGATATGGTTACGGTGTCTGAGTCCCTCGCCGACGCACTCACAACAGGGCCGATTCTTTCATCCTCGACCTTCGATACGCAGGTTAATCAGCAAATCCAATCGGACATGAGCCAGATTACGCAGAAATATGGTTCGAATCCCAACCTGGGCAGCATCAATGCCGGTGCTATTGGTGGTGCCATCTCGGCACAACGTGCCCATGCTCTCGTCACCATCACCACCAACTGGAGTACCGCCCCCGGCGCGTGGGCAATCAGCAACGCCGTTGGTGAAATTCTCAGCACCAACATCTGCACCTATCTGAATTATGACATATCACAGGGGAATTCGTGTTCAGCCGCAAACAATGCCGGACAGCCCCTCGTCACCTCAAAGTTGATCAGCGCGGCAAGCGATCCAGCACTGATACCCGGCCCTTCGTCAAGCAAAGTTACCCTCTACATCATTATGCTGCTGGTCGCACTCATCATCGCTATCGCCCTGGCTTTCTTGCTTGACTACTTTGATGATCGTATACGTAGTAAGGATGACGCAGCACAACTGCTCCAGCTACCAGTGTATGGCATAGTCCCACGTCCTCCCGCACCCGGCAACGCCGAAGTCCGTCGAGGTAGGGACAGCTTTAGCCCGTCCGCGCCTGTCAAAACAGTGTAGGCCCATCCCGGTGGACACAGACGGGTTCATTCGCGCATTTTAGAGAACAGGAGTTTTTCTGTGAGTATTCGTTCGCAAGAGCAGGTCGCTCTGCTAACAGACTATGATACAAATTCGGCATACAGTAATGCCTACTATAGCTTATATGCCACTATCCGCTCACATTGGGATAGCGAACAACACCCGCAATATACGCTGCTGCTGGCAGCACCTGCCGCCTATCCTGAATATGCTGCGGCAGCCGCGAATATCGCCATTGCCGCAGCCCAGAGCGGCACACCAACAATTCTCGTGGATGCTGATGTGCGCACACCAGGCTTACAACAACGCTTTGGACTGACCAAAAGCGACGGCCTGTCAGAACTCTTGCACATGGATGTTGTCACGACGCGGAACATAGCGGCATCTTTACAGCAGACATTCGTTCCCGGTCTGCGTCTTCTGAGTGCTGGTCAGAGCCACGCAGGCGTTCCCGCACTGCTCTCGACAAAACTACACGATGTCGTCAGCTGTATTCGCGAGTATATGGCGCAGTCAGAAACAAAGCCGAGCATCATCATTTTCCACTGCGCACCCGTTCTATCCTCCCCCGATGCCTCTTTACTTGGCGCGGAGGTCGAACAAACCTTACTTACCATTGTCAGAGAACGTACAACGCGCACACAGGCAAAACAGGCACAGGAACAGTTGCAGGGAACGCATGCCCACCTCAGTGGCATTGTCGTTGTAGATGTGTAGTACAATATACCAGTAAAGATAACGGTACAGTATACGGTAAGACAAAACACCTGTTTTTGGCGAGGAGGATATTAAGCATGCCAGGACGACAAGGCCAGGATAATGAACCGTGGGATAAGTCTTCCAGTCAGCGTCTCGCAGCATTCAATGGGAATGGTACAGGGAAACAACGCGCTGTCCCTCAACGCCCGTCAAATATGGCACGTATGGATCGTCCTCCCAACACGCCGCGTATCGCTCGTCCGCAACGCGAAGCGACGAAGCAGCGCAGGGTCCGTCGTCGCCTGCTCATCTGGAGCTTTGTATTTATCATTTGCGCCTTACTGGCATGTGGCATCGGCTATGCCGCCGTGAACTTTTTCGCTGCCATCAACGCCTCACAGGGGTCGGCAAATACGGTAACGGACTTTCTTTCAAATCTACAAAGTCAAAACTACAATGCCGCGTTCAGTGACCTTGCACCGACGCTCACCTATCAAACAACACCACAGCAATTTACACAACAGGCGCAGAATGACGATCGTTGTTATGGGCAAGTCACCGATTACAGCGAAGTAGCCAATAGCGCAACCACCAGCACCGATGGTAAAACACAAAGCTTTATCTATAACATCACGCGCACTCTGAACGGCAAAGCCAAAACATACCAGATGCACATCTCTCTGCAAAAAGAGATCAACACCGGCAACTGGAAAATATCCAGCTACGGCAATGGAGGGAATGATAGCGGCGTTCCCAACGACCTCGGCCCAGGCCAACCACCGTGTAGTTAACAACGGCATAGGACATAACAAGCAAGAACAGCATCCGTGGATGCTGTTCTTGCTTGTTATGTCCTATGCCTTCTATTCTTTGCCTGTAACTTCTTCCAATCGCATCCGTACAAGTAGTGATTTTCCCGGATGACTCATGTTTATAGTATAGATGGGTCAATTGACACCTGCCTGATACATAGTCTACAAAGTATAATTCTCCTATAAGCTGCTCCGTACATTTTCATCTTTTATCATTTTTGAAACAGCTTAACAGGAGGATGTATGTTACTTGGTCTTTACAGAGTTTACCTCTATATCGTCTACATCGCTATGCTCATCTTCGCCGCCGTAGGACTGGGCATGTTCCTACAAACAATTCTGGCGCAAACAATTTTTCGTGATCCATACAACGTGCCGACCAGTGCCAACGTGGTTCAATCCGGCACCTTCGCCGCCGTCTCGTGGCTGATCGCCGGGCTGGTTGGCGGGTTGCACTACTGGCTCATTCGCCGCGACATGCGCAATGATGCCTCAGCAAAAGGGGGTGCTGTACGGGCATTTTTCCTGAATTTCACGGAGATTCAGGCTTTGCCGCTGGCGGTAGGTCTCGGTGCATCTACCATCTCGATGCTTGGCGAATCCTTCAGCAGCATTAGCGGCACAGCGGCCTTCACCATCGCCGCGCTTGCTCTATGGACATGGCTGGATTGGGAACGTCGAAGAGCCGAACCCAATACCGGTGCGGCTATCGCCTTCCAACGCATCCATCTCTATGGCGTGCAATTAATCTTGCTCTTTATTCTCAGCGCAAGCTGGATACCAACAGTGGGACAACTGGTAGATACCATTTTCTACGGCGGCAAAGGATCAGGTACTCCTACTTGCGTTGGTTTCATCGTCTGCCAACAAGGCCCAAATTTACTCAGTTTAGCTGCCAGCACACTCTTCATCGTCCTGTTCTGGCTCTACTATGGGTATCTCAGCCGCAACGACACTGCGTCACTCTTTCGCCGAATCTTTCATTTCATCGGGTACGGCTCCGGTTTAATTTATCTCCTTGAGGGTGTGTATCACATCTTTACACGGCTACAACTCACCATACTCAAAGTTCCGCTTACCGCCGGCGAGCTATCAGGCCCCGGCGCTCAGTATGACATTGTATCGCCGCTCAGCCTGGGCCTTATTACTATCGGTGTCTACCTTTTCTGGTTACGCAGAACCGAACAAAAGCATCCCGCAGTGAAAGCTTTGACCAACCTGTCTTTACAGGCGATAACGGCCACTTTCATGGCAGTTCCATTCTGGTGGGGATGTGGGTCGCTCCTGCTCAACATTTTGGAGAAGATAGCCCCGTCCAGCACACCATTAACCACCGAAAGTTGGGCCTTCGCCATCGCATTGATTCTGACAGGCGTGGGCTATATTCCGCTCGATATCCTCTTGCGACGACGTAGCTCGCAAACAACACTCTCCCTGGCATTGCGCGGTTTCGTCTTGGCCCTGCTCGGCGGCAGTATCCTTGCCATTGCCATCGGTGGGGCTGTTACGCTCTACGCCTATAGCACGTCTCTTCTCGGCTCGCCGCTCGACAACTGGCAATTTACCGCCCATACTGGTCTCGCTGCCTTCATCACTGGTGTCATCATTGCAGCCCTCTACCTCTGGACAGGAGCGCGTGGCGGCATCTTCACACGCCGCGCACAACCTACACAACCAATCACCGAAACGACTACAAAAACGGCGGTACCTGTTGTACCATCTCTTATGCCCTCCATTTCAGCCATCCCAACGGCCCCTTTGGCAGCGCCAATGCCAGTAGATACACATTCTTCGGCTATAGGGGTTGTCCTGGATGATTTGGTCGCCGGTACCATCTCTCGTGGAGAAGCGATTGCGCGTATTAAGCTTTTGTCGGAGCAACCCATATAAATTGAATGACACGCGCAATCCGTAGGGCTGATTGATCGGCCTGTGTCTCCGATGCTGATCAATCAGCCCCTACTACTTTGTCAACGTTCATGTGACTGTGATGCTCCAGCAGTGACGAGAGATTCTTCGCTGCACTCAGAATGACAGGCCGGAGATTCTGAGTGCAGCGAAGAATGACAGGCCGGAGATTCTGAGTGCAGCGAAGAATGACAGGCCGGAGATTCTGAGTGCAGCGAAGAATGACAGGCCGGAGATTCTGAGTGCAGCGAAGAATCTCCGGGACGAGTGAGCTGTGCGCATCTGCCGGTGTCCCTTGCTGGGGCATCACCAGTCACATGAACATTGACAAACTACTACTACTCTGTCAAACTTCATTTGAAGGATAGTCATTGACTATAAAAGCGCTTGAGCAGCCATTTCTGATGCTATACGAACCATTCAAATGAAGTTTGATAGAGTACTACGGCGTATATCGCTGATTCTTCCTGGTTGATAGGATATTTGCCTAAATGCTAGTATTTTTTGGTGCAGTTGAGTACAATAACTATAGTAAATAAGCATGCCATGCTGAACGTGTAGAGCATTTATACCACATTTATTTTTGGAGCTAGATTTATTATGCCGAATAGCACTGTGACATTGCCACAATGGCAAATCGAAATCGAGCAACTGATGCGCCTGCGAGCGCGACTGCTCCCGCCGTACAAAGTTGTTCTTTTTGACGACGATTATCACGAAATGGACTACGTAGTCTCTGTACTGCTGCATACTGTCAACAAGTTGACGCCAGCAGAAGCTGAACGCATCATGCTAACAACCCATCTTACAGGAAGCGCAGTTGTCACTATCTGTCCCAAAGAAACTGCCGAACATTATCAGGACAAACTCTCAGGGTTTGGACTCAGGACAACGATTGAGCAGGAAGACTGAATGTTCGACCGGTTGCGTTGGCTCGTTGACTGGCATACTTGAAATCCGTGCCATAATAGCTATATTTATCCAGAAGCCTTCGCTAATACTGTGCAATTGTGCCATTGACGGTTTGGCTTTTACGTTATAGAATCTATATGACCTGTGTGAGATGCATCGAAGACGAGACGCTGAAATATGCTGAAAACTGAAAATGCTCAATGATGCTGGTTATCATGCTCCACAGGGAGGGAGTAAAAATGGTTCATCTATGGCGCACAAAAGCCAAATACGAGGCAGAAGCAAGTAAAACAGCTCCAGGGGTAGGGACAACGGGCGATATTGCCGTCATTGTCGAAGGCAAGAAGCTCGATAACGAATTAGTCCGCCTGGCCTGTCTGATGGCGAAGAAAGCAAAGCGCAAAGTTCATCTTGTTCACATTATCGAAGTTCCACGTACATTGCCCCTGAAAGCCGTCCTCACCAAAGAGTCCGAAAATGCCGATAGGCTTCTCAACGAGGCCCTTTCGCTGGCTGAAGATGCTGGTTGTGATGCAGTTGCCGAAGTGGTGCAAGCCCGCGATGCAGGCCCTGCCATCGTAGACGAAATAAAAGACCACGGCTGCGCACTCGTAATGCTTGGCTTAGTACGTAATCCACATAAAACACCTGACAACAATCTTGGGAAAACTATTCCATATGTTCTTGCAAACGCCCCATGCCGCGTTTGGCTTGTCCAGGATACAGTAGATACCCAATAGCGCCGCGTAGGACAATCTACTGGATATGAACGAAGCCTGTCGGGTACGATCAATCGGCCCCGACAGGTTTTTTCAGTATACGAAAGAATATGTTATAATGAGCGGGAGAGAGTATAGCATGTAATCCATTTACGTTTCCTATTACAGGGGCGTTGCCAATTTGGGAAGGGATAAGGCCAGGCCTATGACAACTAATTCACGTTCCACTGACCTACCAGTACGGACGCACAAAGACTACTACACTGCACTCCATCAGGCAGCGTTAACTATCTCGTCCTCTCTTGAATTAGAACAGGTATTACAGAGCGTCGTCATGAGTATTACCGAAGCGATGGGGGTAAAAGGCTGTGTCTTACGCCTGCTTGAGCCGCGCACCGGTGGTTTACAAATTGCCGCTGTCTATGGATTGAGCAGGGAATACCTGGCAAAAGGCCCGGTAAATATCAACCGCAGCCTGATTGACAGCGAGACGCTCTGTGGCACACCTGTCTTTATTCTCGATGTACGCACAGATGAACGCTTCCAATACAAAGATGCGGCAAAAGATGAGGGCATCGTGTCTGCCCTGTGTGTTCCATTGGAAGTACGCGGCAATGCTATTGGCGTCTTGCGCGTCTACACAGGCGAACCGCATACGTTCCACGAGGACGATATTCAGTTCCTGACCGTCCTCGCCAGTCTCGCAGCTCTTGCCATCGAGAACGCCAACCTGTACGAAAACCTGAAACAATCGTATGACGGCGTTATGGAAGTCCTCTGGGGTACAAGTCTCAAGTAAGAGGAAATAGTGACACGAGGCAACTAAAAACCGCAACACCGGTGTTGCGGTTTTTAGTTGCCTCGTGTCACTATTTCCTCTTACTTGAGGAGCGTATTGGTAAGATACTGCGAAGTAAATGTCGTGTATTCCCCAACCTGCTTGCCGGGCGCGGGAAAGAGCCGCGCTGAAAGTGGCTTTTGCAGACGCACCGCCAGAGTTGCCACATCGAGCAATAGATGGGCAATGGACTCCACAGCAATATCGCCCGGCAACGGTACTGTATCCAGGCCTGTACCACACACAGCGGAATAGAGCAACAACTGGTGCGCATTGACCAGACCTTCCGCCCAACGTTGTCCCAGTAGTGCATCTTCCAGCACCGGCAACATCAGACCGTTATAGCCGCATGTTGGCAATCCTGTACTTTTTAACGCCGCTGTCAGCGCGGCAGCTACAGCCAGCGTTCCAGTAGACCCAAAAGGCCCATAACCACAAAGTTCCATCGCACTCACGATACTATCTTCACCCATCGGCGCGGGCGACACATCAATGCCCCCAAAACGTAATCCCTGTTCGCGTGCAAGCTGCTGGCCGAGAGCAACAATAGGCGTAGCTCGCTCAATCAGTGCGGCTCTGACCTGTTCACTGGCCTGTTGCAGATTCAAGGGAAGTGGCGTCTCATTCGCGCATGCTTTCAAAGCAGCGGCAACAATACCTGCACCCTGCAAGCCGATAGAGAGGCTGGCAGGACCTTCATGATATGCCGCGGGGAAAAAAGGGCTGCCGGGGGGTACACACGCCAGCATAGCGAAACGAAAATTGCCGAAACCCTCTTCCGTCTCACTCGCCAATCGCTTGATGACCTGAGCAACAGGCATCGCCGCCTCCGCACACAGGCCATGCTCAATGTCGGCCAGTTGAACGCTGGCATTCAATACGCCAGTCTCCGCTATAATATCAGCTAATAGCTCAATACGCTCCAGTGGGAAGGCTGGGTGAGCCGCTTGAGCAGGGCCAAGTGAGCAAAAGCTGATTGCTGCGTCATCCAACATGGCTTGCAACTCACGTGCATACTTACGCAAAGCCAGCGATGACCACGCGCCCACATCCTCAAAAAGTGGGCGCGTCGAGAGTCGTACTGTCTGCACCTCGTATCCAGCATCGGTAAAACGAGTTTGTGCTGCTTGCAAATAGTGAGCGGCATGTGTAATAATGGTTGGCGTCAGTGGATGCGCATCGGCAATACCCAACGTCAGCGTGCGTATTGGTGGCGTGTGCATGAATATGTTCCTCATTTCCTATATCAATTGACCTGAACAATGTTTCCCTGCTATTATAAAGCAACGAACAAGCGTAGGGACCGATTGATCGCGTCCGTCTGGGAAATAAAAGCATCGGTAGTTGATCGCGTCCGCCTGGGGAATGACAGCATCGGGAGGTAGACGCGGACGCGATCAATCGGCCCCTACACTCACAACAAAGGGAGAGCCAATGGCACAAATGACAACAGACCATGCCTGTTTCCTTTGCGCATTAGACGCCCATCCCTGTGCCGTGCCACAGGTAGAGGGGCATATTCTCAGAGCCTACGAGGGAAACGCCAACGGCGATATCCTGCCTTTCGTGACGCTTGATACCGGTACAGTGCTGGTTTCTCTGCTGCTCACAAAATACTACCACAACCTTGTGAAGGGACTGAAAGCCGTGGGCGACGCAATGAAAACACTGAAATTGCGCGTCTATCACCTGCCCCAGGCACCCACAATAGAAGAGTACAGAGGACGCCCTCTACATCGCTATAGCGCTAATACCTATACACTGGCCGTATTGGAGCCAGATAGCGTCCTCAATATCACCGACCTCAATCAAGCTGCATATTGCGCTCGCCAGTACCTGCTGAACCAGCTTGTGCCATCTCCCGCCTCCGCTGCGACCATACGCGGCAACCTCGTTCATAGCTGCTTCAAAGAATTGCTCAAGGAACATGATCGCGGCGAATTAATGCATGGATACGCGCAACAAGCGCATGAAACGCCGCTGGAGATGCTGCAACGCCACCTCCAAGCAGCATTGAACAACAGCAGCATTGACCTTGCAGTCGCCAATATTTCCGGTGAAGCATTACGCTCTGACGTTGCGCCACACCTTGATAGCCTCGCCACGTGGTTTCAGAATCAGCGTGCTACCCTGTGGGATATGCCCGCGGAATATGAAGACGGGCAGCAAAGCAATAATCAGGTGCGGGCCGAGACGTTCCTGCTGGCACCCGAAATCGGTTTGCGCGGACGGCTGGATGTCTTCTGGCAACAATCGGGACGCCAGCGTCTGCTGGAGTTGAAAACCGGCGGGGCCAGTGGCACCTTGCCAAAGACTGATCATCGCTGGCAGGTACAGGGTTATCACGCCCTGTTGACAGTGCGGCGCGATAGCACAATGAAAAAAGCCATGGCGACCCTGCTCTATAGCGGCACGCCCGGCGAGGCACAGGCATTCGGCATCCCGTTCACCGTGAAAGAACTACACCGCGTGATTGAGACACGTAATACGCTTGTTCTCAGCCACATAACTGGCGTGCCTCCAGCACCTCCTGGGCCATCGCGCTGCACAAAATGCTCCATGTTGCATCAATGCCAGCAGATTTCAGCATTGCTTGACTGGCAGGCACCAGAACCAGCTATAGGCATTCAACCAGAGGGAAAAACGACCCCGCAATCGAATGGCAACCATGCCGCACAACCCGTAACCGACAATTCACAACAACCAATCTCACTCTATACTGCTGAAGACCGCGAGTTCTTCGCGAAATACTATGCTTTATTGCGTTTGGAAAGACAGGCCAGTGAGCAGCAACAGGCCCTGCTCTGGCAAGAAACGGTGGAGGAGCGCACACAACGTGGCGCTTCCATTCGCGATTTAAAGCCGCTCGGCCCACCAGAGCCAACGGGTCAAGGCGAATGGCTGCAAACCTTTGGCTGCGAAAACACATCGGAGCTACGCGAGGGCGAAGCCATCTTACTCAGCGATGGCGACCCCATCACTGGAGCCGTCGTCACCGGCACCATCGTGCGAATTAGCTCGACACAGCTAACCGTCTGGACGCCCGAACTGATCGCGCAACCCGCGCTGATTGACGCCTACAGCAGCGATATCGTGCATACACGCACCATCCATAATCTTCTGCGCTGGCTGCACGCCGACCCACACCTGCGTGCGCTCGTGGCGGGCAAAGCGCGCCCATGCTTTACCGCTGTCAGTATCACACCACGCGCCGATTTTAACGACGAACAGAACCTCGCGGTAGAGCGAGCCGTGCAGATGCAGGACTACCTGCTTGTCCACGGGCCACCGGGAACGGGCAAAACAAGCGTCATTGCCGAAATTGTCAAACAACTGACCGGGCAAGGACAACGAGTGCTATTGGCTGCCTTCACCAACCAGGCAGTAGACAACATGCTCATGCGCCTCGATAGAGAGAGCTTCCACAACTATGTGCGTCTGGGATACGACCGCAGCGTGCATGCCAATGTACAGGCACATCTTTTGAAACAACTGATGGCTGAACAGCTACATGATGAGAACCAGCACCAACACATCCGTCAGCTACTGCGTACCATACCCGTTGTCGCCTCCACAACGGCCACGTGGTCGTCAGAAAAATACGCCCCGTCGGTACGCGACAGCCACACGGAGGAAGCCCTCTTTCAGTTCGATGTGGCGATCATTGACGAGGCCAGCCAACTTACCATTCCCGCCATTTTGGGCGCATTACGTTTCGCCAAACGCTTTATCCTTGTCGGGGACGAGAAACAACTTCCACCTCTGGTGCTGAGCAAAGAAACCGCCGAGCCAGGCCTCTCCGACTCCCTGTTCAGCTTCCTCAAAACACTTGATGAAGGCTATATGAAAGTACACCCCCAGGAGCAGGCCGCCTGCGTCGCCTTGCGCACACAGTACCGCATGAACCAGTGGATTTCTCACTTTGCCTCGCGAGTCTTCTACGAGGGTGCATTACTGGCTGACCCAACCGTAGCAAAGCGCGTGTTGGAAACCCATGTAGGGGCCCAATTCATTGCGCCCAACACTGGACCCAACATTGCGCTCGAAGCTGCATGGTTGACACAGACATTGCTCCCGCAATATCCACTCGTCTTCGTCAATGTTGCCAGTGAAAACGAGCATGATGGCCCCAAGATAAGCAACGCCGAAGCCCGTGCGGTACGCAGCGTCGTGCAGGGATTGCTGAAACGGGGGATTGTTGAAAGCGATATCGGCATCATCGCTCCCTATCGTGCGCAAGTAGCTAATATCCGCCGCCACCTCTTCAGCGATAACGAGCAGACAGGTTGGCATGCACTTTCGTCGGATACCTCAATGAGCGTTGACACGGTAGACCGCTTCCAGGGTGGTGAACGCAGCGTCATTATTATATCGTTCGCGACCACGCAGACCCCTGATGCGACCAATCCCTTGCGAAACTTCCTCACGAACCCCAACCGGCTCAATGTGGCACTCACCCGTGCCCAGCGCAAACTCGTTGTCATAGGCCATGCCTCCGCGCTTGAGCATCTCCCCTATTTTGAACGGCTACTCGCATATTGCGGCAGTATGAAAACGGTGATCGAAGCAATACAGTCAAATAATAACGCTTTGTGCTAGTTGATGACAAGGAGTGAGAAGTGTAGTACGCTTCTGTTTGTACAAAAACAAGCAAACAAGGAGCGCACTACCCATGTTAGACAAAGCTACCATTCTCACTACCATTTTTACC
>Ga0307374_10005213_pt1 | contig 21171 bp, 21 predicted proteins | sample OX3MG_FD_202532 | JGI IMG/M metagenome (GOLD analysis project Ga0307374, IMG submission 202532) | Soil microbial communities from Risofladan, Vaasa, Finland - OX-3 | ecosystem: Environmental > Terrestrial > Soil > Coastal area > Acid sulfate soil | place: Finland: Risofladan, Vaasa | collected...
CACCACCGAGGGCAAGGGCCCACCCAGCTGGCGGTTCCAACCCCTCGCACCCTTCGGCCAGGAGCCCGACCTCGGGATCGACACCCCCGAAGGCCGAGCCCGGTGGCACGGCCGACGGGAGTGAGCCCCCAGGAGTGAGTGGGGAGACATCACTCTCCGGTATCTCGCCGTCGGTGATGTGACGAGTGACCAAGGACGTGGCTGTCCGTTGGCGATGTGACTTGTTCGGTGGAGCGGGTGTGCCGAATGATCGACGTCTCAGGAGAAGCTGCGCTCGAGAAACGGCGGGGACCAGCGGTTTCACATTGGGTGGTCCCTCGAATGAAAGGTGGCCCCCACGGGATCGTTGGTAGGATCCAGTGGGCATGCCGGCCTACCTTGACACCATCATCGCTGCTCATCGTTCACGGGCCGCGCAGGACGATCGGGACGTTGAGGCGACGTTCGAACAGGCCATCGGGTCCGGTCCGGTCCGGTCCTTTGCGGAGGCTGTGCGCTCGTCGGCCGCCACCCGAGGCATGGCAGTTATCTCCGAGATCAAGCGTCGATCTCCGTCAAAGGGGGACCTCGATCTTGCCCTCGACCCGGCCCTCGTTGCCAAAGACTACGAGGCCGGCGGTGCAGCCTGCCTGTCGGTCCTCACGGATCATGACTTCTTTGGCGGCAGCCCGGATGATCTCCGATCTGCCCGCTCCGCCTCCTCCCTGCCTGTGCTCCGAAAGGACTTTACGGTGAGCGCCCTCGATGTGTGCGACGCCCGGGCCATGGGTGCGGACGCTGTCCTGCTTATCGTGGCCGCACTCTCCGACGCTGAGTTGACGGCTTTCCTCTCACTGGCGCGCCGATGCTCGCTGACTGCCGTGGTCGAGGTGCACGATCACCGCGAGCTGGAGCGTGGTCTCGACGCCGGCGCGGAGGTCGTTGGTGTCAACCAACGCGATCTTCGCACGTTCGAGGTCGACCATCGAAGGGCGCTGGAGCTCGGGGAGATGATTCCAGCGGATGTGGTTGCCATCGCCGAATCGGGCATCGCCGGTGCCGAAGACGTCCAACGGCTGGCTGCCGTCGGGTACCGGGGCGTGCTCGTGGGGGAGACTCTCGTCCGAGCCGGAGACCGTCGGGCCGCGGTGGCCGACCTGCTGGGTACAGGGGCGTGACCTTGTTGGACGGTACCGCCGATCCTGACGGACTCTTCGTCAAGATCTGCGGAATCACATCGGAAGCCGATGCCCTCTTGGCGGTAGGAATGGGGGCCTCCGCAGTGGGGTTCGTCTTCGCCCCGTCACCTCGCCAGATGGCGCCATCCGCGGTGGCGGACATCGTCAAGCGGCTGCCCCATGAGACAGTGACCGTCGGCGTCTTCAGGGACGAGGCGCCCCAGCGGGTGGTCGATATTGCCAACCAGATTGGGCTGGGGGCGGTGCAGCTGCACGGCGTGGAATCGATCGAGGACACCCAGTGGATCCGAGCCAGGGCCGGGTGGACCATCAAAGCGTTTCCGGCCGGTCATCGGAATATCGATCGCTTTGCCGACTATGGAGCGCAGACGCTGTTGATCGACGGTGCGAGCCCCGGGTCCGGTGAGCTCTTCGACTGGCGGTTGGCCGAGGGCGTGATCGACCCGACCCGTCTGATCGTGTCGGGCGGCCTCCGGCCCGAGAACGTCGGAGCGGCCATCGCCCACCTACACCCCTGGGGCGTGGACGTTGCCAGCGGCGTCGAGTCATCTCCCGGCATCAAGGATCCGGTCAAACTCCGCGAATTCATCGCCGCGGCCCACACCGCGGCCCGGGCGGTGGCGGCGAGCTCCAGTGACGGAGCCGGACCGCTGGGACACGCCGGTGCCGATGGCGATCCCACCGAAGGGGAAGTGGAACTCTTCGACTGGCAGGACGAGTAGTGACCGGATCCCCCCAACCCACGCAACCCTCCCAGCCAACGCAACCAACGCAACCCATGCAGTCCGCTCGATCCATCGAGTCCACTCCGATGATCATGGGGGACCCGGGCCCCACTGGCATGTTCGGTCAATTCGGCGGACGATTCGTACCGGAGTCGTTGGTCCCCGCGTGCCTCGACCTCGAGGCGTCGTTCCGTTCGGCATGGTCCGATCCCTCCTTCCATGCCGAGTTCGAGAGCATCCTCCACTCGTACGGTGGTCGTCCAACGCCGGTGACGGAGTGTGGCCGGCTATCCGAAGAGCTCGGCATCCGTGTGCTCCTCAAACGCGAGGACCTGGCTCACACCGGTTCACACAAGCTCAACAACGTCATCGGTCAGGCGCTGCTGGCCCGTCGAATGGGCAAGAGCCGACTGATCGCCGAGACGGGCGCCGGTCAACATGGTGTCGCCACCGCCACCGCTGCAGCACTGTTCGGGATGGAGTGCGTGGTGTACATGGGCGAGGTGGACATCCATCGCCAGGAGCTGAACGTATTCCGGATGGAACTGCTTGGCGCTGCGGTCCGCTCGGTGTCGAGCGGGAGCCGTACGTTGAAGGACGCGGTCAACGAGGCGCTCCGCGACTGGGTGGCCACGGTCGAGGACACCCACTACTGCCTCGGTTCGGTCATGGGTCCCCATCCCTACCCGTGGATGGTCCGTGAGTTCCAGAGGATCATCGGCGATGAGGCGCGACTCCAATGTCAGCAGCTTCTCGGTGAGTCCGATCCCGATGTAGTGGTGGCCTGTGCCGGCGGAGGTTCCAACGCCGCGGGAATATTTGCCGGATTCGCCGACGCCACTTCGTCGTCGCTGGTGGCGGTGGAGGCAGCCGGAGGGGCCGCGATGACCACTGGTATCCCGGGGGTGCTCCACGGCATGAAGAGCGCTCTGATGCAGGATGAGGAGGGTCAGATCCTCGAGGCCCACTCCATCTCCGCCGGTCTCGACTATCCGGGGATCGGACCCGAGCATGCCCATTTGAGTGCCATGGGCCGTGCCCGGTATGAATCGGCCGAGGACGGGCAGGTCCTCGAGGCCTTCCAACTCCTGGCCCGTACCGAGGGCATCATCCCGGCCCTCGAGTCCGCCCACGCCATCGCCTGGGTCGTGGCCGCCGCCGCCTCGGGAGAGCTGCCACCCCGGTCGACGGTCTTGGTGAACCTGTCGGGCCGGGGGGACAAGGATGTGGCCCAAGTACGGGACATCTTGAGCCAGTGAGCACCACGGAGACTGGGACTGGGACTGGGACTGGGACTGGGCCTGGGACTGGGACTGGCCATGTGCCGGCCGACACCCCCGGGGCAGCGGACAGAAAGAACCGGGCGAACACGGCGCGCTCGCCATCCCCGGGATACCGCCGGGGCGTACTCGAGGCGACCCTCATGGCCCGCCGGGACGCCGGCCACAAGCTGCTGGTTCCCTATGTCACCGGGGGCATGGACGATCAGTGGCTACTGACGGTGGAGGCCCTGGCTGGTGCCGGCGCCGACGCCATCGAAGTGGGGATCCCGTTCTCTGATCCCATGATCGACGGCGCCACCATTCAGGAGGCCTCCATGCGTGCCCTCGAACGCGGGACCACTCCGCACGGCATCCTGGCCGACTTGAGCCGGATCGATGTGGGAGTCCCTCTGGTGGTCATGACGTATTACAACGTCGTCTTCCGATCCGGCCACGATCGGATCGCCGGCCTGATGGCCGAGAGCGGGGTGGCCGGGGCGATCGTCCCCGACCTACCCCTCGAGGAGATCGGTGGCTGGGCGAGCGCCGCCGACCGCGCTGACATCGCAACTGTCCTGCTGGTGGCACCCTCGACACCGGACGACCGCGTAGCGGCACTGTGCGGGCGGTCGCGCGGGTTCGTCTACGCGGTCGGCCGGATGGGAGTGACCGGAGAGCAGACGGTGTTGGCCGGCTCAGCCCGAGAGGTTGCGGCCAGGGTGGTCGGGGCTACCGATCTTCCGGTCTGCGTCGGGATCGGTGTGTCGACGCCCGAACAGGCCGTCGAGGTGTGTGCAGTGGCCGACGGGGTCGTGGTGGGATCCGCGCTGGTGCGCAGGCTGTTGCAGGGGGTCGGACCGGAAGGTGCGGCAACGTTCGTCTCCACGTTGCGCCACGCGCTCGACTCGATGATGACGCCCTCCTGAAGTTCGCTGGCGTCGTTCCGACTCCCTGAAGCAACCCTTTTCCCCCGGAAGCAACTCGATCCTCTGCACTGAATCAGCCCGGACGGGTCCGATCGGGACGCACGAGGTGGTACACCGCCCGCAGGAACGACCGACGGTCTCGGCTCTCGGAGCGCTCTTGGAGCCGACGTCGGATCAGCTCGCGACGCTCTTGGAGGTCGCGGAAGGTGATCGGATCGGTGTCGTCGGCGAATCCCATGGCGGCTCGATAGCCGTCGAGGTCGATCGGGCTCTCCGCCAGGTCCATCCCGACCTCGCGGGCGATCTGCTCCCCGTGGCGCTCGGTGAAGTAGGTCACCACCGCCAGAATCTCACCCAGGATGTCCACGTCGGGGGCCATGGTGGCCATGGCGCCGTTGAGGAACAGGATGTCCTTGACGAAGAGCATCAACTCCTTGGGCATGCGGGCGCCGTAGCCCAAGAGAGCCTTGGTCACCTCGCGCAGCTCGACGACCAGCTCGTCGGCTGTGAGCATGGTGGGATCGACGGCGGGGCGGTCGAGTCCCAGATCGCGGATCACCGCCTCGATATCGGAGTCGGCAGGGAGGGCCCCGAGATCGCGGAGGGCTTCGACCTGTGCCGTCAGATTGTTGGTTGTGGCGCCCATCTGCAGCCGGAGGAACGCCAGGCGCTTCCGCTCATTGAGGCGGCCGGTGATGCCGAAGTCCAACAGGGCCACCGTGCCGTCCGGTTGGACCAGAAGGTTGCCGCCGTGGAGATCCCCGTGGAACACGCCATAGAGGAGCGTTCCCTCGAGGAAGGCGATCAGGCTGGATCGCAGCACGGCGGCGGTATCGATGCCGGCGGCGCGCATGCCGGCGGCGTTGCCCCAGGCGAACCCGTGGAGGTGCTCCATGACCAAAACCCGCCGGGTCACGAGGACCGGATGGGGGCGTGGCACCACGATGGACCGCTGACCGGTGCTGGCGAACACCGCCGCGATGTCCAGCATGTTCTGGGCTTCCAACCGGAAATCGAGCTCTTCGACGATGGTCTCGGCGAACAGTTCGACGAGGGCCGGGGGATTGGTCAGGGTGGCGATGGGGATGCGGCCCACCAGCATGGGTGCGATCCACGACATGGCCGCGATGTCGAGGCGCACCAGTGACGACACCGTGCGCCGTTGGACCTTGACCACCACGCGCTCGCCGCTGCGCAGGGTCGCGGCATGTACCTGGGCGATCGATGCCGACGCGATGGGGACACGATCGAACGATACGAAGACCTCCGCCAGTGGTCGGCCCAAGTCCTCTTCGATGGTGCGTCGTACCGTGGCGAACGACTCGGGAGGGACGCGGTCGCGGAGCAGAAGGAATTCCTCAACCAACTCCTCGGGGAAGATGCCCTCGCCGGACGAGATGATCTGGCCCAGCTTGATGTAGGTGGGCCCGAGCCGCTCGAACGCCGGCCTCAGGCGACGTGACAGCCCCGATCGGGAGGTAGGCGTCCCGCGGTCGCGGAGTCCCCAGCCCAACAGCGCCGATCCGAGTCGTAGCCCCACCATGGCCACCCGGGCCACCGAGGGAACCTGGTGGGGTCTGACCAGCTGCCGAGCCAGCGCGGCCGCCTCGGCGCGAAGGGTGTCGATGTCTCCTGACGTCCCGACGGGGAACCGCCAGACCATGTTCGACGGTTCGACCGTCCAGGGTCCATGGGGAGTGAATGCCCCGATCGCCTGGTCAGGCAGTTCTGGTCGGGCAGGGCGGACGGGCCCGCTGTGGGATCCGAGGGAAGGTTCGACCATGGGGAATCAACGGTAGGGGGAACGGCTCGTGGACCGACCGACACGGCCGCTGCCGCGGGTGCTGCCGCGGGTGCTGCCGCGGGTGCTGCCGCGAGTTCCGCAGGTCAGGCGGGAGCGATCACCAGGCACCCGTTGTGCCCACCGAAACCGAACGAGTTGGAAAGTACGGGTGCCGGAGCCCAGGGGCGGGCGGATCCGGTGACGATATCGAGGTGGATCTCCGGGTCGGGTTGCTCGTAGCCGGCGGTGGGTGGGATCAGCTCGTGCTGGATGCTGAGGACCACGGCCACGGCCTCGATGGCGCCGCACGCCGCCAACCCGTGACCGGTGATGCCCTTGGTCGAGGTCACCGCAGGAGAGGCGGTTCCGAACACCTTGGCGATGGCATCCGACTCGGCCTTGTCGTTGAGCGGGGTCGATGTGCCGTGGGCATTGATGTGACCGATCTGCTCCGGCGTTACTCCGGCGTCCTCCATGGCCAGCGTCATGCACGCCGCGGCCCCCGTTCCTCCCGGTATCGGAGCTGTCACGTGGTGGGCGTCCGCCGTGCTCGCCGACCCGGCCAGTTCGCCGTAGATATGCGCCCCGCGGGCGACGGCGTGGTCCCACGCCTCGAGCACCAATGCACCGGCCCCCTCGGTGATCACAAAGCCGTCGCGTCGGATATCGAAGGGTCGCGAGTTCCCGGTGGTGGAGAGGGCGGTCATGTTGGAGAACGCCGCCATGCCAATGCCGGCCATGCCGGCCTCGGCGGCGCCGCCGATAACGACGTCACACCTTCCCGAGGCCACCATCCGCGCCGCGTGGCCGATGCTGTGGGCTCCGGCGGCGCAGGCCGTGGTGATGGTCTCAGAAGGCCCGTGCCAGCCCAATCGAATGGAGACGGCGGCGGCCCCGGCATTGGGCATCATCATCGGGACCAGGCGGGGGGACACCCGACGGGGTCCCTTCTCGCCGAAGATCAGGATCTGTTCCTGCAGGGTCTCCAGACCTCCGACACCGGTTCCCATCACCACTCCGGATCGGCCCGGGTCGGTGTCGATCTCGCCGGCATCCTCGACGGCCATGGCGGCGACGGCCACGCTGTACTGGGCGAAGCGATCCACCTGGCGGGCCTCTTTGGCGCTGAACCACCGCTCAGGGTCGAAATCAGCGACCCGATGTTCTCCCACCAGTGGGGGACCGTTGAGGCCGGTCCAGAGCGCATCGGTGCCGATACCGCAGCACGAGACGACGCCCATGCCGGTGATGGCGACACGCCGTCCGGCTACGGGACCGACGGGGCCGATGCCGAGCTGCATCAGAGCTTGGCGTTGATCAGGTCGTAGGCCTGCCCGATGGTCTCGATGCCCTCGAGTTCGGTCTCCTCCACCGACACATCGAATGTCTCCTCGAGTGCCATCACCAATTCGACCAGGTCGAGGCTGTCGGCATCGAGATCCTCGGCAAACCGCGCTTCCTTGGTCACCTTGTCCGCGGGCACCTGGAGAACTTCAATGGCGCACTCCTTGAACTTCTCGAATGCCTCGTCGTTGCTCACGTACTTGCTCCTTTGGTTGGTTGTTACTTCGTTGATCGCCCCGCTTTGGACTCCGGCACGATCGCACGCCCAGAGGGGCGACCGGTTCACCGACCTCTTCGGCCGGTGCCGAGCCTGCGCCCGAGTCGGTTCACAGGCCCATGGCCAGACCACCGTCCACCGGCAGAACCACGCCGGTGATGTAGGCGGCCCCGTCAGAGGCCAGAAACCCGACTGCTTCGGCGATCTCCTCGGGCCGGGCCACCCTACCCAATGGAACCTGGGTCTCGAATTCAGTCATGCGTTGTTCTCCGAGAGCCGCGAGCATATTCGTTTCCACCAGTCCAGGCGCAACCACGTTGACGGTGATCGACCGGCTGGCCACCTCTTGCGCCATCGAGCGGGCCATGCCCACCAGGCCGGCCTTTGACGCGGCGTAGTTGGCCTGGCCGGCGGATCCGATGAAGGCGCCCACCGAGGACACCAGGATCACCCGCCCCCGATGGAGGCGGATCATCTTGGAGAGCGCCCGCTTGGTGACACGGAACGCTCCCGACAGGTTGGTGTCGATGACGTCGGACCACGCATCCTCGCTCATTCTGAGGACCAGCGTGTCCCGGGTGATGCCGGCGTTGGCCACCACCACCTCGACCGGGCCCCATGCCTCCTCGATGGCCGTGAATGCCGCATTCACCTGGTCAGGTTCGGTGACGTCGCACGTCAACGCCATCAGCTGCCCCGGGCCCGGATCCACCTCGCTCTCGACCAGCCCGGACCTCGAGGTCACTGCCACCCGGTCCCCATGGGCCAGGAACCATCGTGCACAGGCCAGGCCGATGCCCCGGGTCCCGCCGGTGACCAGCACCACTCGGCCCGCCTCGGTCACGATGTGCTCCCTGGCGTCCGGATCCATGCCACCGGTTGTCCTTCCATCACCCGTTCGCCCCGTACGGCCAGCCATCGCACCAGAATGCCGTCGAACGGTGTCCGGACATCAGTGAGCCCGACGGTGCCGACCCGATCGCCGACCGCCAGGAGCGAGCCGGGGTCAGTCCCCTGGCCGCTTCCGGGTGCTGCGGTGGCCTCGGCCAGCGCGGTGCTCTCGAGGGCCGCGAGCTGGACGTCTGGTTCGAAGACTCCTGGTGCCGGGCTCACGATGACCCGTTCCGACGTGTAGAGATGCTCGCCCTGGTGGACCGGTGCCGAGGCGGTCCATTCGTCGGTGCCGGCCACGGTGTCCATCAATTTGTCGAGATCGTCAGGTGCGGCGACGGCTACTCCCCGAACGTCGGGAATCGTCCGCCGGACCATTCCCGTGAGCACACCGCCCGGCCCCAGTTCGGCAAGGACCGTGGCGCCGCGCCCGCTCAAGGCTTCCAACGACTGTCGCCAGCGGACCGGACTGCAGAGCTGGGCCGACAGCAGACCTGGCCACTCGGCGGGGTCGGTGTGGACGCGGGCATCCACGTTGGCCACCACAGGAACCTCGGGCGAGTGGAACTCGACAGCATCGAGCGTCTGGCGGAGGCGGGCTCGGGCCGGGAGCATCAACTGGGTGTGGAACGCACCGGAGACCGGTATCGCCAAGACCTTGCGCGCCCCGAGCTCCTTGGCCCGCTCGGTTGCCGTTTCGATACCAGCCTTGGTTCCGGCAATGACCACTTGACCAGGAGCGTTGTAGTTGGCCACCCATACTTCGTCCTCGGCCCGCTGGCAGGCCGCCTCGGCATCGTCGTCGGCGATGCCGATGAGTGCGGCCATGGTCCCCGGACGCTCGTCGGCGGCACGCTGCATGGCATTGCCGCGCTCGATGACGAGCTGGGTCCCGTCGGAGAGCGAGAGCGCCCCCGACGCCACGAGGGCGGTGTACTCGCCGAGGCTGTGACCGGCGCAAGCAGCAGGGAACAGCCCGAGTCGCTCGACGGCGTCCAGCACCACCAGGCTCATCACGAACGTGGCCAATTGGGCGTTGGCGGTGCGGGTCAACTCTTCCATCGGTGCATCGAGAAGCAGCGTGGTGAGATCTCGCCCGGCGACCTCGGATGCCTCGGTGGCCACCTCCCACGAAGGGTGCTCGACCCAGGCATGACCCATCCCGGACCGTTGCGATCCCTGTCCTGGGAAGGTAAAGGCCAGCACCTACCGACTCCTCTCGAAAGCGTCCACTCGCGCACGACCGCGATGGCCGGACAAGTGTGACACGACGGCACCTGGGTCTGGTGATTACCTGCCGGTCACCTCAGCCGGACCGGCACCACGTTTGCCCGGGGGACTCGGGTACTCGGTGGACCGAGTGAACGGCGCCGGGCCTCCCGAGGGTGCCCGCGCCTGCTGGTTCGCTATCATGACCCCTTGTGAGGGGGGTGTTCGGTGAGTACGTTGGACCGGGCGCGCTCTGCACCAATTCGATGGGGAGTACGTGATTGTCCGCCCACCTCCTGAGCGTGGTGATGCCCACCCACAATCGCCCCGACCGCCTGCAGCGTGCAGCCCAGTCGGTGCTCGACCAGGAGTCGGTCGACATCGAGTTGATCATCGTGGACGATGCCTCGTCCGACAACACGCCCGACATCACGACGCGGCTGGCCGACGATCGGCGGGTGAGGGTGGCACGCAACGATACGTCGATCGGACCGGGTGGCAGTCGGAACCAGGGGATCGCCGCCGCCGAAGGTGACCTGCTCGGATTCTGCGACGACGACGACACCTGGCTACCCGGAGCGGCGCGGACCATCTGCGAACGCCTGGACGCTGACCCCGGCGTCGGGGTGGTGACGTCATGGCACCAGGTGGTGCACGAAGCGACGGGTCGGTCCGCGGTCTATCGGGGCCCTCTCGACTACGGTGCCCGGCAGCTCCTCTGGTTCAACTTCGTCGCTCTGCCCTTCGGTGTGATCCGGCGCGAGATGTTTTCCGACGATCTGGCCGTCGATCCCACACTTCCGTCGTGCGAGGACTGGGACCTCTGGCTCCGCTGTGCGTTGACCCGGCCCATCTGCTCGGTTCCCCATGTGCTGTACTCCTACCATCAGCATGGGGACGACCGGGTGACCAGGGCCGGGAACGGTGCGTACCGGGGCAGGCAGGGATTCCTCGACAAACACAGTGCCGCCATGTCTTCCTCCTGCCGGCGCTACCACGAGTTGGTGGTGGCGCAATTGGCAGAAGGTCGCGCCGGCGTGGCGCAGCGGCTCGCCGCCGAGTATCGGACACCGATCGCGGCGTTGCTCGCCGGCTCGGTGTTTGCGGCAGGAGCAGTGGCCAGCGGTGTGGGCAATCGCCGCCGGGACCCGGGACTCACGGCACGGGTGACGGCGGCCCTGCTGAGGTCACCGGGCCGCGCTGACCGCACCCGCAGTGAGCGTCCATGACCGATCGCCGGGCGGTCGCCGTGGGCCATAGCAGCCACCTTCCTGTTCCCCTTTATGCCATCAGCCGGACCGTCCATCGCGTCTCCTACGACAATCCATCCGGGTGGCAGGATTGCGTCGACCCTAGAATCAGGTCGGTGTCGTTGTCGGCGAAGGTGAGGTGCCAGCTCCCCTCGGTACCCGGTTTGGGCTGATACATCGTTCGATTGGACATGCGGCTCCCGAGCAGCCGTCCCCCGACGGTCACAGGTCGGAGAAGCCCCAATTTGGAGAACGTCGCACGGTGTCGTTCGGCAGCGCTCAAGGCCATGAACACCCTGACCCGCTTCGCCGACCATTCGCGACATGCCTCGCCGACAAGATCCCGCAACGCGGCGACGTCGGCTTCGTCAACCAGGTAGTCGGCGATGAGCCCGACCCGGATCCGGCCCAGGGCACCGATCGAATGGCGGGGAAGGATGCGATGGAGAAGATAGCCGATGGGAATTTCGTGGCGGTAGGCGACCAGCAGTGAGTACCGACGACCGCCGGCCAGCCTCAGGTGTCGGCGAAGGTAGGCGGCGTCCCGGACCATCATCGCCGCCGCGGGCCACCGTAGATGGTCCCAGATCTGGTCGATCGGCGACAGATCTCCGGTCTCATCGGCCGAGACGACTCGGTGCTCGATGTGCACCCCCGCACTCCGTCGACCGGCGAGGGAGAGCGCCAGAGGTACGAGGCCGGTGAACATGGGAAACCGGCGGTCGCCAATCCAGCCCAGCCGGCCGAACCCGACGGCGGCTGACTCCGAGATGGCGCTGGTGTACATGAAGGTCGAGGACTCGTCGCCTTGGCGGACCAGCGCCTGGCCCAGCCCGACGCCGGTATGTCCGGGCGCCACGTACCAGTCGCTGACGGTGCTCGTCGGCTCCGCGTGTCCGGCGAGCAGGAAATGCAGGCGCCGCTGGGCGCACATTGCGGCCACAGCTCCGGTTGGTACGTGCTCGGCAACCCAACAGTCGGGTTCGTCGTCATTCCACCACCAACGGCCCGCAAACGACTCGGCCTTTCCGGCACCCCACAAGGACGACGCCAACCTCGCAAGACCGGGCCGATCCGCTGGAACCGGACGCCGAAGGAGGTACTCGGAGGGGAGCAACGATCAGGAGGCCAAAACCGCCGCCGAACCGAGGGAGCCCATGGGAAGGACATCCAGCCGGCCCTGACGCCGCAGTGTTGCCGCCTCACCCAATGCGGTGTCGAGTATGGCCAGCTGGCCATCGAGGTCGGCATAGAAGTTCGACGGGTGGAACCACAGATGGAAGAGTTCACCGCGTTCGGTCGCTCGCGTCAGACCCGCCCGCAGCTTGGCCCGGAGCGCTGCGGGCGAGACCACCCTGCGCAGTCCATTGCGACCGATCAGCAGGAGGGATGACGGCAGTTCGATGAGGCCTTGCTGGCGTCGGATGGGCTGCACAACCGGGGGCGCGACCGGCAGCGCCTTGTCGGCCAGGTTGGCCAACGGTCGCAGCCAGGGTGCTCGGCGCCCGACCACTTCGAGAAGTCCCGCGTCCACACTGCGGAATACCTCGATGCCGGCTTCCGCCACGATGTCGAGGTGGGCGACCTGATTCCGGGGGAACACCAACGATCGGAACGGCAGCCCGTGGGACTCGTGGACCGCCTTGGCCCGCATCAGGTCATCGCGTACCGCATCGGCGGTGGACTCACCAAAGTAGATGTGGCCGTAGCTGTGCGAGGCGATCTCGTGGTCGACCGGATCCTCGCGAATGGCATCGATGATGTCGGGGGCGTACCAGCAGTTCCGATCGCCGCGCAAACCGTCGAAGCCGTGGCTGTCATCGAGTAGGCGGCCGACGAAGGCCCATGTGACCGGGACTTCGTGCGTTCGGAACAACGCCAGCAGCCGTCTGACGATCTCCCGCTCGAGCGCCGCGCACGCCTCGGCATCCGCTGCGGTGACGTGATCCCACACGCCCCAGAGCAATTCGAGGTCGATGGAGAGGCAGAATGCCGCCCGCGGGAGCCGGATCACGGCACCGTCCGCACGCTCATTGGCCACCGGCCGAAACTACCAGCTCACCGAGCCACCAGCACCCGGGGTGCTGCAACCGCCGACGTTCGCATCCGGGCGATGAGAGGTCAGGTGAGGTGGCGAAGGGCGGTCAAGCCCAATTCGTGCCCGGGGCGGGATTCGAACTTTCGCCATCGCCATCCGGCCCGGTCCCTCCAGTCAGCATGGGTCCAGGTAGGAGGACGATTCCAGCCGTTTGCCGTTGCGTCCATGATGGCTTGTCCGGGGGAATCCGCAAGCGTCTGTGACCCCGTTGTGACCGTGGGTCGTTTCGGCTGGCATGGGTTCCGGTGGTCAGGAGGCGCGTTTCAGAGCCGGAGAACGGAGGCACCCAGGCAGCAGCGAAGGCGGTGGCGGCGCCAGTCGTAGTGTCATGGGCGGACGCCGCTCACCTGACCGGCTACCGCCCACAGATTCCACGGAGAAGCCATGAAGCGCACTACCGGCGCCATTGCCCCAATCATCACAGCACTGGCTGTGGCGGGATGCACGGCGGGCAGCACTGGATCGGCTCCCACTGCACCCCCAATTGGTGTTCGAGGCCCGACGACACCGCTGGCCACGTCGAATACCGACTGCAATCAAGCCATCATTTCCGATAAGCCCGTAACGGCCCGGGCGCTCAAAGCGTGCAATATCGCCAACGTGCCCACCTCATACCCGTGTTTGCATGGGCCGAGCGTGTATGAGGCTTATATCCCGACAGGTGACGACGCACTCCTTCGTCTTGGCTATGAGCCGATCGTCTACGGCCCGGGGTCGCTCTATGTAAGCGAGATCAAGCAACTGTGCGGTGACCCAATCGATCCGAGCATGACGGCTCCCGTGCCTCCGCTTTCGCAGTCCGAGGTGAAGGCTCTATTTCGGTCTGCGAATGCGGCGACCACCGTTCCGAATGCGGTGGGAGTAGCGAGCACCAGATCGAAAGCATGATCTGCCCGGTCAACCCACAGACGAAGCTCTGCCCTTGATTGCACCAGACACCGCTACGATCCGGAGGCGTGACGACCCGCAGGCCTTCGATCAAAGCTAGAGATGGTCATGGCCGAGCAATTCGGGCGCTTGAGACCGTGACCCAGGACCAGCGAGCGGCCCAACTTCGGTCGGCTTCGCTCACATATGCTCAGATCGGCGACCAACTCGGGATCTCTGTCACTTCGGCTTACGAGAGCGCGATGCGGGGCATGGTCGTTGTACCCACGGATGATGTCATCGCGGCCAAACAGTTGGAGCTAGCGGGAGTTTCCGGGCTATCGAAGGTTGAGGCGACGTTCCCCCAGTTCAGGGGTGGTGAACGCGTCGGTCGGGTGTAGTACCTACCTCAGCGGGTTGGGGCATAGGTGTCGAGGTCGAAAAGCTCGTAGAGGCGAACCTGGATGGAGTCCATTTCGGTCAGCATTCGGCGAGCGCGTGGACGACCCCGCTCGCCTTGGTAGAGCAGCACGGTTTCTTCGATGCCCCCCAGATGCGAGAGCAGCTCCCGCACGCTCATTGGTATCTCGGCTCGTTGGGTCTCTCGGCACATCAGCCGGGCGACCATGAGGGCGAGCACGCAGTACAAGACGTGCACACGGATCTTCTGGTCGGTCCAGTGGAACATCGGGCTGAACGAGACGACCTTGGGGTCTTTCATCTGGCGGAAGTCCGCTTCGACGTCTGACTGGGAGCGGTAGCCGGCGATCACGTCGGCGATGCTCCAGTCGTCGTGGTCGGTGAAGATGACTCGCTTTCCGAACAGCTCGTCTTCGAGTGCGTCTGTGGCTTTGGGCTTGGTCCGCCAGGTGAGTCGCAGCTCGGCGGGCTCGGTGCCCGTGAGGTTCGCCGAGATCACCCGACCCAGCCACCGTGGTTTCACGATGGTGGCCAGCTCGGCCTCGACCTTGTCGCGAGACTTGCGACCCTGTCCACGGGCCAGGCGAGCGGAGAGCTCGGTGAGCTGACGCCGTGCCTTGGCCACGGTCTGGGCGAAGCCGGCGGCCTGCTTGTCGTGGAAATGCTGCGAGTGGGTGACCACGACGCGTCGCTCGAGGCCGAAGAGGACCTTGGTGGTCTCAAAGGCGGTCAGCCCGACGAAACGTGCGGGGTCGACCTTCTTGTAACGGCTCTTGGGCAGCGCCATCAGATCGGGATGCTCAGATGGCGGCACCGAGGCGATGAAGTGAAGGGGGCTGTCGGCGATGACCCCTTGGTTGAACGCGGAGCACTGCCCGGCGTCATAGACCACGGTGAGCTCTTCGCCCGAGCGGGCGATCGCCCCGAAGCGCTCCACCAGTTCGCCCACGACGTCGGCGAACTGGCTGGAGTCGTGGCGGTTTCCCTCATAGGCATGGGAGACCAGCGGGATGCCTCCATCGGTCGAGACGACGAGCCCGAGGCCGACCAGTCGAAGGTCGTTGCGCTTCTGCTTGGCCTTGCCCCGCTGGGCGATGGGGGCGCGCTCATTGGCCGAGTCGATGTAGGTAGCGAAGTTCGTCATGTCGAGCACCAGGCCACTCACGTCCACCTCGTAGACAGAGACGATCTTCTCGACGATCCGTCGCTCGATCTCGACGAGGTGCTCGGCGGTGATCATGTCCATGGCGTCCCAGAAGCGGCGGTGGTCGAGCGAGCCCGCCGGCATGCGCACCAGATGATCCCCGGCCGTCATGTCCCACCAGTCCGAAAAGGCCAGCTTCGAACACGGGGCGACCAACCGATTCAACGCAGCCAGGGCGACATAGGTCCCGACCGACCCCGCCGCATCACTGCGGCGGATGCCCACCACCTCGTCGATGATTTCTCTCACCCCCAGGCGCTCGAGCACGCTCCACACTGCCGCCAGATCCCCGAAGGCGAGGTGCTGGGTGCGGTCGGGTTCACCGGGCCCGGCCACGGAAAGTCGGGCCGCGATCTCGTCGGCCGAGCCCAGGTACTTCTGGGAGACGATGCGCGGCTTGCCCCCCACCCGGGCCGACTCAGCCAGGTAGTAGTAGGTCTTCCCGTCCTGCTTCTTGCCGAGCAAAAATGCCATATCTAGGTGCTACCACGTCCCACCGGCAATCGCGAGCACCTCGGCAACCCAAACGCGCTGGTCACGCGCGATTCTCAAAGAAACTCTGGCGCAGGCCCAAAGTCATTGAAAATCGGTAGCCCGGAAACCCCCGCTAGGTGGCAACACTGGATCCTCTGGTGTTGCATGATCGAACGGTTTGTTCTACCCGACCAGGTCATACCGAGGCTGAGTATTGAACGTCGGCATGTCCAACCCAATCTCGTGAATGCACGAGATCAGCACGCACAGGTTGTGGCAGATCACTTTGCACAGAACCTCATTGATCTGACCGGTGTCGGACTTGCTCCGCAGGGAGTCACCGAACTTGGCCTTGGCATGCGTTTGGGTGCAAAGCCGCATCGCCCCCGGTGGCCAGCCGGTGGCACCGGCACACGCCTCCTCGTCGGCGGTCGTATGCGATCTACGGGTGCTGGCTGCTGACCGAGACGACCTCTCCGGTCATGAAAGTGGCGTAGTCACTGGCCAGAAAGGTGATGACGTTGGCCACCTCCCACACTTCGGCCCCCCGCCCGAAGACCTCACGACGGCTCAACTCCGCCAGCTCCTCGTCGGCCATCACCTTGTTGAGAAAGGGATGGACGGCCAAGCTCGGGGACACGGCGTTGATCCGGATGCCGTGCGGCGCGGCCTCGATGGCGCTGCACCGGGTGAGGGCCATCACCCCGGCCTTGGCCGCGGCATAGTGCGACTGGCCGGCTTGGGCCCGCCATCCGAGCACCGATGCATTGTTGACGATCACCCCGCCGCCACCCTGGGCGTAGAGATGCCTCAGGGCGGCCCGCGTGCAGCGGAAGGTGCCCGTCAGCGTGACATCCAGCACGAGCGACCACTGGTCATCGGTCATGTCCACCACATCGACCTGCCCACCCAACCCGGCATTGTTGATCGCCACGTCGAAGCGGCCGTGGTGTTCGACGGTGGTGTCGTAGAGGTGCTGCACCTGGGGCTCGTCCGTCACGTTGCACGGCACCGCCAACGGTCGGACATCGGCGGCCTCGGGGAGCTCGGCCAGGGCATCGGCAGCCTCGCCCAGCCGGCGCTCATGGGCATCGGAGATCACCACGGTGGCACCCTCTTGGATGCATCGCTTGGCGGTGGCGAACCCGATCCCCGTGCCCGCCGCCGCCGTGACGACGACGATCTTGCCGGCGAGCAGCGCGTGCCCTGCTGGGGGTGCTGGGAGCCGGGGTGCCCCCGGATCCGGCGTGGATGTGGCGCCATCGGTCATCGGGAAGCCCCCTTCGGTTCGGGCGGCAGGCCGAGGACCCGCTCGCCGATGATGTTCTTCTGGATCTCGTTGGAGCCTCCATAGATGGTCTCCGACCGGCTGAAGAGGAACGTCCGCTGGAACTCGTCGAGCTCGTAGGGGAAGCCGTCCGTCACCGTGCCGGCCGGTCCGCACACGTCGATGGCCAGTTCTCCCAGCTGTCGGTGCCAGGTCGCCCAGTACAGCTTGATGATCGACGCCTCGGGCGGTGCCACGGGGCCGTCGAAACCGGACAGACTGCGCAACGTGTTGTACCGGAGGATCTCGAGCTCCCCGAAGGAGCGGGCCAGACGCTGGCGGATCACCGGGTGGTCGGCCGTCCCATTGGCGCGGGCCCGCGCCATCAGACGGTCGAGCTCGCGTCGGAATGAGAGCTGGTGGCCGAGGAGGCCCACACCGCGTTCGAAGGCCAAGGTGGCGAGCGCCACCCGCCACCCGTCCCCGACCTCGCCCACCACGTGGTCGGCACCGGTGCGGGCGCCGTCGAAGAAGACCTCGTTGAACTCGGACGTCCGGGTCAGCTGGGTGATGGGTCGGACGTCGATGCCGGGCTGGTCCATCGGGACCAGCAGATAGGACAGGCCCTTGTGCCGGAGAGACCCCGGCTCGGTCCGGCACACCACGAAGCACCAGTCGGACTGGTGGGCCAGCGATGTCCACACCTTCTGGCCGGTGATGACCCATTCGTCCCCGTCGAGCTCCGCCTTGGTCTGCACATTGGCCAGGTCGCTTCCGGCGTTGGGCTCCGAGTAGCCCTGACACCACAGCTCGGCGCCGGCCAGGATCGGTGGGAGGAACCGGGCCCGCTGGTCCGGAGTCCCGTACTGGATGATGGTCGGTCCGATCAGTCCCTCTCCGAGGATGCTGACCCGACCAGGGGCCTTGGCCCGGACGTACTCTTCGTTGAAGATGACCTGCTGGGCGATGCTGGCGCCCCGCCCTCCGTACTCGACAGGCCATCCGATACCGGTCCAGCCGCCGGCGGCCAGCACCTGCTCCCACTCGAGCCGGGTCTCGAATCCGAATGTCTCGTCCCCCGAACCCCCTCGGCCTGCGAGGGCGGCGAACCCGCCCACGACGTGATCGGCCATCCAACGACGGATCTCCTCACGGAAGGCCTCGTCCTCTGGTCGGTCTCGTAGGTCCATGGCGGCGGGGTCCCCGGGGTGGCGCGGAGACGCGACGTTAGCAAAATGGTCCTCCGGCCCTTCCGGGCCTTCCGATGCCGGCGGGGCACCCCGAGGGAATCAGGGAACACCATCGCCGACGGCGGCGTTCTACCCAGTGATCGTCGCCGGAACCGACCAGAGGCACAGCCAACGGCGCACCGGCTTGAGGAGGCACGGACATGAGTGAGAGCCCCGAATCGGCAGCGGGCGGCCGCGTCGAGCTGACCGAGGAGGAGTGGAAGGAGAAGCTGTCGCCGGAGCGCTATGCCGTGCTGCGGCAGAAGGGTACCGAGCCGGCCTGGTCGGGCGAGTTGCTCCACGTCGAGGGCAGCGGGATGTTCTCGTGCGCCGGATGCGGGGCGGCGCTCTTTCCCAGTGACACCAAGTTCGAATCCGGTTCAGGGTGGCCCAGCTTCTTCCGGGCGCTCGACGACGGGGTGATCCACGAGCACGTGGACAAGTCCTTCGGAATGAAGCGGACCGAGATCACCTGCGCCCGCTGCGGCGGCCACCTCGGCCATGTGTTCCCCGATGGCCCGGCTCCGACCGGCCAGCGCTACTGCGTGAACTCGCTCTCCATCGAGTACGAGCCCGAGGCCGAGCAGCACTGACCCCACGGGCTGCTCCGGGCGGGTGTCATCCCGACGTCAAGCGCTGCTCCAGCAGTTGGAACAGGTCGCCGAGCGCGCTGGCCTCGGCGTGACAGTGCGCGGCGACGAGGACCCGGTCCGCGTCGGCCAGCGCCTGACAGGCGCCGAACACCTCCTGCTTGGTGAGCTCGACCGCCGACACGAACGACACCGTCCGGGTGGCCGGCCCGGCATTGGAGACCCCGGAACCCCCGGCACCGGTCATTGCCGACCATCCTCTGACCCCCGGCCCTGCTCGGGGCGTGGAGGTTCGAGGCGCCGTCTGCCCCGACAGCCCGCAATCCGGTCGGCGAACCAAGCAGCCCCGGCCAATCCGAGGGAGGCGAAGAGGAGGCCGACCACGACGCCGGGACCCGGCGGGGGCAAGAGAAGCCACATCGTGGGGAGTGCAACCGGTGCGAGCGGCATCGTGGAGTGGCGGGCGGGCCGCGGATCAGGCCGGTGACGTGAGCGACGAGTCGATCTGATCGGCAGTGCCCGATGCGGAATCGCCGTCAGCGTCGCCCTCGTGGCGCTGGACCTTGTGGACATCGACGGTGGCAAAGCGGAGGCTGGCCCCGATCTCGTCGGCCACGATCTCGACCTTGAACCTCCGGTCCCCTTCCTCGGTCTCCCAACTGCGCTGCTCCAGACGTCCGGTGACCACCACGCGCATGCCCTTGGTGAGGCTCAGTGCCACGTTTTCGGCCAGGTCCCTCCACGTGACGACGTCGAAGAAGGAGGTCGACTCCTCCCATTCGTTGCTCTCCCGGTTCTGCCACCGACGATTGACCGCCACGCCCAACGAGGTGGTGGCCTGCCCGTCACGCGTGTAGCGGATCTCCGGGTCCCGGGTCAGGTTGCCGGTGATGGTGGTCGTGGTTGCCGAACTCATGGCTGTTCTCCTCGTTGGTCGCGCCCCAGGCGCGGTGACGTCGGACATCCCTTCGAACGACCGATCGGTCCGCCCGCGGTGGGCGGCACGGTGATGGTGAGCGAACGACCTTGCCCGACCTCGGGGCCGGACGTTGCCGGCCACCTAGCCAAGGGCCCGACGTGGCCCCGCGATCGGAGGTTTGACGTCGACCTACACTGTCCGGCAGATCGGCGTGGGCCTCGATCCTGTCGCCGTTCCCGGATGCCCGGTGGACACGGGCGAGCGCACAACAGAGCGAAACGGAGTGGGCCCACGGTGAACTGGACCGGAGTGGAACCGTACGGCAACGACCTCTTCACCGAGCCCGACGGCGACCCGGACACCCTGTCGAACCTCGGCCCGCTCGCCGGCATGGCGGGTGTCTGGGAGAGTGCTCGCGGTGCCGATGAACACCCGGTCGTCGAGGGAACCGGGCACGACACCTACGTCGAGCGCTACGACCTCCAACCGATCGACAGGCAGACCAACGGCCCGCAACTGTTCTTCGGCCTCCGCTATCACACACACATCGTCAAACCCGGCGAGACCGAGACCTTTCACGACCAGGTCGGGTACTGGCTGTGGGAGCCAGCCACCAACACCGTCACCCTCACCGTCGGCATCCCCCGTGGTCAGGTGCTGATGGCGGGCGGGAGCGCCGCCCCCGACGCCACCGAGTTCGAGGTCCGGGCCGAGGTCGGCTCCGAGATCTACGGCATCCTGTCCAACCCCTATCTCGATCAGGCCTTCCGAACGCTCGACTATCGGATGAGCGTCTCGGTGCATCCCGACGACACCTGGTCCTACGAGCAGGAAGGGACGTTGGCCATCCCCGATCGTGACGAGCCGTTCGCCCACATCGACCGCAACACCTTGACCCGGGTGGCGCCACCGACACCCAACCCCCTGGCCAGGGATTCCATCGACAGTGGAAGCCTGGGCATCGGCAATCTCCGAAGCGAAAGCGGGACCCTCTGATGAACCATCTGATGCGAGAGCTGGCACCCATCACCGATGCTGCCTGGACCCAGATCGACGCTGAGGCGAGCCGTTCGGTGAAGCACTACCTGGCCGGTCGGAGGTTGGTCGACTTCGCCGGGCCTCTGGGATGGGACTACTCGGCGGTGGATGTCGGAAGGATCGACGCGCTGGACGGAGGACCATTCGGCGCGGTCGACGCGGCCCGGCGCCGGGTCATGCCCCTCGTCGAGCTGCGAAGTCGATGCACGCTGCCGCGCGCCGAACTGGCTGCCGCCGAACGAGGGGCCGGCGACCTCGACCTCGACCCGGTGATCGCGGC
>Ga0307374_10005214_pt1 | contig 21168 bp, 20 predicted proteins | sample OX3MG_FD_202532 | JGI IMG/M metagenome (GOLD analysis project Ga0307374, IMG submission 202532) | Soil microbial communities from Risofladan, Vaasa, Finland - OX-3 | ecosystem: Environmental > Terrestrial > Soil > Coastal area > Acid sulfate soil | place: Finland: Risofladan, Vaasa | collected...
AAGGTCGCTCAACCCCTGTCGGGGAAGGGTGACAAGAGCGCGCAGACGACACTCGGCCACGCCGGCGGGGCGATGGCCGCGCCGAAGCGGCGGCGGCTGCCCGACGACCGCAACGAGATCGGACGCAAGTTCCGCGTCGGCGAGTACGAGGGCTACATCCACGTCGGCGTATTCGACGACGGGACGCCCGGCGACATCTTCGTCGACATCGCCAAGGACGGCACGACGCTGCAGGGCCTGATGAACTCACTGATGATCGCCGTGTCGATGGGTCTGCAGTACGGCGTGCCCCCCGAGGTGTACGTCTCGAAGCTCTCACACCTGCGCTTCGAGCCGTCGGGTCTCACAAACGACGCCGACATCCGCGCCGCGAAGTCGATCCCCGACTACATCTTCCGCTGGTTCGGGAAGAAGTTCCTCGACGTCGACCAGCAGGAGGAGGCGGGAATCCTCTCGATGGAGGTCCGGGCGCAGATGGCGGAGCGGGTCGCAAACGGCGAGCCGGCGCACGCCGAGGCGGCGGCCCCCGGCCAGACCGCCCTCTTCAACCCGCACGAGGACGCGATCGAGTGCAACCGCTGCGGCGGCCGCATGGTGCGCGCAGGCACCTGCTACACCTGCCGCGACTGCGGCACATCGACCGGCTGCGGCTGAGCTGATCCGCGAGTCGTCTGCACGAAATGAACGCAAGTTCTGCCGAGAGAAAGTCCTGTATAGGCACTTTTTGTCGGCAGAGATAACACAGACGCGCTGAACGCAAGTTCCATACCAGCTGCGGTTTCCGGAATGAGAAAGAGCGCCATCCTGGCGCTCTTTCTCATTCCGGGGCGAAGGCTCGTTCGGCTAGTGGTCATTCGTGGTCAAGGACGAGATTGCCATCGCGCACGAGATCCTTCTCCCCCTACGGACATTCGATGGGTTGAAGAAGGGCTTCGTGGTGCTCGCGAGGAGCTTCGCCCGGCCGGTAGCACTAGAAAGGTTGTTGCTCGTCCGCGGCTCGCGGGTCTCGCTGCTGGCGGCGCTACCCGTGTTGTTGTCTCCGGTCACGGCAGTAGCCTGACGGCATGCGTCACCGTCGCAACGAGCTTCTCACGCTTGCATCGACGCTCGCTGGTCTGGGCGGTGTCGCGGTCGCAATCGGCGCGGCCACACAAAGCTCGTCGAGTCCGTGGACGTCGACCGCCGCTGTCATCGGCTACGCGCTACTCGGGCTCAGCGCGGCGATCTTCCTCGCGTTGTTGGTTGAGTGGTCGAAGGTTGTGCAGCGGCTCAGCGCCCGGTCACGGCGCAGGACAGCCGCGCATGGCCCAGACTCGGACGCGCAAGATCAGCCGACGACCGAACAGGTGCGCGTTCTCGACGCGGTCGCGAACTATTTCCTCCAGCACGGCAGTTGCCCGCGGTTCAAGCAGATGAGCACACTCCTCGACCGCGAGGGCCTCAAGCTGAGACCGGTGGCGCAGAGCATGCCTGCTGGTCTGCTGCTGCCCAACGTGAGACCGCGAGGGCAGTTCTTCCGCGACGAGGACGAGCTGATGGTGACCCTCGACGGCCTCCTCTACACCACCGACGGGAAGAAGCTGCTCGACCTGATGGCACTGGTACTCGCCCACTTTGCGGAGCGTGAACGGGCCATCGTTCCGGACGCCGCCGGGGTGACCCCCGAACTGCTCGTCTACCGCGACGAAGTCGCTCGCGACTTGGATCTGAGCGAGCTCGAGCTCGAACAAGCGCGTCAGCTCATCTCCGCTTACGAGACCCGGGTCTGGTCGAGCTCTGGACACAACGGCAACTGGCAGTTCGTGATCGACCAGGAGGCGATTCGCGACTATCGCGGCATCAGTTCCGGCTCAGACTACCTCCAAGCCCACGAAGGAACCTGGACGTTGCCCGCCACCGGCGTCCCAGTCGTCGCGCGGTCCGCGGAGCCTGATGACTTGATTCGGATTGTCTTAACGAAGCGGGTTCTTCACGAGGCGATCACGAAGCTGGAGCATCACCACAACGTCCTGGAGGACTGGAATCTGATCAACAGTGGCCGCTTCGATCCGACAGATCGCGGTGAGTGGGAGACGCGGAAGGAGGTTCTTCTTCAAGACTCGGCGCTGTACGACAAGGCTTTTCGTGCAACCGAGAAGGCGTTCGCGTCGATCTCTCTTCCTGAGCCGACCGACGTCAGCAATGACCTCAGAATGCGAGCCCTACGCCACATTGACGAAGCGCTGATCGAGTTGGAAGGGGCGCTGAGGGCGACACCGTGAAGGAATGCACATCCCTGCAGCTTCCGGGAGGTTTGGCTGGGTCAGTCTTCGGGAATGTCCCCTGACCGCGTACAGCAATGTGAAGGCCACGACGACCCCCGCCGGGCGGGTCGCGTCAGCGCCGCGACGTTCGGATCGCCGCCGGGCCTAGAACTGTCTGCCGCGACCGCTGTAGCCGAGCCGATAGGGGGTCATCGGCTTGGGCGGAGGCGGCACCCGGTCGGGGTGGAACTTCTGCCGACCGCCCAGGTCGCATTCGTCGTCGCTAGCCCCGCACGCTCGTCGTCGGTGACTTGAGTCAAAGGGGGCTAGTTGTGATACTCGGATTGGTGGCTGAGCCTCCGGATTCGGATGACGTTCTCCGCGCGTTGCGGCTTGGTTGGGCGCTGGCTGAAGTTCGCGGGCGTCTTCGCGTTCCTAACTGGGGGGCGGCGCCGAAGCGACAGCCGCCAAAGTCGCTGCCGCTCGCGGATGAACGTTCTTGGTCTGAGCAGACAATCGAGACCGAGAAGATCGCTGATCGCCTTGCTGGGGAACTCAACGTCGAGAGTTCTGAGAACCCCAAGAAGCAATCGGCGCTTGAGATGTACTCGGAAAAGCTGCGTGCAGCGCCCGCGGATGAGCTGGGTAGGGCGTGGGCGAATGTCAGTGAGTTTCTGTGGACATGGGACGCCGAGATTCAAGACACGCTGGCGACGCGTTCCTTCGCGGTCGCAAGCGGCTACCAGCTCGGTCGTGGGCTCTCCGAGGTGTACTGGGCGCTCGACACCAAGATTACGGACCCCAACAACATGTGCAGTGCACGGTTCCTGCTCGGCCCCGGTCGTCTCCGCGCGTTCGAGCGGCTCCTGCCTCGGCTCTCCGCGTACTTCACATCGACGACTCTAGCCGTGGTGCAAGCCTCGCTGACAGCGTGGGGTCAGGTGGCGAACGACGGCCTCTTCGAAGCCAAACCGGTCGAGGTTCGGGATGCGTTGCACGAGCAATTGCGCGTCTGGCATGACCTGTTGCTCGTCGGTCAGGCGCCCGAGGCGCGTGTCCGTTCGGAAGACCTGGTTAGCCGTGCTCGTCGCATCCGTCCGGTCTTGCGGGCGTTCGTTCCGGAAGCCTTACTTGGTCTGGCAAGCCTGACCCTAGCAGTGTTGGCGGCTCTGTTGTTCGCCATCGGAACCTGGAACCACGCGATCGCCCCTGTGCTGTCAGTCTTCAGCGTCTTCGGGGTGACGAGCGTCGGAGCACTTGCGAAGGCTAAGAACTCAGCCAACTCGCTGTTTGTGCAGCTGCGCGTCGTCCTGGACATCGACCTGGTCAAGGAGGCCGTCACGCTGCCTCCAGCACAGTTCTATCTCGACAGCGAACCCAAACGCTTGGGTCGCGCTACCGCTCGGGAACGCGCCCTGGAGGAACTGCGAGACCCGAAGCGAGATCCAACCAACGGCAATCGTGACGTGAGCGCGCAACGAGAGACGCTGTCATGAGGCTGATCCTCAACCTGATCTGGCTGCTGCTCGCAGGCATCTGGCTGGCGTTGAGCTACCTGTTCGCCGCGGTGCTACTCGCGATCACGATCATCGGTCTACCGTTCGCTGCGCAGTCGCTCAAGCTTGCCGGGTACGCACTCTGGCCGTTCGGTCGAACGCTCGTCCAGAGTCCCGGGCACCACAAGTCGCTCAGCGTGATCGGGAACATCCTCTGGTTCGTCCTGGCGGGCTGGTGGTTGGCGCTTGAGCACCTGATCGCCGGTGCGCTGCTCTGTCTGACGATCATCGGCATCCCGCTTGGCGTTGGCAGTTTCAAGATGGCCTCGGCCGCGCTGACGCCATTTGGACGGGAAGTCGTGAAGAAGAGCGATCTCGTCCGGGCGGCGGGCGGCGGGATCGCAATTGGGTAGTCGGTGCTGGTGGCCGCACAACTTACGGTGAACACCGGTCGCCACCTGGTGGCCAGAAGCGACAATGAAAGGCGGCAGAGATGGCAGGCAGGCAGGGGCTCGTACGGTGGGCGCTCGGAAGTGCGGTGCTGATGGCGATCGGCGCCTTCGGCCCCTGGGTAAAGGCGCTCGGACAGTCGGTTGGTGGAACCGACGGCTCGAACGACGGCTGGCTGGTCGTTGCCGCGGCGGCGATCGGCGGACTGCTCTTCTATGCCACACGCAGCACTCGCGCGGCGGGTATCTGGACGCTGCTGGCCGGGGCTGCAGGACTGGCGGTCACGGTCTACGACCGCAACAACATCCAGAACAAGATCAACCAGAGCGGCGCCTTCGTCAAGGCGCTCGCCAGCGTCGGCTGGGGCCTGAACCTGGCGTTGGCCGCCTCGGCCAGCATGGCACTGGCCGGGCTGATCTGGGTGGCGCAGACGGGCGGCCAAGAAGCCGCGCTGCAAGCGCCGTTGTCGGCGCCACCAGTATCGGAGCCGCCGCCGGTCGTCTCCGCCCCGCCGGAGAGCTGATGTCGTTCGGGTTGATCGTTCTGCTCGTCGTTGTCGGCACGACGATCTGGGTCGGTTTCGATGCGAGCAGACGCGAGTGGCCGGAGGGCAAGACAGGCACGGGCGGCTGGGTGATCGGCTGCGTCCTGCTCTGGATCGTCATCTTCCCGATCTACCTCTCCCGGCGCAACCGCGCTCCCCTGAAAGACGGGGCGACTGGCGGATCGGCAGCTCCGGCGCAGGCGGCGATGCACCGTGAGTGCCCGCTCTGCAAGGAGTGGATGCGACGTGACGCGAGCGTCTGTCCGCATTGCCGCAACGAGTCTCCTGCCTGGACGCTGCATGAGGGTCGTTGGTGGTTCCGGGCAGCCGAGGGCTGGCAGTGGTTCGACGAGTCGAGCGGGGCCTGGGTGCCGCATGAGCCCCCCATCGATCCGGCGGGAGCTGTCTGAGTGGTTGCGAACGCGATCGAACTTGACCCGATCCTGGCGTTCACCTGCCTGAACGGCTGAGCACATGACGGAGACGCTCGCATGAAGGTGAGGTTGCTTGTGCTCGCGGCCGTGGCGGCGGTCGCGCTCGGTTGGGCGGGTGGCGCAAAGGCGGGCTACGCGGTCGCTCCGGCATCTGGTTCGACGGTGAGCTCGCAGCCAACGTTCGAGGTCTACCTCGATCCAGAGGAGCAGAGCACGGCGGAGGTGTACGTCGCGACCGACACCCAGATGAACAGCGACTACTTGCCCACCAACATGATCGCAAGTTGCAGTCCGTCGACTCCGACGTCGACGGCGAACCATTTCACCTGTCAGCCCTCGTACTACTCGAATGCGAACTTCGGATCGAGTCTGCCTCCCGGGACCTACGTCTGGTGGCTGACGTTCTGGCACACCGATCCGGGTAGCTTCGGACCGACGCTGCACATCTCCGGGCCGCTGACCTTCACCGTTCCGTCGCCAGTCGCACCCTCCGCCACTTATCTGATTAGTCCCGACGACGGCGCGGCGGTCTCGCCACCGGTCGATTTCGTGATCAACGCGCCTGCGCAAGCAACCATGCAGATCTACGTTGGCGTGAGCTCAGATCGCCAGTCCGACGGGTCGCCGCTCGGACTGACCATCTACTCGTGTGGCGGTCAAACCACCACCGCGGGCTCCTACCACTGCGCTGACGACAACAGCACGACTGACTACGTTCCCGGCGTCACCTACTACTGGTGGGCGGTGATCACCGTCGGCGACAACTCATTCGTCTACGGGCCACGCTCGTTCACGCTCGCATCGGCCCCACCATCACGACCACCAGGGAGCGGTGGTGGGGGCGGCGGCTCGAGTGGTGGTTCGGGCGGCGGCGGTGGTTCCGGCGGTGGGACCCGTGCCCACACAGCGCAGGACGCGCCGTACCTGCCGAGAGCCGCCCGCTACACGGGTAAGAGCGTCAAGGAGACTCGACTCTCCGGGGCGGCGTACAAGCTGAGCAAGTTCATCGGTGCCCCAAAGTCCGTTGCGGTCGCTTGCTGGTCTACCGCAGACTGGCCGACCGTTAGCAACGACAATCCTTTGACGGACGGCGGCTACGAGACCCTCGCCTTCTGGTCGCCACTTATGCCGCACTGGGTCGAGCTTTCACCGATGGTGTGCCGCGGGATCGAGACGCTGCTTCATCACCGCCCGACTTACCCCAACCGCTTCACCGCAAATGCAGTCGAGTCCGTGACACACGAGATGATGCACGCGCTCGGCGTCAACAGGGCGCACTACGGCGTTGAGGCCGAACCGATGGCGGAGTGCTACGGCATGCAGCTTTCGATTGTCCTCGCGGTCGAGCTCGGCGTCCCCTACAAGTACGCCGACGGCCTTGCGAAGTACAACTTGGTCAACTACCGATCGCGCCCGTCCTCCTACCAGGATCCCGTCCGCTGCAGCGAAAACGGCGCCTGGGATCTCTTCAAGAGCAAACCGTCACCGCCCTGGCACAGCTTCCTACTCTGATCGTGGGACATCGGTGCGCAGTCGGTGCAGTGTTGCTGCTCGGTGCGCTGGCCTTTGCTCCGGCGAATACTGGTGGAGCGGCGAGTGCTGATGCGGCTACCTCCCCTCGGGCGGTGATTCTGTCGGTATCGGTTTCAACGCCGCACGGCTTGCCACTCCCCGCCGCTGGTGAACGTGTCGTTGTGCGCGTCCGCGTCCGCCACGCAACCACCTGCACGTTTCTGCGGCAGCACGGCCCCTTCTCGTCGCTCTACCCGTTCAAGACGGTTCGCTGCTCGTCCGGACAAGCGAGTGTCAGCGTGCCGCCAATCGCCAACTTCTACAAGACGCGCGTGCGTCTTACCTACGCCGTTCGTGTACGAGCTGTCGGGGCGCACTGGGTTCAGCGCAGCGTGATCGTCGTCGAGGCCGCTCGCAGCCAGCCGTCGCCGACGCCGCCTCCTCCGTCAGTCGCCGCACCGACTGTAACCCTCACCGTTTCGCCGAGCATCCTCCCGTCGGACGGTGGGTCAGTTGTCGTGAGCTACACGTCTTCGAACGCGTCGTCCTGCTCGCTGTCTTCAACCCCGGCGCTCTGGACGGGCAGCAACCCGGCATCCGTCGACTGCAACGGGACGTACACCGCGACCGTAGCGCCGAGCACGATCGCGCAGCAGTGGACATTCACCTTCACTACCACCTCCAGCGACGGACAGTCAGCGTCCGCAAGCCAGACGCTGACCGAACTGGCGCCCGCGCCGCCAACGGCGCCTGCCTGGGAACAGAGCCCGAACTGGTCCGGCTACGTCGTCCCGTCGAGCGCCATCTTTACCGACGTCAGCGGCGCATGGGCCGTGCCGACGCTCGACTGCTCGACGACCCCGAACGGCGGCGCCTCGATCTGGGTCGGCATCGGCGGCTACGGCTGGCCGACGGGTGGCATCTCCGGTTTGCTTCTTCAGACCGGGGTCACGACCGACTGCGTCGACGGTGTGCAGCAGGACAGGGGCTGGTTCGAGCTGTACCCGAGCAGCCCGAACACCGAGAAGGACTTTCTCGGCTTTCCGGTGTCGCCGGGCGACTCGATCCAGGCATCCGTCTTCCAGGGAGGTAGCGGCGCCTGGGAGACCCGAGTGGACGATCTGACGACCGGGCTGTCTGGCGTTATGGTCACCGGAGAAGGCTGGGGTGTATCCGCAGACGCGGGCAACGGAAGCTTTTCCTTGCAGGGCTCGACAGCCGGTCTCTCCTACTCGGGCGGCTACAGCGCCGAGTGGATCGTCGAGACCTACACGCTGAACGGCTCGATCGTCCCGTTGGCTGACTATGGCACCGTCAACTTCAGCGACCTGAAGACAAGCGCGTCGTCGTGGTCGCTGACTGCAAGTGAAGGCTTGGCGATCGCGCAGAACGGCGTTGTCATGTCGACACCGTCTCTGCCCGCGAACGGCGGATTCTCGGTCAGCTACACCGGGTAGCCGGTAGCCGCAGGCCAGCGACTCACTCTCAACTCGACGCGGTCGCGTGCCGATCCCGAGGATGTGTTTACGATTTGTCGCTACTGCGGTGCTGAGCTGGCTCGCGCGCGGGAGCCGTTGGAGCTGTGCTCGTCGTGCGAGAACTCGCCGCTTTGCGACCGCTGCGGCCATCCGCGCGCCGATCACAGCCAGGTCTTCATCCGCGGCGGCCCTGGTGGATGTAACCGGCTCGTCGGCGACTTCCAGACGCTCACGAGTTCCCCATGCGACTGCGAAGGGTTCAGACCGGTCACCGGCAGGCTCGCGGAAGCCTCCTTCGCACGACCTGATCCTGACCCGCTGACGCTTCCAGCACTCAGACGCGTCTGAGCGGCGTCCGAAGCTCGATCAAGAAAACCACACCGAGCAGGGGCAGGAACTCGTCGACCACGCTCAGCTCAGTGCGAAGGCCACGAACGAACCCCCTACAGGCTGCTCCAGATCCTGATTTCCACGTCTGGGCTGACCAGAGCAACCATCGGCCCCGGCGGAACACGCAGACGACTCTCCGCCGCCAGGCGAGCTACGGCTGACCTTCGAGGCCCCGCAGTTGCGGGGCCTCGAGCGTGCAGGGCGGAGCCTTGTGCGCATTCGGCAAAGGCCGTATCGTCCCGCCGACTGTTGAACCGAGGCCTTGCGCATCGCGGCTGCGCGGGCCGCGACCAAGGAGGGTCGAATGAGAGTTCGTGGACTGCTCGCCCTGGTGGCTCTTGCACTCGCCGCCGCGAGCTTCGGCGGCGGCGCCTCGCGCGCGACGTCGACCGGCGTCGGGAACGTGCCGCAGGGCACCCAGACCGACAAGGCTTACGCGCAAAGCGTGCAGAGCGCGCATGTATCGAACGTCTTTGCAACGACGCAGCAGGTGAGCTGCTACCGCCCCGAGGTCGCCGCACCGTACAACGACGGCCCGGCTCTCGGCTATAGCGGCGAGTCGGCCTGCCCGGGCGCCACGACCGGCGAGGACACCGGTGCGGCAGCTCCGTATGCGACGCAACTCGGCAGCAACCCCGGTTATCCCATGTCGGCGCCGCAGCTCGTCAAGGGTCACTCCGAGTCGGACATCCGCGTCGATCCGACGAACCCGAAGCACCTGATCGGAGCGTCCAAGTGGTTCGTCAGCGCCGAGGGCTACAACCACCTGCTCGGCTTCTACGAGTCGTTCGACGGTGGCAAGACGTGGCCGGTGCAGGGCCACATCCCCGGGTACGAGGGCTGGACGGACAACACCGATCCGATCGGCGCGTTCGACAGCTACGGCAACTACTACTCGTTCATCCTCGGCTACCAGTTCTTCTACCGGAGCGACGGCAGCCACAACTACACCGTCGGGACGTCCCAGGAGCCGAACCCGGCCCAGGCGGCCGAGGTCGTCAGTGTTGCGGTGCGCAAGCACGGCTCGACCACGGCGACTCAGTGGATCACGACGAGGAACGGCAGCCCGGACATCGTCGCTGCCTATGACAGCGTCGGCAACGAACCCGACAAGCAGTGGATGACGATCGACACGAACCCGGCGAGCCCGCACTTCGATCGCGTCTACCTGATGTGGGTCAACTTCCATTACGTGACGCCGGTCCCGTACGTCTCGTACGCCGACGCACAGCCTGACGGGACGCACACCGCCTGGTCGACGCCGCAGGCTCTACCGGAGCCGCCCCACACGGCGACCGGAGCGACCTACCTCCTGCCGCACGTGGCTCCGAACGGAGACCTCTACACGACGGTCACGAACTTCGATCCGTCACACAGCTACTGCTGTGCGTCGATCTTCGTCGACAAGTCGACCGACGGCGGCCAGACGTTCGCCACCGTCGGCACGCCGGTCGCCTCCGTGACGGTGCCGCCGTACCAGTACGCGAACACCACGTTCCGTGACGGGATCGAGAACTCGTTCGCGGTCGGCAACCACCTCGACTCGCAGGGCACCTATCCGCTCTACGTGTCGTACGAGGACTACAGCGCAGGAGTCGGCAACGTCCTCATGACCGCGTCGTATGACGGAGGAGCGACCTGGTCCGGCCCGATCCAGGCGAACGACAACACGGGCACCGTGGACGAGTTCCAGCCGAACCTCTCGGTCGCCTCCGACGGCACCGTCAGCGTCGCCTTCTACGACCGTCGCCTTGCCTGCCCGGCGGCGGGAAGCTCCGAAGGCGCCGCCGCGGGCATCGGCCTCGACCCGGCGGCGTCCGGTGCGTCGAACTACTGCATCAACGCGAGCGTGCAGTTCTACGACGCCGCGCTGAACCCGATCGGGCACAACGTCCGCCTCACCCAGCACACGTGGGATCCGCAGCTGAACGCCCCGCACACGAGCAGCCCGTCGGGCTCCGTGACCTTCATCGGGGACTACTTCGGAAACGACGCGAGCGGACCGGGCGACGCGTTCACCTTCGTGAGCACCTACAACGACGGCACGAATGCCGGCAATCGCCAGCAGCAGGTCGTGGCGTCGATCGCAACGCCGTAACGCCTCGTTGCCGGGCCGCCCTCGCGGCGGCCCGGCAACCCTTCTCCCCGAACCCGTACTTCGACGAGGCTGCATCAGTAGTTCTGCCGATCCGGAGCCGCGAGACGTCTGCGAATCTGTCGGGGACAGAAAGGAGACGTCACCGTGACCGCTTCTGCCGGCTCCGCCGTCCGGGTCGAGGCTGATCTTTCACCGGAGCTGAGCCGCTGGCTCTGGCTTTTCAAGTGGCTGCTCGTGATCCCGCACGCGATCGTCCTCGTCTTCTGCTGGATCGCGTTTCTCGTGCTGACGGTGCTCGCTTTCTTCGCTCTGCTCTTCACGGGCAGGTATCCGCGTGGCATGTTCGACTTCAACGTCGGCGTCCTGCGCTGGACGTGGCGGGTGGGCTACTACAGCTACTCGGCGCTCGGGACCGACCGCTATCCGCCCTTCACGCTGGCGGACGTGCCCGACTATCCGGCACGGCTCGCGATCGACTACCCGGAGCATCAGCGCAGGGGCTTCGCGCTGATCGGCTGGTGGCTGCTCGGGATCCCGCAGTACGCGATCGCGGGCATCTTCGCCGGCGGCGCCGGAGTCGGTTGGGCGGGAACGCACTGGAACCTCGCCTCGTCGGGGCTGATCGGCGTGCTCGTGTGCGTCGCGGCGATCCTCCTGCTCTTCCGCGGCTCCTACCCGCGCGGGATCTTCGACCTCGTGATCGGCTTCAACCGCTGGGTGCTGCGGGTCTGCGCCTACGCGGCGCTGATGACACCGGAGTATCCGCCCTTCCGGCTCGACACCGGCGAACGTGAACCGAGCGCGTCGCTCGGCGGTGCCGTCGCGAGCGTCTAGTAGAGGCCCTCGCCGCGGGCATAGCGTTCCGCGCGCTCGCGGTCGTAGCGCTCGGCGTCGAACTCCGGGTCGGCGACCGCACGCATGATCTCGCCGGAGCTCGGCAGCTCCGAGCGGTCGACGTGCCGCTCGGGGTTCCAGAGGTCGGAGCGGATCAGCGCCTTCGAGCACTGCGTGTAGGCCTCCTCGATCTCGACGACGATCCCAAGGGCCGGCACCTTCCCGTCGACGGCGCTCACCGCAAGCAGCTCCTCGTCCTGGACGACAACGGCGCGACCGTTGACCCGGAAGCTGTCACCGACGCCGGGGATGAGAAACAGGAGTGCAATCCGCGGGTCGGCGAGCAGGTTCGTCAGCGTGTCGGCAAGCCTGTTCCCGGGGCGGTCGGGCAGCAGAAGGGTGCGCTCGTCGAGGATGCGGACGAAGCCGGCCGGGTCGCCGCGCGGCGAGACGTCGAGCCCGCCGTCGGGCCGCGCCGTCGCGACGCACAGGAACGGCGAACGCTCGATGAACTGCCGCGTGAGGCCGTTCAGACGGTCGGCGATCTTCGAGGCGACGAGCTCGGACGGCGAGCCGATGATCGCCCGCAGCTCGCCCTCGTCCTGGATCGTCCGCCGCGCCATCCAGCGAGCCTAGAACGTCTCGAGCGTTGCCGAGCGACGGCCCTCGAACTCGAGCACGCGCAGCATGACGACACCGATCCCGAAGTAGACGCAGCCGACGAGCGCCTCCGTCCCGAGGAGCCCTGAGACGGCGCCGAGCGACGCGCCCGCACCGAGCTCACGACCGGCGGCGATCCCGTGCGTCAGCGGTAGCAGCCGGCCGAGCGCCTGGACCGCGCCGGGGAGCCGGTCGAACGGAACGTTCGCGCCGGAGAGGAGCAGCATCGAGCCGCCGATCATGTCGGCGAACAGCGACACGCTGCGCCCGCGCAGGCCGAGCGCACCGAGGCAGAGCCCGAACGACGTGCACGCAAACGACGCGACGAGCGCGGCGACCACGAGCCCGCCGAGCTCGCTCGGGTGGAAGTGCACGCCGAGGATCACCCGGCAGACGCTGAAGGCGGTCGCGGAGACGACGAGACCGGTGAGGACCGACGGCACGGCCCGCCCGAGGAAGAGCGCGAAACGGTTGGCCGGCGAGGCGAGCAGGGTGGCGAGCGTCTGCGAGCGCCGCTCGCCGCCGATCGCGTTCCCCATCCCGAAGAACCCCGTCATCGCGATCGCCATGAAGGCGTTGCCGATCAGGAAGAACTTGTCCGACTGCACACCCGCGAACCGGCCGAGGTAGGCGAAGAAGAGGATTTCGAAGATCGGGTAGCCGAGCGTGTGCGGGACGAACACCCACGGGTTGATCCAGTTGAAGAGCGCGCGGTAGCTCATCACGCCGCCGACGAAGAAGACGCGCAGCGAGTTCATGTGAGCTTCAGCGACCCTCGGGCCCGAGCGACCCGCACGAAGACACGCAGGCAGAGCGTTCCGACGACGAAGTACGCCGCACTCACGGCAATGCACATGCCGATGTCCGGCCACGGCGCCGAGCCGAGGGCCGACTCCCGGATCGCGCGAAAGCCCCAGTACGGCCCGAGAAACCAGCCGATCCACCTGACGAAGGCCGGGAGCGTCGACAGCGGCACGAGCAGGCCGGTTGCGATCCACACCGGGTACTGGAGGGCGATCCCGAGGCTGAACGCGGCCCGGTAGAGCACAAACGTCGAGGCCATCACGAGCCCCAGCATCCCGATCGCGAGGATGCACGCAGGCAGGGCAACCGCAAAAGCAACCGGATGGTCGATCGAGAGCGGAACGTGGTAGATCAGCCGCCCCCAGGCGAGCGTCGCCGCGATCCCGTAACCGCCGACGAAGCCGCTCGCGACGCAGATGGGCGCGATCACGACCGCGAAGGGAACGGGCGCTGCGACGAGGAGCTCGAGCGTCCCGAGCCACCGCTGGTTCTCGAGCGCGTTGGACGAGCCGATCACGACGAGCGACCACATCAGCATCACCGCCGCGCCGAGCGACGCCGCGAGCAGAAGTCGCGGATCGTTCTTTGCGTCGAGCAGGTAGTAGGCGATCGACGCGTAGAGGATCGGCCACAGGAACACGCCGCTCAGGTCGAACGGATTGCGCGAGAACTGCACGACATGAATGCGCATGCCGCTGACGAACGCGCGAATCATGCCGTTTGCACCAGCTCGACGTAGGCGTCCTCGAGCGTCGGCTCGCGGGCGATCACCTTGCCGAGCGTCGTCCCCTCGAGCTCGCGCAGGAGCGCGTGAGTCAGCTCGGAGCCGACGCTCGACTGCACGAGGACCACCTCCGCCTGGTCGCGCTGCTCCGTCGAGACAGAGATCACGCCGGGAAGCGCACGGAGCCGTTCGAGAACCGCCTCGGACACGCCGAACGCCTCGATCTCGATCACGGTGCGGTCGAGGACGCGCGCCTTCAGCTCGGCCGGCGTGCCGGTTGCAACGAACACCCCGCCGGCGATCACCGCGAGCCGCTGGCACAACTCATCCGCCTCGTACATGTAGTGCGTCGTCAGAAGGATTGTCTTTCCCTGGTCGCGGAGGCCGCCGATCGTCTCCCTCACCTCGCGCGCCCCGACGGGATCGAGGCCGATGGTCGGCTCGTCGAGAAAGAGCACTTCGGGATCGTGCAGCAGGCCGCGGGCGATGTGGAGACGTTGCCGCATGCCGCGCGAATAGGTCTCTACCCGCTCGCGCTCGCGCCCCTTGAGGCCGACGAGCTCGAGCAGCGATTCGATGCGCGCACGCTTCTCGCGCACCGGAACGCGGTAGAGGTCGGCGAAGTAGCGGAGGTTGTCGAGCGCCGACAGACGGTCGTACAGGCCACGATCGCCGCCGAACACGTGCCCGACGCGGCGGCGCACCTCGCCGGCCTCGCGCGCGGGGTCGAATCCGAGCACGCGGGCACTTCCTGACGAAGGCAGCAGCAGCGTCGTCAAGATCTTGATCGTCGTCGTCTTACCGGCGCCGTTTGGGCCAAGCAGGCCGAAGAGTTCGCCGCGGCCCACTTCGAAACTGATCCCACCGAGTGCCTGCACGTCCGTGCGGCGACGCCGGACGATGCCCACATGCGTCCGGTAGGTCCGGCAGAGGTCGTTCACTTCGATCGCCGCCACCGGCCAACCGTACTGCAGCGCAGTGCGGGGTCTGTACGGTTTGTGCGTGGAGTATCGCGAGCTCGGCCGCACTGGAGTCAGCGTCAGCCCGTTGTGCCTGGGCGCGATGATGTTCGGCGCCTGGGGCAACCCCGACCACGAGGATTCGATCCGCGTCATCCACCACGCACTCGACGCGGGCATCAACTTCGTCGACACGGCCGACGTGTACGCGCGCGGCGAGTCGGAGGAGATCGTCGGCAAGGCGCTCAAGGGCCGCCGCGACTCGGTCGTCCTCGCGACGAAGGTGCACGGCGGGATGCACGACACCGACCCGAACATGCGCGGGAACTCGCGCCGGTGGATCGTGCAGGAGGTCGAGGCGAGCCTCCGCCGCCTGCAGACCGACTGGATCGACCTCTACCAGATCCATCGCCTGGACCCCGGCACCGACCACGACGAGACACTCGGCGCGCTCACCGACCTGCAGCGTGCGGGCAAGATCCGCTACCTCGGCTCGTCGACCTACCCGCCGTCGGCGATCGTCGAGGCGCAGTGGGCGGCGGAGAAGCGCGGGCTTGCGCGCTTCGTCTGCGAGCAGCCGCCGTATTCGATTCTTGTGCGCGGCATCGAGACCGACGTGCTGCCGACCTGCGAGCGGTACGGCATGGGCGTCATCCCGTGGAGCCCGCTCGCCGGCGGCTGGCTCTCCGGGCGCTACCGCAAGGGCTCGGACGTGACCGGCCATCGTGCGGCGCGGATGCCTGCGCGCTACGACCTCTCGCTGCCCGGAAACGGGCAGAAGCTGGAGGCGGTCGAACGGCTCGCGGCGCTCGCCGAGCAGGCCGAGATCAGCCTGATCCACCTCGCGCTCGCGTTCGTCATCCGCCACCCGGCCGTCACTGCGGCGATCGTGGGGCCGCGAACGCTGGAACAACTCGAAGGACAGCTCGGAGCGCTCGACGTCCGGCTCTCGGACGACCTCCTGGATGCGATCGACGAGATCGTCCCGCCGGGCACGACCTTGAACCCGGCCGACGCAGGCTGGCGCCCGCCCCACCTCGACGACCGGGCCGCGCGCCGCCGCTAGCCAAGGCGCCGCCCGCACGGTGCCGGCGGATCGCTGGTAGAATCGAGCCTGCGTAGCCGAAGCGAATCGGTGGCGCGGGCCTTTCAGCGAGTGCCGCAACAACCGGCCTCGCGACGCTCCATCCTCAGCGACTGGGTGGTACGGCGTTACGCCGACCCAGACCTCGGGCGGCGACGACCAGAGCCCACTCGAACAAAGGGGAAGATCTTATGTCTCGTACTGGCAAGAGACGCGGAGCGCTCATCGGCGCTGTCGTCGGAAGCGGGGCGACACTCGCCCTCGTCGTCGCCCTCACCGTCGGCGCGGGCGCCGGATCGGCAGCGAGTAGCGCAGCGCCGAAGAACACCTCACCACCGACGATCTCCGGCACACCGACGGAGGGCAGCACGCTCGTCGGCCACCGGGGCACCTGGACCGGCTCGCCGACCGACTACAACGACCAGTGGGTGCGCTGCGACTCGACCGGCGGGAGCTGCTCGGACATCAGCGGCGCCACCAGCAAGGCTGGCTACATCCTGAAGAGTGTCGATGTCGGGAACACGCTCCGGTTCAAGGTGCAGGCGACAAACGGGTCGGGCTCGACGTTCGCGTCTTCCGTGCCGACCGCCGTGATCGCCGCCGCCTCGAAGCCGCCGCCGCCCGTGGCGACCGGCTGCGCCACCAAGGGTGGCACGGTGGCCGTGACGGGCGTGACCCCGCCCGCGCGCCTGACGATCGACCAGACGCAGATCAGCCCGAGCACCGTCTCCTACAGCACCCGCTCGATCACGGCCCGCTTCCACGTCTCCGCGTGCAGCGGCTCGGTCCAGGGAGCACTCGTCTACGTGACGGCCGTGCCGTTCGGACAGTTCGCGATCCCGAACGAGCAGTCCACCGGATCCGACGGCTGGGCGACCCTGCAATTCACTGCGCTGTCCGGTTTTCCGGTCTCGCACAACCAGTCGCTGCTCGTGATGTTCGTCCGTGCCCGTAAAGCGGGCGACGACCTCCTCGGCGGCATCTCGACCCGCCGGCTCGTCTCGTTCCGCGTCACCAACGGCTGAACCAAGCCATGCATCGGGGTCGGGAGGCACCGCCTTCCGGCCCCGTCGACATCTACCCCGCACGCCTCCAAGCCGTCTCCGAACAGTTCGATCACACCCTTCTTAACCTGCTCAGAGACTTCTCGCGTACCGTCAGACCGTGCTCAGGGCCTCCGCGATCGCACTCGTCATGCTCGCGACGCTCGGCGCGCTCGCCGCAGCGGCGCTCGCCGGCAGGACGGAGCGGCCCGTCGCCTCGACGTTCGCCGCGCGCGCGGGCCTCCCCACGACCCCGCAGGTGAGCTCGAACTGGTCCGGTTACACGGCGGTTGCACCCGCCGCTGGAACATCGGGGTTCACCGACGTCACCGCGACCTGGGTGCAGCCCCAGACCACGTGCCTGACCGGACGCTCGGATTCCGTCGCCGTCTGGGTCGGCCTCGGTGGCAACGACAGCACCTCGCAGGCGCTCGAGCAGCTCGGCACCGAAGCCGACTGCAACGGCTCGAGCACAACACCGGTCTCGAGCGCCTGGTGGGAGATCGTGCCCGCCGCGGCCGTCCGACTCCCGCTCAAGATCCGGCCCGGCGACCGCATCAACGCCGCCGTCTTCATCAAGGGGCAGACGGTGACGATGAGCCTGAAGAATCTGACCCGCAAGACGCGCTTCTCGAAGACCCAGACGGTGACACAGCCGCTCGACCTCTCGTCCGCCGAGTGGATCGTCGAGGCGCCGTCTCTGTGCAGCGCGGACGGGCGCTGCCGCACGCTGCCGCTGACGCAATTCGGCACGGTCACCTTCGCGAATGCCGCCGCGATCGGCAACGGTCACCCCGGCACGATCTCGGACCCGACCTGGACCGCCGCACCGGTCGAGCTGATCACGGGCAACGGCGGCGACTTCTTCTTCGCCGGCGACGTGCTCGGTCCGGGGGTCGGCGCGTTGCCGGGCGATCTCTCCGCCGACGGACGCTCGTTCACCGTCTCGTGGCAACAGAGCCTGACGCCGCCCGCTCCGTAACGGCGTAAACGCCCAACACAGGCGCGGCAGCCAGGCTCGATCCATGGAAAGCTCTCGCCATGACCAAGAGCATCCCGACGCGCGACGGTCGCGTCCTCGCGGTCCACGAGGCGGGCGACCCGAACGGCTTACCGGTGATCGTCCACCACGGCACGCCGAGCTCCGGGGTTCTTTACGACCGCTGGGCCACGCCGGGCATCCGCCTGATCGCCTATGACCGCGCCGGCTACGGCGACTCGACGCGCAGCCACGGTCGCAACATCGCGGCCGTCGTCCCGGACATCGAGGCGATCGCCGACGCGCTCGAGCTCGACCGATTCGCAACCTGGGGCATCTCGGGCGGCGGGCCGCACGCGCTCGCCTGTGCGGCGCTGTGCGGCGGCCGGCTGACCGCCGCGGCCTCGCTCGCAGGCGTCGCACCCTGGGGCGCCGAAGGCCTCGACTGGCACGCCGGCATGGGCGAGGAGAACGTCCAGGAGTTCGACCTCGTGCTCGCCGGCGAGCAGGCGCTTCGGCCTGCGACGGAACGAGATCGAACACACATGCTGTCACTGAGCACCGAGGACGTGCGACAGATGTTCGAGACGCTGCTCGGCGCCGCCGATCGCGCGGCGCTCACCGGGCCGCTCGCCGAGTGGCTGCACGAGAGCTCCGGCCACGGGCTGGCGCCGGGCGCCGACGGCTGGATCGACGACGATCTCGCGTTCGTCGCGCCCTGGGGGTTCGACGTCGGGGACATCTCGCGGCCGGCGTTGATCGTCCACGGCGCCGACGACCGGTTCGTCCCGGTGACGCACGGCGAGTGGCTCACCGCGCACATGCCCGGCTCCGAGGCGTGGATCGACAGCGAGAACGGACACCTCACGCTGCTTCAGAACCGGGTCGGGGAGGTGCACGAATGGCTGCTGTCGCACAGCTGAACGGCGCAGTCAACGCGACGCTTCGCAAGGGGATCCTCGCCGCCGCCGACAGCCGGCGGGTGCAGAGGCTCGTACGGCAGCACGGAATGCGGCTCGGCGCCTCCCGGTTCGTGGCGGGCGAGACTCTCGACGAATGCGTCGCGGTGCTCCGCCGCCTGAACGAGCAGGCGCTGGAGGCGAACACAACGTTGCTCGGCGAAGGCGTGCTCGAGCCTGGCGAGACGGATGCGGTTGTCGCCGCTTACCGCACGGTGCTCGACCGGATCTCGGCCGAGGGGCTGCGCGCGAACGTCGCGCTGAAGCTGACACACCTGGGCCTGGAGATCGACGAGGAGCTCGCGTACGCGAACATCGCCCGCCTGCTCGAGCAGGGCTCGTTCATTCGCATCGACATGGAGCAGTCGCAGTTCGTCGACGGGACGCTCCGCATCTACCGCCGGCTGCGCGAGGCCGGATTCGAGAACGTCGGCACGGTCCTCCAGGCCTACCTCTACCGCACGCCGGACGACCTCGAGTCGCTCCTCGGCCTCGAGCCGAACCTGCGCCTCGTCAAGGGCGCCTACCTCGAACCGGCCTCGGTCGCCTACCCACACAAGACCGACGTGGACGCGGCCTACGCGCGCCTCTGCGAGCGCATGCTCGGACATGCCGGCCACACGGCGGTGGCGACGCACGACGAGTCGCTGATCGAGCACACGATCCGATTTGCCGAGACGAACGGGGTCGCCCGCGACCGCTTCGAGTTCCAGATGCTGTACGGCGTTCGGCCCAACCTGCAGCTCGACCTCGTACGACGCGGGTACAAGGTCCTCGTTGCGACGCCGTACGGGCCCGAGTGGTACCCGTATCTGATGCGCCGGCTCGGTGAGCGCCCGGCGAACCTCCTGTTCTTCGTCAGGAACACGCTTCGCGGCTGACCGAGCGCCGGCGCGACCTCAGTACCATGCCGCGGTGCCCGGCCTGAGAAAGCTCCTCGACTGGGGCGTGACGATCGTCGTCGCGCTCGCCGTCGTCCTCATCTTCGAGGCGGAGGTCGCGAAGCCCTACCGCATCCCGTCCTCGTCGATGGAGCCCACGTTGCACTGCGCCAAGCCGGGCGCGTGGTGCGAGGGGTCGTTCGACGACCGGGTGATCGCAGACAGGCTCGCGTTCCGCTTCGGCCAGCCGGAGCGCGGGCAGGTGATCGTTTTCCGGGCGCCCGCGGACGCCTGTGGGGTCGGCGGAACATTCGTCAAACGGCTGATCGGCCTACCGGGCGACACGATCACCGAGCGCAACGGCTTCGTGTCGATCAACGGCAAGCCGCTTAAGGAGCCGTACATCGACCCTCGGCTGCGAGACACACAGTCAGGAACGTGGACGGTGCCTCCCGGTCGCTACTTCTTCATGGGCGACGACCGCAAGCACTCGTGCGACTCGCGCATCTGGGGCACCGTGCCGCGCGCGAGTCTCGTCGGACCGGTGGTCCTCACGTACTGGCCTCCCTCGAGCTGGTTTTGAACGCGTTGAACCACACCGCCGCGACCCGGCGGCGGCCGTTCGCAAGGAGCTCCGCAAGAGCTTCGGCGGCGCCGTCGTCGATGCGGTGTTTCAGATCGTCGAGTATTCGCGGATGAGTTCGATTCGCTCACGCACGTTGCAGCTGCTGCTCGTGACTGCGCTCCTCGTCGGTCTGACCGCGCACCCGGGAGCGTCGGCTGAGAGGGGCCGAGCCACGGAGCGCGTCCTGCATCTGGTCGATCCTTCGCGCACGATCCGGCTGCCCGACGGCCGCCGCGTACTGCGGCCCGTCACGACCTACGTCCGCTTTCCCGTGCGCAAAGGCGGCCCGTGGCCGCTCGTGGTCTTTGGGCATGGCTTCGCGACGACGCCCGGCATCTACGCGCAGCTTCTCCGCTGGTGGGCGCTCGCCGGGTACGTCGTCGCCGCTCCCCTCTTCCCACTCGGCAACGAGCACGCGCCCGGAGGCCCGAACGAGGCCGACATCGTCAACCAGCCGGCCGACATCAGCTTCGTCATCTCGCAACTGCTCGCTGCGAGCGCTTCGCCAACCAACCCGTTGCACCGTCTCATCGACCCGTCCCGGATCGCAGTCGCAGGTCAGTCCGACGGCGGGTTGACCGCGTTTGCGGTGACCTACGACAAGCCGTTCCGCGACCCGCGGATCGACGCCGCCGTCGTACTGTCCGGTGGACGGCTTCCCGGCCGGACATTTCGGTTCCCACGGCCGAGCCCGCCCTTGCTTGTGGTCCAGGGCACCGCCGACACGATCAACCCCGTGCGGTACGCCCGCGAGTTCTACCGAGCGGCGACCCGCCCAAAGTTTCTGCTGCTTCTCCGCGGCGCCGGCCATCTTCTCCCGTACACGGTCGAGCAGCCTCAGCTCTCGGTTGTCGAGCAGGCAACGACCGCATTCCTCGATCGATACCTCGAGCACGGCCCGCCCGGCGCACTGGAACAGACCGTGGCCGCAACGCCAGGCATCGCCTCGCTCACAGCACGGCCCTGAGATG
>Ga0307374_10005216_pt1 | contig 21166 bp, 15 predicted proteins | sample OX3MG_FD_202532 | JGI IMG/M metagenome (GOLD analysis project Ga0307374, IMG submission 202532) | Soil microbial communities from Risofladan, Vaasa, Finland - OX-3 | ecosystem: Environmental > Terrestrial > Soil > Coastal area > Acid sulfate soil | place: Finland: Risofladan, Vaasa | collected...
GTTCCCGGCTTAATGAGCGGGCCGAGCACGGACGCGAGCAGTCCCGACGCGATTGCTTCGGTGGCGGGCCACAACATCACCGTCGTCGAATTCCAGCAGCGTTTCGACCAGCTGATGAGCAATCAGCAGATCCCGCAAATGATGCGCGGCATTTACGCCAAGCAGTTGCTGAACGACCTGGTATTCCAGCAGGCGCTGGCCTACGAAGCGGAGCAGATGGGCATTCAGGTAACGTCGCAGGAAGAAGCCGCGCGCATCCGGGAAATGATTCCGGACGCGTGGGTCAATAACAAGTGGAATCCGACTAAGTACCAGACGGATGTGGAGCAGGGCACCGGCATGAGCGTGCAGCAGTTCGAAACGTCGCTGCATGACGAGATGTTGGCGGATAAGTTCCGCCAACTGGTGACGGACGGAATCACCGTGTCGCCGGCCGAAGTGGAGCAGGAATTCCTCTGGCGCAACGAGCGCGTGAAACTGCAATACGCGCTGATCAAGCCGTCCGATCTGGCGCCCACGATTCAGCCGACCGATGCGCAGTTGCAGAGCTGGTTCGAGCAGAATAAATCGCGCTACCAGATTCCTGAGAAGCGCTCCGCGACATACGCGCTGCTCGATCTCGCTAAGTTGCGCGCGAACACCACGCCGACCGATGCCGAGCTGCAGGCCTATTACCAGGCGCATCTGGCCGACTACAAAGTGGAGAACCGCGTCCACGTGGAGCACATTTTGTTCAAGACCGTCGGCAAGACGGACGCGGAAATTGCCGAGATCAAGAAAAAGGCCAAGGACGTCCTAAAGCAAGTGAAGACCGGCGCGAATTTCGAGGATCTGGCGAAGAAGTATTCCGAGGATGACGGTTCCAAGGCCAAGGGCGGCGATCTGGGCTGGATTCTGCAGGGGCAGACCGTGCCAGCGTTCGAAAAGGCCGCCTTCAGCGTGCCGAAAGGCCAGGTTTCGGACTTGGTGCAGACTCCCTACGGCTTCGAAATCATCAAAGTGATCGACCGCGAAACGGCGCACACTAAAAGCCTCGCCGAGGTAAAAGATGACGTTGAGAAAGACGTTCTCGACCAGAAGGTGAGCGACGAAGCCAATAAGATTGCTGGAGAGATGGCGGACGCGGTGCGCAAATCGGACCGGCAGCCTCTTGCTGCGCTGGCAAAGAAATACGATCTGGAGCTAGGCCAGGTGCCGCCAGTTTCAATGACTGACCCGATTGGGCCGCTGGGCGCGTCGAAGGATCTGAGCCAGATACTGTTCTCGCTGGAGCCCGGGGAATTGAGCCAGCCGGTGCAGACCGGCGGCGGATTTGTGATTTTGACTGTCAATAACATTGTGCCCGCGCACCAGGGGACGCTTCAGGAAGTGCATGCGCAGGCGCTGGCGGATTATCAGCAGGAAAAGTCGGTGGACTTGGCTCGCACGCGCGCCGCGGACCTGGCGCAGAAGGTGAAATCAGGCGAGCCTCTCGACAAAGCGGGCAAAGAGCTGGGCCTCACGGTGGCGACATCCGATTCGTTCGCGCGGAATGGCTCGGTTCCGGCGGTTGGCAGTGGTCGTCAGCTTTCCGCAGCGTTCGATCTGAAGGAAGGGCAGGTTGGCGGCCCGAAGCAGATCGAGGGAAACTGGCTGGTGTACAAAGTGGTGTCGCACGAAGACGCGAACCCGAGCGATTTCGCTACGCAGCAAGCCGGAATCAAGCAACAGCTGCTGCAAACCAGACAAAATGCGGCGTTCGAAGCGTTCCGCACGTCGTTGCTGGACCAATTGCGCAAGCAGGGCAAGCTTACCATCAACAATAACGCGATGACGCAGTTCACGCAGAGCAGCTAGCTGCGGCACTGAAAACGGGTCTGCAGCGCCGGTTGTAACGCACAAAATTACCGTAAGTCGCTGAAAATAAAAGCTATATTATGCGTACGAGTGTGCTTGCCTGCCTTTATTGCCCTCCGGTAAAATAGAGCTTCCCAGGAACCACGCGCCCGACAGCGGAGCTGAACCCGCTGGCGGAAACCTTTCCTGAACCAGCAAGAGCTAAAAGATTCTAATCAGTCCTTCTGAGGAGCACTTCGATGGCGGCAAAAAGGGCAAAGGCCAAAAGGCTAGAGAGAATTTCCGCGTCTGATAACGGCGCGGGCCGCGTGATTCAGTGGGGCACGCCCGCAACTGCAAGCTCGACCATTCATTTGAGGAGCAGCATGATGTCCAGCAAGCACGCATCCCGCGGCAACCGGTATCTTTGCGCGCTGGAGCGCAACCAGAACGGCAAGTACAACGTGCGCGTCCGGGCGTTTTTCGCCTCGGGCGAGCGCGCCGGGGCGAGTGACGGCGGCGGAGCTTCCGCGGAGAAGGCTGGATGGAGCCTGCCGGTCTATTTTCTGGCGTCATCGTTTAACGCGGCAATGAAGAAGCTTGAGGAGTCGCTGCAGACGCTGCAGAAGAATGAAGAGCGGCTGCGGTTCTGGGGACTGGAGCGCTCTGACGATCCCAACGTCGCCGGCGAGTTGCTGCAGGAATTGGGATTGTGGCTCGATCGCCGACAGGATTTCCCGCGCAAGACCGCGGAGATTGCTGCGCCCACCGAGCGGGCGGTCACGGCCTCGGCGTTGGCGTCGATCCGGCGCGTGCTGGCGGATTCGCTGGCTCAGGATCGGCCGATTGGGCGACCTGCGCTGGCCGGCGACTAGAGTACTTTCCCGGAATTGGAGATTGATTTATTTGCCGCGGATAAGGACTTCGCCCTGCGCGACGACGACGTCGTTGAGCGAAAGCTTATAGCGATACGAGCCGGGCTTGATGCCGGGGCGAGCATTGCCGCTCGAAAGCCTGGTACCTGGCGGCGCTTGGAAAACGTTCGCACCGAACGGCGAGCGCTGCGGATCGAACTCGATTTTCAGATTCCCGGCGTTGGAGAACCAGGTCACTTGCTCGCCTGGGTCGATCGCAACCACGTCCGGGACTACACCCACCAACACGATTTTTTCCGACACTCGGTTTCAGCCTCTCATCTCGATTTTGAGCCAATTGCAGCCACACTCTCCGGGTTTAGGCGATTTCGCGGACGGCGTCCGCGATATGGCGGGCGGAAATGCCGACAGCGTCGATCAGCTCTTCGGGCTTGCCGGAATGCGGCATGTCGCGGACGGCCAACATGCGGTACTTGGAAGGCATCGCGCCAGCCGCTGCGAGAGCTGATAGCACAGCTTCGCCGATTCCGCCCTCCGGCCGGTGGTCTTCCACGGTGACGAGCTTTCCGCCACTGGCGGCGAGCTGTTCGGCGAGAGCCTTGCCGTCGATTGGTTTTACGCAGTAGAGATCGATTACGCGAATGTTCGTGCCCTTCGACTTCAGCTCATCAGCCGCTTTGAGCGCTTCGTGGACGGTGATGCCCGCGCCGATTACGGTAACGCGATCCTGCGCGCTCTGGCGCGGAATCTTAAAGCCGGGAATGGGGAACTTTTCATCCTTTGAATAAAGAAGCCCGGTCTTCGGCCGCGAGGTGCGCAAGTAATTGATTCCGGGGCGGCGTGCCATGGCTTCGGTCAGGCGCTCGGCGGAAATGGCATCGCTCGGGTAGAGCACCGTGGACGAATGCACGGCGCGGAACATAGCCAAATCCTCGAGCGCCATTTGCGACGGGCCGTCCTCGCCGATGGAGACGCCGCAATGCGAGCCGCAGACGTTAATATTTGCGCGACTGATGGCGGCCATGCGGACGTTGTCGTACGCACGCGAGAGGAAGCAGGCGAACGTATCAAGGAACGGCACTTTGCCGCGAGCCTGAAGCCCAACGCCGAGGCTAATCAGATTCTGCTCGGCAATGTAGCCTTGGAAAAAACGGTCGGGATAGGCGTCCTGAAACACTTCCGAAAAAGTTGAATTTTTAACATCGCCCGAAGCCGCTACCAGCTGCGGATTGACGGCGCCGATACGCTTCAACGCGATTCCGTAAGCCTCGCGAGTGGCCACCGGTTTCGCCGGATCGTAATCGGGGGCGGCGGGAGCGGGAAAGTCGGGCGGCTTCGGCAGCGAAGTGCGTTCGTAAGATTTGCCAGGGTCGGGCGGCACTTGAATGGCAGGACCGATTTCCGCGATGGCTTTGGCGAGCTCGTCTTTAGGGATGGGCTTGCCGTGCCAGTGCTGCTTTCCGGCGAGGAAATCGACACCGTGTCCCTTGATGGTGCGCGCCAGGATCGCCTGCGGTCGGCCCTTGGTGGATTTGGCGCGGTCAAGCGCGGACAGCACCGCAGCCACGTCGTGCCCGTCAATTACTTCCGCCGCGAAGCCGTTGGCCTCGAACTTGCGGCGATAGACCTCCATATCGTGCTGATACATGGTGGGATCACTTTGGCCCAGAGCGTTCACGTCGGCGAGCACGGTGAGATTATCGAGTTTATAGTGGCCGGCGAATTCAGCGGCTTCCCAGATTTGCCCTTCGGCCATTTCTCCATCGCCCAGCAGCACGTAAACACGCGTGGCGCTTTTGTCTAGTCGGGCGCCAATGGCCAGCCCGGCGGCAACCGACATTCCCTGGCCGAGCGAGCCGGTAGCGGCGTCAACGCCAGGAATGCGCGGCGTGGGATGGCCTTCGAGTTCGCTGGAAAATTGGCGCAGCGTCATCACCCGTGATTCGGGGAAAACGCCTGCTTCCGCAAACGCGGCGTAGAGCACGGGCGCGGCGTGGCCCTTGGACAGCACGAAGCGGTCGCCATCGTTTGAATTCGGATGCTTGGGATCGAACTTCATGGCGTAGAAAAAGGTGCCGGCCATCAGTTCCGCAGCGGACATGCAGGAGGTGGGATGTCCGGAGCCGGCGGCCGTGGTGGCCATCATCGACAAAATGCTCAGGCGCTTGGCCTTTTCCTTGATGGCATCGATGGTCGATGCGGACGGCACGGCTTGCGGAGTGGCGCTCATGATGGCTCCTTTTGAGATATCTATCGGCAGGGGGCGAAAATCTTTCGCTGCCGCGATCCGCTCCGAGTTCAGGACAAGGGAAACCGAGCTGACGTTCCGATTCGGATCAAGTCAAACAGAAGACGGCTCCTACCAAGTCGTCATCTTACCGCGCAATTCAGATATCCGCGTAGCAGATTCCTCCTGCCATTGGATGCGGGCGGCAATGCGGTCGAAGCTTGAAAAGATGATTACAAATTCGAGGCGACGGAAGCTGTGCTGGCGGACAACCGGCTCGAATGTTACCGTTCAATTTTGCGCGTGGGGAATTGAGCTGAATGTTCGCACGTGTGAAGCGCTGGGCCAAAAACATCAGACGCGATACGTACGCGGTCGGGCTGGTGGCGCGCGACCCGCGAGTGCCGTGGTATACGAAGGCGCTGGCGATCATGGTGGCAGGATACGCGTTCTCACCGCTCGATCTGATTCCTGATTTCATTCCGGTGATCGGATTTGTGGACGACGTGATCCTGGTGCCGCTGGGCATCGTGTTGATCATCAAGATGGTGCCGGCGGAAATTCTGGAGGAGCACCGCGCGCATGCGGATTGCGCGATGGAGCTGCCGAAGAACCGTATCGGGGCAGTCGTGGTGCTGTGCGTGTGGGTCGTGGTGGTGGGAGTTTCGGCGTGGCTGGCGTCGCGGTTTCTTTGATGTGGGCTTGGGCCTGGAGATATAGTTCGCGAATGGCCGTGCGACGCTGAAGCTCCAGGAAAAGCGTCTCGCTTCACTGCGCGTTCAGAAGGTAGTCGTGAGGCGCAAAGAGAAGCTGCGCGAAGGGCCGATGGCGTTGTCGGAGAAGAGTCCGTTGAAGTCGATTACATCCACCACGTTGTTGAGGTTCTCGCCGTCGGCTTCCAAATCCATTTCGATCAGGTCGCTTTTGTAGAGCTGAGCGCCTGCGGAGGCGTCCAGCAGCGTGGTGGGCACGATTCGGCCGCGCGTGAAATTCAAGCGGTTGAAAACAGCAGTGCCGTACTGGGCAAGGGCTGTGGCGGGATTGCCGTCGAACTGGAACGGGAGTCCAGAGCCAAATTCCAGCCCCCCGGCGAGCCAAACTCGCTTTGAAAGTTGGTAGCGTAAACGGCCGTTGACGGTGTTTCGCTGATCCTGCGAATCGGGGAAATGGCCGCTGAGCTGCGTGACGGCGGCGGTGGCGCTGTCGTTCAAAAACAGGCCGCCGGTGACCGGCAGCCACACGTTTCCGACTTCATACGAATAACTGACGTAGCCGGAAAAGCCACCCCACTGCGGCAATTCGATTTTCGAGTCGACGCCGTAGATGATGGCGCGGCTGAAGGCGATGGGGAAGCTGATGGTGGTGTCCTGGATCTGGTCATCGTCGGCGTAATTCGTGAACGTGCGGCGGAAATAGTTCGTGTCGATTTTCAGCTTATTATTGAAAACCTTCTCGATGCCTGCTTCGTAGTAATCGCCCTGCGAAGGCTCGACCGGCAGACGCAGAAAATTGTTCGGTGCGATGGATTCCACTTGCGTGGAGCTGGACAGCAGCATGTTTTGCGACGCTGGCGTATTGAAGACGCGATCGTAGGAGGCGTGCAGTACCAAATTTACCGAGGGGAAAAAACGCGATACCGCCAGCCGAGGGCTCACCGACTGCTTATTCGCGAGCAGTTGGTAGTGATCCCAACGAAGGCCGGCATTAATCGTCCAATTCTTGAGCCGCACTAAATCCTGCACGTAGGCGCCCTGATCGAGTTCCGGCCGGTTTCCCAAAAAAGCGAATGTGGGCGGCTGGTCCGCCGGGAACTGTGTGGGATCGGCAATCGCGTAGCGGAAACGCTCGTTCAGGAATTTGTTGTCAGACTCGACGCCGAATTTCCATTCCTGATGGCCGTGGTCGATGGTGGCGTCCGCTTTCAGATAGCCTTCGCGGAACCAGTTGTGCTGGAACACTTCGATGGGAGTGGATTGCGCGTTGGAGTTAATATCGTTCGAGTTTTGCAGAACCATGCCGTGCACCGAAGCGATGGCGTTCGACGAAAATGTGTGCTCGTAGGAGGCGATGCCCATGGTGTCGAAATCATCGCCGGTCTGCCGCTGACCGGCGGCTTGCTGGACGTATTCGTTGGGAATATCGAATCGCGCGAGTTGATGGCGAACGACAAAGTTAACGCGATCTTTAGGCGTGAGGTCGCGCTGAAAATTGGCGGAGAAATCGCCGATGGTGCCGGTGTTGGAATAATTTTGAGGAACGACGGGATTGAGGTAGTGGCCAGTCATGCCTCCGCCCGCGCTGAAGCCCAGCGAATTGGCGCCCCAGGTGTATTGTCCCTGCGCGGAGCTATCAGCCGTGTCGAAGCTTCCTCCGGAGAGCACCACTTGCCCGTGAAAACCGGGCTGCGCGTTTTGCAATGTGTTGACCACCACCACCCCGCCGAGCTTGCGTCCGTATTCGGCCGGAATACCGGCGGTATAGATGGTCATTGATTGCACGTCGTCGGCTTCCACCTCGGTGCCAAAGCCCGGCGAAAGATTGTTGGTGAAGGGAACTCCGTCAATAACAAATTGAGTTTGATACTCGGAGCCGCGCGGATGTAGGACGGCGTTGCCTTCATAGAGCCAGCCGGGCTGCGAGTTGATGAGGTCTTGCAGCGAACGCCCAGGAAGTGAACTCAGGCGGTGCTGAATGGCGTTGTGGCCGATTTGGTTGACGGCGCCGGCTTGGTCCGGATTGATCAGAGTATTTCCGGCGTTCACGGTGATCGATTGGTTCACCGCCGGGAGTTCGAGACGGATCGTGTCTTCGACAGGAACCGAAGATCGAATGTTGACGATCTGCGTGGATTGCTCGAAGCCGCGATGAGTGATTTGAACCTGGTATGTGCCGAAGGGGAGGCGCTGGACGTCGAGATCGCCTTGGGCGTTCGTCGAAAGAGTGGCGTGGTACTGGTTGGCCTGGCTCTCGATGGTTACGTGGGTTTTGACGCCTAGGCCGGCGGGATCGACAACGTGCAAACGAAGCTCACCGAAATTGCTTTGCGCCATCGCCGCGCACGTGGTGGAGAGGAACAGAAAGAGCACGAAGAGAATTTTCATTGAGAGTGTATGGTGAGCGCGAGCGGCCCGGTCGTCTCCCCGATGCGTACACAAACGATTGCTACGCTACCACGCTAGCATACGTTGCGGGACTTGCAACCCGGCTAGCGGATGCATTTTCGCGCCACCTGTAGGATGCTACGCCGGGCGAAACGAGTTGTGAAAAATTCACGAGTCATCTGGGCGCATGCTGGCGATCGGCGTATTCGTTCGCAGTGGCGGGATGAAAAAACTCATGGACCCGACTGCGCACGTGCCGCTCGCGCGCAGAGCGCTGGTTTGATATGCTCCCGGCACGAAATTAACCCGATTTTCTGAAAATCGAATTCCGCAGGCGCTGGCTTGGCCGAGGAGGCTTCATGCGATCGAAATGGGGGCCGAAAGCAAGTCTGGTGATTGGCGCGGGCGTGCTCGCCGCGCTTTGCGCGTTCGCACAAGGAACGGAGCAAGTTCCGCGGCTGCCTCCGGAGCCGGCCAACGCGCCGGCGCCTTCGCTGCAGGCGAATGCCGATCCCGGTTACGATTCCGCACTGGCGGCCTGCAAAAATCCGCCGCGCAAAATGCCTCCCATTCATTGGCCGGCGAGCGGACCGCCTCCGCGCGACTACACGGTGAAGGAAATTTCCGGAGTGATCGCCGCAGGGCAGCGCTGGAAATTCCTGTGGCAGGCGGCGGGCAATAACGGCGACGGGATCGTGGCCACCCGTGACGGCGGGCTGCTGATCGCGCAGAATGATAACAGCGACGTGGTGAAGCTGGACAAGAACGGCAGCGCGTCCGTGGCGTACACCAAAACGCACACCGGCGGAGCGCTTTCGATCAATGCGAAAGGCGAGATTTTCGCCGTGGAGCGCGGGCTGAATCCGAGGATCGAGGAGCTTGCACCGCACCGGCGCGTGCTGGCCGATCGCTATCAAGGCGATACGCTCGATTGCCTTGGCGGCGTGATGAACGATTTGACCGCGGCCCGAAACGGCGGAGCGTACTTCACCATGGGCGCGGTTTACTACGCCAGCCCAAAAGGCGTGGTGACGAAATACGGCGCGGATTTGCGCACGAATGGGATCATCCTCAGCCCGGACGAATCGAAGTTGTACGTGACCAACGGCGGCAGCGTGGTTGTTTTTGACGTGCAGTCAGACGGCTCGCTGGCCAACCAGCGCGAGTTCGCGAAGTTACTTCCGAAGACGTACGGCGACGGCAGTGCCACCGATGCGGACGGGCGAATTTACGTGTCGAGCAATCCGGGCGTGCAGGTGTTCGCGTCGGACGGAAAGTATTTGGGGTTGATTCCTTCGCCGCGCGATGAAATTAGCATCTCGTTTGGCGGGCGCGATCGCAAGACGATGTTCATTCTGGCGCGCGGAGCGGTGGATGCGAACGGAAAGCAAATCGCCAACGCCGCGCAGGTCTACTCGATTCAGATGATCGCGAAGGGTTACAAGGGCCGGCCGAAATAAGACCGGCACGGTGAGAGCGGCCTAATTGCAGTCAACCGCAAGCGGGAACCACGGAGCCGGAACTTCAGACGCGGGAGCTGTCTCGCGCGTTTGTGGAGGTAACAGTTCTAGCGGGTGACCGAAAGGTGCGGCCCGCAAACAATCGTTCTGCCGCGTACCGCGAAACCTGGTTACGTCCGCTTAGCGATTGCCGCGGTCGTCCTGGTATTCCTCGGGGACATCGTCCTCGGGAACTTCGCGCGTCTTGATATCGCCTTGGTCCGGATCCGGAGCGCTTTCCACGGCGTCCACGAGTTCGGCCTCGAAATCCTGGCCCTCCTCGGCGAGCTCTTCCACGCTTTCGGAATCGGCGTCGGCCACGCCGGTAAGACCCTCGACATCCCCGGACTGGCCTCCGGAATCGGGGCCGGCGCCCGGGCGCAGGGGCAGCATGATTTCGCCGGGGCTCGTGACGCTGCCGCCGGAGCGAACGGAGCGTGTACGCCGCGTGGATCTTCGGCGCGGCGCGGGCGCTTTTACGCGCGCAGTTTTGCGGCGCGGCGCAGACTTTTTCGGTGCTTTGGCTCGCGCCGCTTTCTGGCGCGGACGGTTCTTCGCCGGTGCCGCTTTCTTTGGCGCAGCGAGCTTTTTCTTTTTGGCAGGTTTGGACTTTTTGGCGCGAGGCGCCTGGCGTTTCGGCATAAGCCGAGTCTAGCACCGGCGCATTGCTCAAAACAACGGCGGCTGCTCGTGGAAGATATTGGTCACATCGTATTGCCCGGAGGGATTGGGAGCTCGGGTGCGCTGAGTTCGCGTCGCGCATTCGGGAAATGCTTCGCCCAACAGGACGCGGAATTACCCAAAAAAAATGGCCCCATTCTCCCGATGCTCCGGAAAAATGGGGCCGGCTGTCTACTGCCCCGGAATCCCCAGCACTCTTTTGGCGTGCTGGGGTGGGTGGCTCCGGGTCGCGCTGAGCTAGAACGAAAACTTCAGGCCGAACTGGATCACGCGAGGCGTGACTGCGGTCGACTGGATCTGGCCGAACGTGGCAGCCGTGAGTGAGGTTGAGGACGGATTGTTAAACTGCGGGTGGTTCCAGATGTTGTAGAACTCCGCGCGGAATTGCAGCGTCCCCCACTCCGTAATTTTGGTGTTTTTGTAGAGCGACACGTCCCAGTTCCATTGCCCCGGGCCAGTGATAATCCCGACTGGCGAGTTGCCCCAGCCTGTTCCTGCCACGAGGTAGTTAGCGCCAAGAGCGGCCGGGCTGCCAGGAGGAGCGAAGAAGCTCGGCGCCGCTCCGCACGTCGCGGCGGAACTGCCGGTGGGAGCAAATACTCCGCCAACGCAGTATGGAGAACTCGCAGGGATCGTGGCGAAGCTTGTAAAGGCATTTTTATTGATCCACCCGGCGCCTCCTGGCGTGAGGCTGCTTTCCACACGCGCTGTGGTGCTGCCCGGCGTGGCGACCGCGATGCCCGACTTGCAAACACCGTTCGCGCCGCAATCAACCTTACTCGCCAGGAGTGCTCTGCTTGTCGAGCCACCATAGATGGATCCGCCGCCCGTATCCGTCACGGTCAAGGGCTGGCCATTCTGTACGGTAGTTACACCCGAAACGGTCCACCCGCCGAGGACTTTTCCGCTGAAACCCGACGTGGATTTCCACGGCAGATCGTAGCTATAGCTGACAATCAGCCGCTGCGTGCGCTCGCCGGAGTACGGCCCGTACTGCTGTGCAAGATCGAGAGGGTTATTGCTGCCGGACGTACCGAAGTCCGTTTGGCCCGTGTCTAACAATCCGGGTTCAGCGCTGTTGACGTTCGTCTTGTCATTGCTCCAAGTGTAGGCGGCTTGCAAGAGTATGCCATGGGTGAAGTTGTGCCGAACTTGAGCCTGCAAACTGTTGTACAGGGCGTCTCCCAAGGTATTGGTCGTCGTCAAAGCGCTAGCGGTATAGCCAAGGTAACTTACCCGCGCGGGGAGATTTTGCGTGGTGTTCACCGTGAGTGGCGTAGCGTTTGCCGGATCGTTGAAAGGAATCGGATTCCCGCCCGGAAAATTGGGATTGTTGAGCATTGCCAAATCTTGCGGGTTGCAACTACCGGTAATTCCGCCGCAGACGACGGAGCCTGCCGGGCCCACCAAGTGCGCGGAGTTAGTGGGTGACCCCTGGCTTAGTACGTGGATGCTGTGCGATCCAACGTAGCCAACATCGATGACCCATCCATGCCCCAGATCGTATTGAAAGTCCACGTTATACGCCTGGGTGAGCGGTAGCCGTTGCGACATCTGGTTGGAGTTGGCCGTAAATCCCAAGGCGGAATAATTCAGCGCGCCAAAGGCATTGTAGCCGTTCAGGTTGTACGTCCCCGGAGAGAAGTACCGCGGGGTCCAAGCAAGAGGAATACCGGCAACCGCCTGGAACGGAGTATGAAGCGTATTTTCCAAATTGGTGATGGAGGTTCCGTTGATCGTACCGCCGTAGGGAGGCAGGTTTAGCAGGTTGTCCACCAGATAGATACTGCCAGCCCGGTCGTAGAACCAGCCGTAACCTGCACGCACCACGAGTTTATTGCCGATCGGTTGCCAGGCGATTCCCAAGCGAGGCTGGAAGTTATCGAGTGGCGACCCTGAAAACAGCGAGTTGTTGCCGTTCACCTTCACTCCCGTTGAACCGCAAGGCCCGGTAAGACCGGCTGCCGGGTCATAATTCTTCGGGACAACGAATCCCGCAAGCGTGCCGACTGGCAGAAGCCCCGACGTAGCTGAGACTTGGCATGTTGCAGGTTGGTTCAAAAAGAAAGAACCAGTGTTCTCGAGAGCCAGCTGGCTGGTCCAGATGTTGGTGAACTGCCCAATCTTGTCGGACGGCCAACCGTCGTATTCCCAGCGCAGACCGGCATTGATGGTAAGCCTGCTATTTACCTTGATGTCGTCCTGCACGAACCAGTCGTATGCCGAAATGCGGTTGTAGTGAGTCAGCAATCCTCTTAGTGCGATGGGGGTCGCTCCGCCCGCGCAGTTGGAGAAGCCGAGGAAACCGCAACCCAGCGCCGGGAACGGAGGCGGGGCGCTCGGAGGGAGGCCGGTTTGCGGTGTGCCGTCAATTGCGGGCCCAGAGCTGCTGGTCAGGAAGTCCGCAGTGTTGTCGAAAAGCACCTCACCACGGGCGCTGGCGATCGTGTTGTTATTGTACTGGTCGAGCTCCCAGTCAAATCCCGCTCGCAGAGTGTGCATGCCATGGTTCCAGGAAACCTGGTCTCCGGCCTGGAATTCGTTGTCGATGTTCTGACCGACGCCCGCGAAGTTCCCGCCCTGGCTCCAACCGGAGGACGGCGAATAGAGGCCGAGGACATCTATGCTTGGCACGATTCCCATGTACGCGATGGGAAGTTTCACATTCGCCGAACAGGGTTGTCCGTTGTTATTCAGCGGAATAATTGACGCGCCATTCGGCAGATTGCAGGCCGTCAGAGTGTTTGGATCGGTGGCGTCCTCGAGGTTCCTCTGGAAGGTGAATCGCGCCTCGTTGATCAGGTTGGGTGTCAGGATCGACTGCCATCGCAATGTACCGAGGTAATTGTCATAAGTTACATCCGCCGGCGAACCCGGATTGCAAGTGCCCCCAAACAAGCAGTCGAAGCTCTGAATTTCCGGGTCGGTCTGGTAGAAAAAATTCTCGTATACAGTGTTTTTGGCCGACAGATTGTACTGCGTGTTGAGCATGTATTGATTTTCGTTGGCATGCGTGGGCAGTGAAATGGCCGTGGTGCAGCCCGAAGAGGGCAGGCCGGGGCCTACGCAGTTCGCTGGGTTGGCAAGCTGAGCCTGTAGCGCGGAAGCGATCCAATAGCCGCCCTGGTTGTAGCCGCCCTTGGCGGGTCCCTTCGCTTGAAGCAGCGCAATGGCGGTATTGGTGATGTTCGATCCGTCATTTGCGACCGTGACGCCAGTAGACCAGCCCGTGTTGCAGTTACCAGCCCCCGGGACGCCAAATCCGTTGGGGGCAGCGGGGCAGGTCGCGCTTCCCGGACCGAACACGCTTCCCAGATAGGCTTTGTATGCCGGGATATTGTTCGAGCAGCGCAGATCGGCGCAAGCGCCGCTGTTGAAGTCCGCGTAATCGTTCCAGGGCATCAAAACTGCGGCGGGCTCGTATCCAGACGCAAATCCGTTGGTGGCAATTCCGTTGATCTGGCGGAAGCCTTGATAGGAGCCAAAGAAAAAGACCTTCTGCTTTATAACGGGGCCGCCCAGCGTGAACCCAAACGTGTTCTGCTTCAGGGCCTGCGGTGAGTTGGTCTGTCCGCTCGCAAGTTCGGAGTGCTTGTAAAAGAAATCATTGGCGTTAAAGAAATTGTTGCGGTTGTACTCCCAGACGTCGCCATGGAAATTGTTGGAGCCGGTCTTGGTGATGACTTCGACGTTGGCGCCCGAGTTCCGTCCGTACCCCGCGTCGTATTGCGATGTCTGTACCTTGAACTCCTGAATCGTGTCCGGATTCGGGATCGGGATACCAGGCATGCTGCCCATTTGCGCGGCGCCGCCGCTGGTGTATTGGGTGATGTTAGCGCCATCCATCGAGTAGCTGTTGGAAATGCCTCCCTGGCCGTTGGCGCTCACGTTCTGGGTGCCGTTACCCATGGCGGAAGCGTTGGCGACGTTGGCGACCACGCCGGGTGAGAGGTCCACGATCTGCGTGTAGTTGCGGGTGACGAGCGGCAGGGAGTTGATTTCTTGGCCGCTGACGACCGTCCCGTTGGTCGCTGACTGCGTTTGGAGCGTCTCCGTATTTGCCTCGACCGTCACTTGCTGGGTCGACGTGCCAATTTCCAGCTTGCGGTTCAATGTAGGCGTCTCTGTTACGTTAACGTTGATCGAAGGCACGTCTACCGAGCGAAAGCCCGCCGCTTCAAAGTGAACGGAGTAGTTGCCAGGGGACAATAAGGAGATTTGATAGGATCCTTTCGAATCCGTGGTCGCCGTGCGTATCTGGCCAGTGGCCAAATTGGTGGCGGTTATCTTGGCGCCAGCAATCACACCGCCGGAAGGGTCTGTAACGGTGCCAGTCAAAGCGCCGGTGTTGGCGGTTTGCGCGAGCGCCCGAGGGGTGGAGACCGCGAAGAGTGTTAACGCACAAAGAACTGCCCAAAGCAGACGCATCGGCTTCATAAGGTTCCCCCTGAAGTCGCGCCCACCTCGCGACAGTCACAATCAGTAGCAGCGCTCGCTCGCCATCTCAAGGCCGCGCGCCGCACTTGCAAGCTCAGATTATTGGAAGTTACTGGACCCACACCCAAAATTGGCACATCGGTCACGTGCCATTAAACTTGCTGTCGGCGACAATAAACATTAAATCGTATACAGTGTCTATTGCTTATTGCGACCGACTCTGTTGCCAAGGGAGCGACTTCCACTTGGGCTTATGAACGGTGTATTTCGCCCCGAAAGACAAAAAAGCCCCATCCCTCGCTGAAGAACGCGAAAAGATGGGGCTCGAAGACGGACAGCCGCCGCGCGGGGCGCCGCGGTCGCGAATCAGCGGCCGTGGTCGGGGTAGTTTTCCCAGCCGGTTTTTGAATCGTACGGTGCCACGAACCCCATGGCTTCGATCTGGTGAATCTTGCCGCCGTAAACCTTAAAAAAGTGTGCGGCGGGAAGATCGAACGGTTTTGAATTGATGGTCGTGGTCTTGAACCCCGGAACCCCGGTGAGTTTGTAGACGTGCGTCTTCATCGGCTGCCGGAACTGCGAGAGGCCCACAACCAAGCCGGTCGTCGGGTCAGCGATCATCACGCGGACTGGCTCGATCCGCGTGATGTAGTTGAATGTGCCGGTCTTGATTTGCGCGGCGCAGCTATAGGAGCCCAGCAGCGACATCGCGGACGTAATCTTCGCGGGCCTGGGATTGGCGACAGTCTGCATGCCGTTCTCGTGGCGAACGCAGTCATCGGCAAAGGGAGCGTTGTTGGCGTCCTGATGCGAGAGAGCCGGGTAATACATGGACGCAATGCGGATCATGTCCGCGCGCGAATCGCGCTCGGAGGGTGGCACATCCGTCAGGAACGGCTTCGGCGTCTCTTCCAGGTTCTTCATGGCGCTCGGAAATCCGGGACGGCTGGTGATCGGCGCGATCAGATGCTCGGCAGCGACGATTTCGCCGTGGCGGATTTTCAGCCGCAACGCCAGAATGATCGGCTTGCTATCGGCCTGCATCACTCCCAGGAATCCGACCTGCTCGGAAACGGAATCGGGCACGTAAATTTTGAAAGTGGTCGGCAGCGCCGAGGCTGTCTTCCACAGGCCTTCGCCCGGCTTCAAGTCCTTGACGTTCTCGACGAACTCGACGTGCGAGGAAAGCGGAACCATCGACGGATCGTGCGCCACCAGCGCGGCAAGGTAGTTGTTCACCGCGCCGGTGAGGCAGGCGTCGTTGCAATGCGCCGGCAGGTCTTTGGCTTTCGGCGCAGCGAACGCCGTGGCGCTGCATGCGAGCAAAATCAAAATCGCTCTACTTAGAATTTTCAAGATGTCTCCCCCTGTTTCACTTTCTGGAACCACCTACGACTCCGAAGCTGTGGCCGGGCAGCACGTGGCGCTCCCGGACGGTCCGATCGCGCGTAGGCAGACGGACGGCGCAAATCTATAACACAGCGCAGGCCGCGTCACCAAGCAGTTTGGGCACAAGCCGATTGCCGCGCGCGATGAACCGCTTGCATGGAGAGACGTCAGGCAGCGGCGGGCGGTTCCTTCAATCTGTGTCCTTCAACTCCGTGGTGATGAGAAGGATTTCGCGCGAGCCGACATTTTCGACCGAGTGCGGCGGCAAGGGGCCGGTCCATTGCACGAGCGGCTTATCGGGCGCGGGACCGACGGTGCGGCTGTCGAAGAGAATTTTGCCTTCGCCATCGCGGCGGATGAAATCGCTTTGCACTGCCACGTATATGGCGCTGGGCCAGCGGTGCGTGTGTACCGGCACGAATGCGCCGGGAGGAATGCGAACTTCGAGCAATCGGACGCGTTCATTTTCGAAGAGCAGCTTGTGGTGATCGGGCGCGGCGACCAGCGCGTCAAGCGATTCAGGCCAGGGCCACGACGCGGAGCTATCCGTCTTCGACGCGCCGATGGGATTTTGGGCGGAAGTCACTCTGTCCTCCAGACAAAAAGCCCGCGCTTCCCGAAGAGCGGAAAGCGCGGGCTCGGTTTTCGTATCACCCGAAAAAGCTTGGTGCTAGGTGATCGGCATGCAGACCGCTTTAGTTTGGGTGTAGAGATCGAGCATCTCGTGTCCCATCTCGCGGCCCCATCCGGATTGCTTGTACCCGCCGAACGGCATGGCTGAATCAAGCACGCCGTAGCAGTTGACCCACACCGTCCCGGCCTTGAGTTCGGCGGCGATGCGGTGTGCTTTCTTCACATCGCGCGTCCACACGGCAGCGGCGAGGCCATACGGCGTGTTGTTCGCTTTGGCCACCAGCTCGTCCACATCTTTAAACGGCATCACGGTGACCACCGGCCCGAATATTTCTTCGCGGACCACTTTCATTTTTTCGGTGGTGTTCACCAGCACGGTGGGCTTAACGAAGTAGCCTTTGTCGCCTTCGCGGCTGCCACCGGTGACGGCCTTCGCGCCCTCGGACACGCCGGATTCGAGATAGCTGCACACGCGATTGAGCTGCTCTTCGGAAACCAGCGGGCCCATCTGCGTTGTTGGCTCCATGCCGTGACCGACGCGGATTTTCGACGCGAATTGCGAGACGCCGTCGACGACTTTGTCGAACTGCTTGTCTTCCACGTAGAGCCGCGAGCCCGCGCAGCAGACTTCTCCTGAATTGAAGAAGATGCCGTTGGCGGCGCCGGGAATCGCGCTCTCGATATCCGCATCCTGGAAGATGATGTTGGGCGATTTGCCGCCCAGTTCGAGCGAAACTTTCTTCAAATTTCCGGCTGCCGCGTGGACGATCAGTTTTCCAACTTCCGTCGAGCCGGTGAAGGCGATTTTGTCCACGTCGGGATGCGCCGCGAGCGCAGCGCCGGCGGTTTCGCCAAAGCCGGTGACGATATTCACCACGCCATCCGGAATCCCGGCTTCCTGAATCAGTTCACCTAGCAGCAACGCGGTGAGCGGCGTCTGCTCCGCTGGCTTGAGGACCATGGTGCAGCCGGCCGCGAGCGCAGGCGCGAGTTTCAACGTGGCCATCACCATCGGGAAATTCCATGGGACGATCTGCCCGACCACGCCGATCGGCTCGCGCAGCGTATAAGCGAAAAACTTTGCGCCGTGCGCGGAAATCGGGATGGTGTTGCCCTCGATCTTGGTGGCCCAGCCGGCATAGTAGCGAAGCTGGTCGATCGAGATCGGAATGTCGGCGATGCGCGCCATCGCCAGCGGCTTGCCTTGGTCGAGGCACTCGAGCTGCGCGAATTCTTCGAGACGCTTTTCAAGAAGATCGGCGAGTTTCCAAATCACGCGCCCGCGCTCGGAGGGTGTGATATCGCGCCAAGGTCCCTTCTCGAAAGCAGCGCGAGCGGCGGCTACAGCGCGGTTGATATCTTCTTTGTCGCCTTCCGCGACCTGCGCGAGCACCTCGCCAGTTGCCGGATTGTAAGTTGGAAATGTTTTGCCAGAAGCCGCGTCCACCCATTTGCCGCCGATGAGCATCTTGCGCGGTTTTGCCACATACTTGCTTACGTTCTCATCAATCGTAATCGCCTGTGTTGCAGTAGCCATCGCCTTCCTCCTTCGCCTAAAAGCGCCTAAACCAGAAATATACTCAGCATCATAGACCCAAACGAGCGGTGTCACGCAAGTGGTCCAGCGGGCCGCCATGGCCGGGCGGTTGGAAAGCTCGTCTTGGGGCGAGGCAGCGGATTGCGGGCTGGGCCGCGCAATCCGCGCTCCGCGTAAACACTACTTTTGGTACGAGACGCGCCAGACGGAGTTCGAGCCGTCGTCGGTGACGATCAGAGAACCATCTTGCGCGACTGCGACTCCCACCGGGCGACCCCAGCAGTTGCCGTCGGGTAGCACGAACCCAGTCAGGAAATCTTCGTACGAGCCGGTGGCGTGGCCGTCCTTCATGAAAGCCATGATTACTTCATAGCCGGTGCGGACGGAGCTGTTCCACGAGCCATGCTCGGCAACGAAAAGCTGCCCGCGATACTCTTTCGGGAACTGTTTCGCCTCGTAGAAGGTGAGGCCGAGCGAAGCATCGTGGGGCTCCAGCAGAACATCGGGCACGATCACTTTGTCCGCCAATTCGGGATGCCGCCCGGGGAAACGCGGATCGTGATGGTCGCCGGTGTAATACCAAGGCCAGCCGTAGAAGCCGCCTTCCTGCACGTGGGTGACGTAGTCGGGAGGAAGATTGTCGCCGATTTCATCGCGTTCGTTTACGGAAGTCCAAACTTCGCCGGTCTTCGGGTTGACCGTGAGGCCGGAGCCGTTGCGAATTCCGGTCGCGTACACCTGCAGATCGGAACCGTCCGGTTTGGTTACCAGGATATCGGCGCGATGGAATTCACTCTTGTCCTTATCGATGTCGCTCACGTTGTTGTGCGAGCCGACGGAAATGAACATCTGCTTGTCGTCGAGCGAGAACGCCACGCCTCGCGCGAAGTGATTCGGTCCGGCGGGAAGGTTAGGAACGATCACTTCCATGGGTCCGCGCGCCTTCAGATCGCCGTTTTGATAAGGGAAGCGAACCACCTCGTTGGTATCGGCGACGTAGACGTACTTCGGATCTTTGCCGCGCGGATAGAACGCGATGCCGAACGGCAGGCGCAGCCCGCTGGCGAATTCGGAGGTTTGTTCGGGCTTGCCATCCGCGGCCATGCCGTGAAGAACCATCACTTTGCCAGTGTTGGTTTCAGAGACGAACAGGTCACCGTTGGGCGCCTTCACAACAATGCGCGGGCCCTTCAGGTCCGTCGAATACAGCTGCACTTTGAAGCCAGCGGGCGCTTGCGGCCAGACGTCCGCGGGACGTGGCACGGGCCGCGAAAACACGGCCGCCGATTTTGTGGCGTAGGGCTGCGGCAGATCGGCTGCCGTGATGTGGTGGATGCGGCCGGGCTTCTCACCTTGAAAATGAACGAAGACGCTGCTGTTGCCATTCTGCGCGGCGGCATGGACGCGCGCGCTTTGGATATGCGACGCAGCTAGAAAAACGAAAGCGGCGCAGGCCACAACCATCGCACTGCGGTAAACAAGCTTCATAAAAGATGCTCCTCCAGCATTCCGCCGTTCAGCGGGCTCGAAATTCACAAGCTACCAAAATCGCCGCGAGTCGTATTGTTTTATCTGAATATAGAAAATAAAATCACAGATCCGAGGATTAGCCCTTCACCAGCGTACCCGCCAACTCAGACGTCCGCCCGAGCGAACCGGTTTCAGGCGCGGCGCCGGATTCACTTTGCGCCGGCGCTCTCGTGTGCGCGCGGAGTTGCTGCGCGAAACTTTCGAGCGATTCCGGGCGAGCAGAGCTAACGCGAACAATAGAATCGGCCGAACTACCAATCGTCAGCTGACCGATTAGCGCAAACATGAAAACGCCTCATTGCAATAGGTGCGACAAGGTTCTAGCTTTTGCGCGTACCGTATCGCGAGCGGTGGCTTTTCCCCCACGCGGACATGGCGCGCAGGATCGGTCGCAGGCTCTGGCCGTGGCGCGTGAGAGAATATTCGACGCGCGGCGGCACCTGGGCGTATACCTTGCGGTGCACTACGTCGTCGCGTTCGAGTTCGCGAAGATGCTTGGTCAGCATTTTCTTGGTGGAATGTGGAATGAGTTTTTGCAGCTGGTTGAACCGCTGCGTGCCGCGCTCGAGATGAAACAGGATGAGCGGCTTCCACTTGCCGCCGATTACGTCGGTGGTGCATTGCACTGGACAGTCTGTGTCTTTCACGAAGCGACTCCGTTTTGTTAGTTCACTGCGCGGGTACTTGGTGGCGAAAAGGTGCCTACTAGCTGGAGCGGTACTTTAGCGTAAAATTCGTCATTTGGCCAGCACTGAGTTGGTGGTATTGACGAAGTTAAAGACTGGCTACTCGATAACGCAAGCGCGATCGACAAGGGGGGAGGAGTTACATATGGCTGGGAAGAGACCTGTAGTTCTGTACGGTGCGAGCGGATTTTCCGGGCGGCTGGTGGCCGAATACTTGCGCGAGTTCAACGTGCCGTTCATCGCCGCGGGACGCAACAAAGCGAAGATTCAGGACGTGTTGAGCCGCGTTCCGGGCATTGAGACAGCCGACTACGAAATCGTGGAAGTGGCCTCTACCGTGGACGATTTAACCAAGCTCTTCTCCGGGGCCAAAGTGGTATGCAACACGGTAGGCCCGTTCATCTATTTCGGGCCCACGGTTGTGGAAGCGGCCTGGAAGGCCGGGTGCCACTATATCGACATTTCCGGCGAACAGGCCTGGCATCGTCAAGTGGCGGAGCAGTGGGGCGAAAAATTCGCTGCCAAGGGTTTGGTGGTTGCTCCGGCGACGGCGTTTATGTCCGCGCCCAGCGACGCGGCCGCGCGCATCTGCATGGAATCGGCCAATGTGGACTCGCTCGAAATCTTGTCCATGTTCGACGGCATGCCCACCTTCGGTTCCACTCAGACGATTTTCGCCGTAATCCAAACCGAAGGATATTACCTGGAACAAAATCGCTACAAGCCGTGGGTGCGAGCCAAGGGCTACGAGGTGGT
>Ga0307374_10005217_pt1 | contig 21166 bp, 13 predicted proteins | sample OX3MG_FD_202532 | JGI IMG/M metagenome (GOLD analysis project Ga0307374, IMG submission 202532) | Soil microbial communities from Risofladan, Vaasa, Finland - OX-3 | ecosystem: Environmental > Terrestrial > Soil > Coastal area > Acid sulfate soil | place: Finland: Risofladan, Vaasa | collected...
AACCTCCGCCAGCGGCAGGGTCCCGGCCAGCCGCGCCCATATCCACCGGGCCAGGATCTCGCTGGTCGGGTTGTCCAGGCCGGGTACCTCGTTGAGGTATCGGTGATCCAGTTGCTCGTGCACGGGCGCGAACGCGTCCTTGACCTGCTGAAAGTCCATGACCCAACCGCTGGCCTCGCCTACCGGGCCCGTGACATGGATCTCGACCCGGTAAGAATGGCCGTGCAGCCGCGCGCACTTGTGCCCCTCGGGCACGTGGGGGAGCCGGTGCGCAGCCTCGAAGGTGAACTCGCGGAAGATCTCCATCACGGGATCCCCAGGTACTTATGGGTCTGCAGGCTCAGCCGCCACTGCGGATGCGCCAGGCAGTACTCCACCGACAGCCGAGTGTTCTTATCCCGGTCCGGGCCGTCCATGGGCTGCAGCAGCAGTCTCGGGAAATCCAGGCTCTCGAACTGCTCCGGGCGCGCGCCGTCCTGCGGGAACACGAGCTTGAGCTCGTCACCGCGGGTCAGCCTCAGCTCAGCGCCGGCTTTCGGGCTGACACAGATCCAGTCCAGCCCGGGCGGCGGATCCTGCGTCCCGTTGGTCTCCACAGCGACCTCGAAACCTGCCGCATGCAGGGCCGCCACCGCAGGCTGGTCCAGTTGCAGCAACGGCTCGCCGCCCGTGCAGACCACCAGCGGCCGCGACCGCGTATGCGCCGCTCCTTCCCAGGCGGCGCTGACGGCGGCAGCCAGGTCAGCGGCGGTCGCGAACCGCCCCCCGCCCGGACCGTCGGTGCCCACAAAGTCCGTGTCACAAAACTGGCAGACGGCCCGCGACCGGTCCTTCTCCCGGCCCGTCCACAGGTTGCAGCTCGTGAACCGGCAGAACACCGCAGGCCGCCCAGCGTTACCGCCCTCGCCCTGCAGCGTGTAGAAAATCTCCTTCACGCGGTAGGTCATACAGCCTCCCCAGCCTCCTCACGCGCGAGCGTAAGGGCAGGGTCTGTCATCCCGAGCTGAGCGAACCCACGCAAGCGCAGCAGACAGGAGTCACACGTGCCGCAGGGCCGGCCGTCCGCGGCCGGATCATAGCAACTGTGCGTCAGCCCGTAATCCACCCCGAGGCTCAGGCCGCGCTCGATGATCTGCGCCTTGGTGAGCTCGATCAGCGGCGTATGAATGCGCAGCGACTGGCGGCCCTCGACCCCGGCCTTAGTTGCCAGGTTGGCCATCTGCTCATAGGCGCGGATGTACTCCGGCCGGCAGTCGGGGTAGCCGCTGTAGTCCAGTGCGTTGACGCCGATGAAGACGTCGCTGGACCCCAGGGTCTCCGCCCAGGCCAGGGCGAACGACAGGAAGACGGTGTTCCGGGCCGGCACGTAGGTCACCGGGATGTCATCGCCCAGGTCGTCCGCGCTGTCGTGATGCGGGACCGGGATGTCATCCGTCAGGGCCGAGCCGCCGAACACCCGCAGGTCAATGTCAGCGACGACATGCCGGACAGCACCGAGCGCCTCCGCGACGCGGCCGGCGGCATCGAGTTCGACGCTGTGCCGCTGCCCGTACCGGAAGCTCAGCGCGTACGGGGCGAAGCCGTCCGCGCGGGCGATCGCGAGCACTGTCGCGGAGTCCAGCCCGCCGCTCAGGAGCACCACTGCTGGCATAGGTGTGGTCACGTCTGCCTCCAACTGGTGGGCGAATCACAATAGTGTAATTCACTGGTTCGCGGGATGTTGCAGTAACTGCAGCGAGAGCCTAGCCAGCTGCCTGCAGTTAATGGATCGGCCCGGACGTGGCCTACCGGGCCGACTCAAGCGATCCTGCGATGCCGCCAGGCTGGTCATCACTCCGCCGCCGCGCGGGAGCACCTGGCGGGTCCTGGAAGCACAGAATCGATGGCGTTCGGGTGGCACAGGGCGGCCCGGACGTGGCGGGCGCACCGCCGGGCACAGGCGTGGGCAAGGTCGCCGTCGTACCGGTCCCGGTCATGGGCCAGCAGGTTGCGCCGTATCTCCCGGCTGACCGTCGACGGTCTGCGGCCGATCCGGCCCACGATGTCCTGCACGCCCAGCCCGCGGCCGCGCGGCGTCGCGATCCGCTGCCGCTCCAGCAGCGACAGGTACCGGCCGCTGCGCGCCGCCTCCGCCAGTCGCACCGGCGGGATCCCGCCGGTCTCCGTCTGCCACCGGTACCCCTTCTTCCGCGTGATCCCCACCTGCCGGCACACGCCTGCCCACATCCACACCCCTATCTGGCAGAGGTGTTGCGACCAGCACTCGAACTCGCCCGGCACCAGAGGGTCAGAATTCACGCGGCATCGAGACGCCGCTTCAATGGCATGCTGTTGCCCCCGACTGCCACTACTGAACGGCTAGCTGACCCCTTCCTTGCTGGGCCTCGCCCAGGAGGCCGCCGAAGCTTTCGTCAAAGCCTTTGAGCACAGCCTTGATGAGGGATGCCGTACCTTTGCCGGGCGCGTAACAGATGGGACTGCCGCCGCGGGCCGCCTTGAGCGCGTCGGTAGCGGCATGCGCTGCTGCGCGGTCGGCTATCACCAGCACGTCGGCGTTCTTCGCCGCGTACCTGAGCGCGTCGCTGGCGACCTTCCCCGCGAGGGTCTCCACGCGGATCTCCGGGTACCAGCGGCGTATGATCGCCGCCGCCCGGGTAGCAGCAGGCTCCATGAGGGAGTAGATGGCCACGAACGTCCCGTCCGGCGGGCGGCCCTGACCCGCTCCTGCCGGCAGTGCCTCTTTCGGCTCCAGGGGGATGGCCAACTCCAGGCCGAAATCCGGGGCGAGTGCCCGGGCGGTCTCCAGATACGCGGCTTCAATCCTGCGGGCATTGTGCACGCCGATGCGCGAGAGGATGACCGAGGCGAACGTCTGGACTACCACGTCCGGCCCTGGCTGGCTCGCGGCAAGCAGTTCAATCGCCTCAAGCCCGAGTGGCAGGTCGGCATCGGTCAGGAACGGGCCCCAGGCCGCCCGCAGGCTTTCCTCTATCTCGCTGAAGACGACCGCGGAGACTCCCGCGCTCAGCGTCCGGCTGACCAGGTTAAGCAGTCGGGCCGCGCGGCGCCGATCGCCCGACTCATCGCCGAGCGCCCATGACTCCACGACGATCAGCCGCAGGTCCTGGATGCCGGACACGTCACCGGCGGCGGCGAAGAGGTCCCGTTCCATGTCCAGAAGCAGGTCAATGAGGTCGCCGAGCAAGATCGGACTGACCGATCTGCTGAGGGGGCGAACAACCTCCACGACCTCGCGCAGCAACCCGGGCTGCATCAACCGGGGCACCGCCGCAGCGCTCAGATCCTCCAGCATCCGGGCACGCTCGGTCGCGGGCACGTCGTCGGCAAAGGCGCTCAGGAGCGCGTCCCCGAGCGACTCGGACGCGAGCGCGATGGCATGCTGGCCGTCGGCAGGCCGGGCCGCGAGCGCGTCCTCGATCGCGGATTCCCCGAGCACCTCGCGCCAGTCCTGGAGGACGCGGATGGCGCGGGTGCTGAGAGTACGGGTGACCAGGTCAACGAGGACCGGCAACTGCTCGGCCGACGGTGTGAGCAGCGCCAGTACCACGATCGCGGTGTCGAGCCGACCGCTGTCCAGCGCCTGCTGCAGGTCAGCCAGGCTCGCGGCGCTGTCCCCCGGCACACCGGCAAGGTCCTGGGGGAGCAGGAGCGGCGCGAGCCCGGCCCGGTCGCGTGCCCGGTCCAGCCAGCCCGCCTCCAGCAGGCGCGCGGCGACGGTCTCGCCTGCCTCTCCGGACGCCAGCGACCAGTAGGCGTAGTACTGCGCGCCCGCCGCCGACCTGATCATCGCGACGGAGCCGATGAGGCACCCGAACTCCGCTGTCGCCGCCTCGAAGTCCGCGAGGTCGGCCGTCGGCGCCAGTCGGATCATGGCGAAGCGGGCGAGTGCGTCGGATGCCAGCACGGGCCGGTCAAGGCGGATGAGGTCCGGGAGTTCCGCCATGTTCTGCAGGGAGTCCCAGAGTTCGAAGGCCGCCAGGTACTGCAGTCGCAGGAAGAGCTTGTTCGGCCGGGCCAGCCGGTGGTCCTGCTCCAGGACGGCCAGCGCGTCCCGGGCGCTGGCCTCCGCGCCTGCCGCGCACGCGTCAGAGAGGTCGCCGATGAGCCGTCCTAGCGGCCAGGTCAGCTGGATCCGGCGATGCGGACGGCTCGCCAGCGAGCGGGCCAGCCGGCGCAGGCTTTCGCGCACCCTGGCCTCGCCGTCGGAGCTACGCGGGAGCCGTACCCGGAACGCGCAGCCGCGCGGTCCGGTCAGGGCTCGGATGGCCTCGTCCATCGGCATGTCAGAGTCCGCCAGGACCGGCTGCCCGTCAGTCCAAGAGCCGACGTAGGCCCGAATCAGGTCCCGGACCCACAGGCGCTGCTCCCTGTCCGGGCAGACGGCGTACCAGTATGTCCAGCCGGAAACGCTGACCGGCAGGAAGAAGGGCGCCGATGGGGTAGCCAGCCAGGCCGCCTCAGCCTGGGCGATGGCGCTCTCAACGGCCTCATCGCCGACGGCTGCGAGTTCGTTGGGAGGGGAGAAGAAGCTGCGGGTGAAGGCGGACCATGCGGGCTCGGGCTCGGCGCTGCTCACGAGAACAGGCCAAGCAACTCCGTGGCTACCTCAGAGACCTGGGCGGCATCGGTGGTGACCGTGATGAGCTCTCCGTTCATCGTGACTCCGGTATAGGTGAGATTCATCGACCCGTAGACCGCCCAGGTGTCAGCAACGACGGCCTTTTCATGGCTGAACAGGCGGTGCTCGCGCGGCGGGCGGGTCACCGAGAGGCGGTCCGCGGTCCCGTCCTGCGCGGCAGCCCGGTCTAGCCGCGCCACGAACTCACTCTCGCGAGCACCGGGACCGCAAGCGATCCGGACGTATGTCCCGCGCTGCAGCGCTGCCCTGAGCACGCCTGAGAACAGCACGAACGTGGCCGTCCACGACGCGTCGATGGCGGTGAACCGGCCCCCGCGGTTGTCCAGCGCGGGAAAGTCCGACATCCATGGCGAGACGATGAGGAGCCGCTGGCCGGGGTTCAGCAGCTCGTAGACCAGCAGCCCTTCAAGGCACTCGGCGATGTCCCGGCTCGGGGAGGCTGCCGACCGGTGAATGAGGCGCGTGCTCACTGCGGTGCCTCGCGCAGTGACATCGACACCGTGTACCGGCCCGCCTCGCGGGTGATGCCGTCCAGTTGGGGATGAACCTTCAGCCAGCCGGCCTCCAGCGGATCGACCATCAGTTCGCGCATGGCCCCGGCCAGGGCAGCCGCCTGGCCGGACCCGCTGACCAGTTGCGCGGTGCCGCGGGTGTGCAGGGCGGTTGCTAGCTCCGCGCGCCAGTCCCCGGCGTCCATGTCGATGGCCGCGGGCCGGCTGGGCAGCACGTCCCGCAGCAGGGTCCGCTCTGTCGGCGGCAAGCTGGACGCGAACCGGTTGGCCGCCCGCAGCGTTTCCGGGCGGCGCGCGCAGGCGCGCGTCCACAGCAGGCTGAGCAGGACCAGTTGGGCGCGCGAGCGGAGGTCATCGTCACCTGCGGGTGCCGCGATGCGTCGTAGCCGGTCAAGCACGTCGTCCTCCTTGGCCAGGAATGCGCACACCGCGCGGTGATCGATCGCGAACCCGGCCTGGGCGTCGAGATCGTCCCAGCGTTGCAGGGCGAGGCGCAGCAACTCGTCGCTCTCCGGTGCCGAGCCGGGCCGGAACAGGCGTGCCGACAGCGCGGACATGCTCGCGTGCGTCCGGGCCACCCCCTCCTCAGCCAGGCAGCTGATTAGTGACTGCCATGCGCTCAGGCGCCCTGCGGCGGCGGTCCGGAACTGCTGGGCCGCGGCGCGGACCGTGGCGCTGGTCGTCAGGAGTTCCAGGACGCGCCGCAGCGACGGGTCTACTTCCTCGGAGTCAGACGGCTCCACCGCCGCGGCGACGAGCGCGTCGAAGCGCCGCGGGTCATCCGCCAGGCGCCGGGTCAGCGCCTCCACCAAGCCGCCGCCGCCGGGGACCGTGTCTGAGATGACGATGCGGGCGTGCGGCCCGCTGTCATCGATGACGTCGACCAGGGCGTCGGCGTCGACATTGAAGTCCAGGCAGGCCTGCTGGGCCGCGGCCTGCCAGGCGGCAGCCAGGGTCTGCAGGAAGCGGGAGCGAAGCCACGGCAGCCACTGCGGGCCGGGCTCTTGCGCGAGGACCGGGAGAGCGCGCTCCAGGACCTGGATCACGCCTAGGTCCCGCAGCGCGTCCAGTACTGTGTCACGCAGCGGGGTCTCATCGGATTCCGTGTGATCGACGGCCAGCAGGACACCGTCCACGACGTCCCCGGCCAGCGAGTGCCACTGCTGCGGCCCGAGCCCGAGGAGGGCGTCGATCCCGCCCCCGCGCAGCACTGCGGCGGCAGCAACGGAAACTGCCACGTCAGTGATCCAGGCCGCAGCAAACGGCCCGAGGCCGTGATCCTCCAGGGCCTGCCGGGTGATCGCGGTGAACCGGTCAGTTCGCAACTGCCGGAGCCGCCCCGCGTCATGGTCCAGCCGGAAGTCGGCGACCGACTGCGGCACGGCTGCCGTGACCACCATCGCGTCGACAGTATTGGCGAACCCGACTCCGGCGGCCTGGCCGTGCCAGGCGAAGGTGTACTGGCGGCGCTCGCGGCCTTGGCGGGTCACAATCTCGGCCGTGCCGCCGAGGGCGTATCGCCAGGTCGGCAGCGGGCCGCGGTCGGCGTTTAGGAATGCCGTCACCGAGGGGATCAGCCGGCCGAGGGGCCCATGGCGCGGCCGGGGGAGTTGCGTGCCCTCCTGCTCCGCGTCAATGCGGAACTCCCACCGGAGCCACCCGTTTGAGGTGGGCCGGATGTCAGCCGATGGCTTGCCCGGGCGGATGACTAGCGGGCGGATCACCGGGACGGTGCCGCCGTCCGGGTGCGGGGCCTCCAGAACCTGCTCCCCGCCGGGCGCCATCCTGGCGTCCAGGTCCACCACCCCCGAGGGCGGGGCCTCGATCCATAGTCCCGTGACCTTCTGCACAGCCCAGCGCAGGGTGACCTTTCCGGGGGCCAGTTCGTTGAGGGCCATCCCGACAGCCAGGGATGTCTCGGCTGCCGGATCGTAGCCATCCGGCGGCTCGACCTCCACCTCTGGCAGCGTGAGATCGCTGAACAGGGTCGGCGGGATGTACTCCGGGAGCGGCTGCCGCGCGACGGCATCGGTGTCCTGCGCCAGTTCCCGCGCCTGCACTGTCGCCCAGCCGCTGCGCAGCCGCCGGTAAGCCGTCGGGACAGCCTCCAGCAGGAGCGAGCGCGGGTACTCCCAGCAGACGCTCTGGGCTTCCTCTTTGCTGAGTTCGAGGCTGGCGCGGACAAAGCCGACCAGGTCCTGCTGGGCAGGTCCGCCGTCGAGGACTTCCGCTAGGAGGCCGAGGCACGCCTGAACATGGCGGGCATCCGCGCCGTTGCGCCTGGCCAGGAGCCAGCGGGCGGAAAAACGCTGCGGCCCGTCCGCGCCCAGCCGGACCGCGATCCAGTCAGCCAGGCACATGGCGGCCTGCATCTTGCGCACCGACTGGTTGCCGAGGGGGAGGCTTTTGGGCGTGACGGACGGGTCGAGCATTGTCTCGTAGGACTGGAAAGCCAGCCGGTCACGTCCGTAGTCGGAGAGCACCGCGACCGTCCACGGGCGCTGCTCCTGCAGCCGCCCGGCCCGCCCGCGCCGCTGCAGGAACTGCGCGATGTCACGCGGCGCCTTGTGCTGGAGGACAGCACCCACGCGCGGGTCGTCGTAGCCGACTTCCAGGACAGATGTTGCGACGACGATATCGGTCAGCTGGGCCACACCGGTGTCCTGCGAGGATGTCCGGGACACCTGGAGGGAGCGCGTCCCGAAGCCGAGGCGCTCGGGGAGCCACCAGTACTGGCCGTCCCGGTCCCATTCCGGCTCATCTGTGGCCGGGCCGGACCCGTCCTGGTCCTGGGGCACGCGGAGGCTGGCGAGAACGTGCCCGCCCGCGGCGGGCCTGCCGAACGGGTCGCGGCCCTCGGCGTTCAGCAACTGCCGGTAGAGGCGGTTGACCAGGTCTAGGTTCTCCAGGAAGGCGAAGACCCGGGTGCCGTACAGCACGGAGCCCGTGTCGTTCTCATCCAGGATCCGCCGCAGCAGCATCAGGCTCTGGATGGAGGTGGACAGCAGGGCGGACTGCGAGGCCGGGTCGCCCCGGAGCAGCAACTGGTACTCGCTGCCCTTCCGGATCATGTCGTCAGCGTCGGGCCGGACGTCGGCTACGGACTCCGGCCGCAGGCCGCAGAGATCGGCGAAAAACGTGGCCGCGTTGGCGAGCGTGGCGCTCAGGCCCACCCACGTCGCTGGCGAGCCCATGAGCTTGCGCCAGCGCCGGAGCAGGTAGGCGACCTGCGCTCCGCTGGTACCAGAGTATGTGTGGATCTCGTCCAGGAGGACGAGGTTCGGCGCCTGCCGGGCCCGCGCTCCCACCCCGAAAACGTGCCGGGACCACCCGTCGCTGAGCTGCTGGTTCAGCATCTCCGTGGTGGTGAACAGGATGTCGGGCGGCTCGTCCTGCATGGCGGCGCGGGTCAGCCGGAACTCCTCAGCCGTGACCTGGTCACCGCACCGCTGGCAGTCCAGGTGTCCCCAGTTCACCCGGTCGCCGCCGCGGCCCTGGGGCCGCCAGGTCAGCGCGCCACCGCAGGCCACGCCGTTTTCCACGGCCGGGCAGGTCAGGAACGGGCAGATCCAGGCCGCGCCCTGCTTGCGCCAGCCGCCCCGGCGGTCCGGCTCGTTGGTCGCGTTGTTCGGGGTGGGGCCGAAATAGGCGCCGACGACCAGCCGCCGGCCGCCGGCCGCCCGGAGGCCGCGGACCTCCTGCATGGCCGTGGCCAGTTGGTCCTTGAGCAACTCGTTTCGCGGGTAGATCGCGACGACCCGTGGGTTCGGCACGCCCGGCGCCGACAGCTGTGCGAGCGCCGGGAGGTAGAACGCGAGAGTCTTGCCGCTTCCGGTGCCGGCGCCGACCACCACGCCTCGATCGGTCCCGGACTGCAGCGCCGCGAAGATCTCGGCGACCGCGTCCAGTTGGAAGCGGGACAGGGACCGGTCAGCCAGGACGCGGCCGGCCTGGGGCAGCACGCTGGCGGAGACGTGCCGGTCAGCCAACTGGCCGAGAACCTCATCAGGCCCGAGCGTGCGCGCGGGGAACGCGCGCTGCCTGCGCAGGAACCGGAAGTCCGACACCAGGTGGCTGCCTGACTGCCAGGGCTGGCCTGGAAACAACTGACGCAGTCGGCTGAACAGCCGCACCGACTCCGCCATCCGGGTCCGGTACCGGGCCGGCCATTCCCGGGGCACCTGGATCAGGAGGTTAGCGGCGAGGAGTTCCTCGACGCATGCCTGCGGATCACCGTCGGCCCAGTGCTCGCCCAGGAAGGCGATAAGGCCGTCTTTTGTCCACGACTCATCGGTGAGGCCCCAGGCGAGATTCCGAGCGTCGGATTCTTCCAGGGCGTCAAGGGCGGCGAGGACCGCCGCGCTCGGCACGACGGTCATGATCGCAGCACCACCCGCAGGCTCGCAGTGTTCTCAGGGTCCTCGAGCCAGGCCGCCACGGTCGGCGTGATGAGGCGCCAGGAAGCACCCTGCTCGGTCCCGGCCTGACGCAGGAACTCCCGGACCTCCGGATGACGGCCTTCTAGGCCGGTGTCGAGCCGGGGTCGCTCAGCCGCCCAGGCGGCGGCATCGTGGTTGATCTCCTGCGCCCGCTGCGTCAGTTGCTCGGCCGTGAGGTTTTCGACTTTCCGTTGCAGGCGGTTCTGGATGATGCCCAGCCTCACCACGAGGGCGTCGCTGGTGCCGGGGTAGGCCACGATGCGCTCGCCGATCCCGGCGGGCAGGAGTTCCTGACGTCGTCGCTCGACGGACCGGTTCAGGCCGACCAGCACTAGCCTGGCGACCTTGTCTGCGGTGGCCAGCGCGGTATCGACGGAGTGCGATCCGACCCGGCTCGCCACCTCGTCGGGCTGCGCGCCGACCATCGACGTGGCCGCGGTCCGAAGTGCAGTCCGGGCGCGCGCCGCCTCCTGGAGCATCGTGCCTGGCACGGCCGGACTGACCGCAACGCCGCACTCATCCAGAACCGGAACCGCGTCTTTTGCCGCGCACAAGTCAGCCGCGACCCTGCTGGCTCGTGCCCGGGCCGTTTCTATTTCGGTGCGCGCTTGCTGGCTGGCTGCATCGGCCTGGGCCTGGGCGAGCCGGTTCAGCATGGCCTCCGCGCGGGCGGCCAGCGATTCAGGCGCTCCCATCAGCGGCCTCCCGAACGTGCCATGTCGTCCAGCAGGCCGGCCAGTTCCCGGAATGCCTCGATGACGGCTCCGGTATCGGACGGGCCAGCATCCTGCGCTGGCGCGATCCTGCTGGCAATGCCGTTGAGCAGCTCATTCGTCACAGTGGCGTAGCGGGTCAGCGCCTCAAGCCGCGGCAGCGGATCATCGCAGATATCCCAGATATCCTCAGGCCCCGGCTCCTCGGCCATCTTCTTGCCCAACTGGCGGTATATCTCCATGCTCTCGGGAGCGATCCTGCCACGCGCCTCGTCATACGTGGCCCGGAAGTCGGCCCGCGGCAGCTTGCCAGCCGAAAGGGCCGTGCTGACCAGGCGATCGACGATCGTGAGCGTGGCGCTCAGGTCCTCTTCAGGGTCAAGGACGCGCTCGGCGGCCCGGAATGCGGTGCTGACTTCGGCCCAGGCTCGGCCGAACGCCCGGGACTGCATGAACTGCAGGCGCCCGAGCAGGCTGCCGGGTGGTCCCGCGACCGACCGCTCGCTCAGCCGCGACCGGATGTCTCCGTATAGCAGCCCGGTATCCAGCAGCGACGGCTTGCCGGTGCCCTTGGCCGCCGTGGCGTAATCACGCAGAGCAGTGAGGGCCTCGTCCCGAACGGTACGTACCTCGCGGAGGAAGTCGCCCACGGCCCGGTTCAGCGGTTGCGGCGGAACCGGTGCCAGCATCGGCGTCAGCGCACCTCGGACCGTCTGGCCGGGTTCGGCAGAAACGTGGCGCAGCACGGTCAGCGCCTCGGCAGCGGGCGGCAGTGTCGTGTCTGCTGCGGCTCTGGCAAGGCCGGCTAGCATGCTGGCGTAGTCACTGATCCTGGTCTGGAGACTGAAGAACCATTCGCCCGCGCCCAGGTCAAGGCTGCCGCCGTTAGTTGCGGCAAGGACACCGCGGATCAGGGCGGCGTTCTCATCCGTGGCGCTGATCCGGAACGGGTTTGGCCGCTCGACCGCTCCGCTGCCCTGCGCGCGTTCGATGACGACATCGGTGGCGCGCAGCGTATGGGATCCGATCCGCCATTCGGACTTGACCTTGCGGACGGCCAGCCCATAGGGGCCGTTCTGCAACTGGGCGGCCACTGTCTCGCAGATCCACCTACGGACGCTATTCGCCGTCGGCGAGGAGAGCAGGGCCTGCGCATCGGTCCACCTCCGGACCTCGTCAGGCGCCTGCCGGGAGGCTGGGTCAGGCTTGGGCTGCGGCTCCTCGATGACATAGCCGTCGGTATTCTCCGCGCCATCAGCCACGTCCGCGGTGAGCTGATCGCCCAGGTAACGCGCGATTTCTTTCAGGCCGGAGTCAGCGGTCGGCGGCGACTGCGCGTAGAAGGCACGCAGGCTGATTTCGGCTTCCGGGCTGACCGCGTTCAGTTCCCGGATGGCAGCTCGCACTGTTGGATCGAGTTGCGAGCGAGTTTGATCCAGGGAGCGGGCGAACCGGCTGGAAGGGAAGATGCCGCCCGCGGGCAATTCCTCCTCGGCTACCTCCAGGGGTGCGCGAATGATCTGGCGGAGGATCTCTCTCGGCCGGAACTCGCCGGGGCTGGCCAGCGCGATTAGCCGGTCAACGGCGGTCGCGTTGAGGGGATACAGCCCGTAACGATCGCGGGACACCCCGAACGTGTCGTGGCATCGCTCCAGTTCAGGACAGGTCAGGCAGGCATTCGGTGTGTCAGCGCCCGAGGCGGCAAGCGCCTGCTCGGACAGTCGGCCAGCATTCAGGTAACGGCCGACGAAGTCGCGCAGCCCGGCCTGGCCGATGGCGTCCAGGTTCATGTCCAGGGTGAACCGCAGGCCGCGGTCATTGAAGGTAGCCAAAGAAGGATTATTGAGGTAACCGGAGGTGACGGCGATGGCGGCGCGGAGGCGACACAGCTGGGTAGATGCCGGAATGGTCAGGGCCTGGGCCAGTTGCCTATCGATGCCGTGCAGCAGCACCAGGTCCTCGATGAGCAGGCAGAGCTCCTGGCCGCGGCTGGCAATCTCCTCGCGCACACCCTCGAAGACATCGAGCAGGTCGGCGCCCCGGCCGATGAAGACCTGCGCCTTAGCCTGCGGCAGGTACCAGTCGCAGAGCGCGGCGATGTCAGCCCGCATGCCTCGGTTCGCCACCAGCGTCGCGATCAGCCCCTGCAGTTCCTGCCCGAGATCGTCGAAACCGCCGGGGTCGACCCGCAGGTCAGCCTCGGTCAGGTGCAGGTCAGCGTCGTTGATGTCCTCAGCAGGGTCTGTGCCGCCGCGCGCCAGGCGGACGATCCGGTGTACCGGGCCGTCCGGCACGCTCAGTTCCCGGCGGAAGGTGAAGTCACCAAGCAGTCGGTGCGCCTTGCGCCGCAAGTCCGCCAGTTCTGCCGGGGAGACCTCCGGGAGGCTCCCGATCTGCGTGGCCTGGTCGAAGGTCACCAGTTGATCGAGCCGGGCCAGCAGGGCGCTCATTGCCTCTTCATCGCTGGTGATCTCTGAGGAGGCGCGCGCGAGTTCCTCGCGAATTTCCCGCGCGCGCGGTGTGTCAATGCCGGCCAGGATGCGCTCTGTAACCCGCCGCAGCGAGGTGTTGCGCTTCTCGATATAGACGACGTGCCAGGACGGGCGGGAGCCCATCCGTGACTTGAGCCACCGGACGAGATGGCTCTTGCCGGTCCCTTTCTCGCCCGTCACGAACAGCAGCAGCGGCTCGTTCGAGGTGATCGGCCGCGTAAATTCGCGCAGCACGTCATTTTCGCTCACCGGCGCCTGGCCGCCGCCCGACTCTTGGCTGACTGGCAGCGACTGGTGGATCGCCCGGAACACCGCGTCGGCGTGCGGATCATCTGCGTCAAGGCCGCCGACGTCAACCTGGGTCGCGAAGTCAATTGCTGCCCGGCTCCAGCAGACGCGGTTGGCGCTCACAAGCCACCTCGCCGAACCGGCGTCGCGTGCCAGGTCACGGTGCCGACCAAGCGGTCGGCCGATCTGTCTGGCCGGAGGCGGAGGATCCGGCTGTCACGGTCGGTGTCGCTCTTGGGTCGCGCCATGGTCATGAACCCGTCAGCCTCCAGTTGCAGCAGCGAGACGGACAGCCCGCCGGACAGGATGCCAGCGTCGCTCCCGGCCGGAGCCTCAGGTCCTCGCCACAGCGCCCCGCCGTCCAGGACTGGAACCGCCAGGGCGCACCGCCCAAGGAAGTCGCCTATGTCATAATCGCCCGGCTGCAGCGCAGGCAGTCGGGCGATAAGGGCCTCACTGGCATCCGGGATGAGCCCGTTCGTGCCCACGGGCCGGGCCAGCCCCAGATAGGCCGCCCAGCGGCGGAATGACAGCCACTGCTCCTTGTTGGGAACGGGCCAGCTTTTCACCCGGTCCGGGCCGCAGGTCTCCAGTTGCCAGGTGGCGAAGCTGCGGCCAGCGGGGGCGGACTCGAACCGGTCAAACGGCCGCAGCGACTGCCCGGCAGTATGCAGCAGGACCGTTGCCTGCGCCAGGTCGGTTGATCCGCTCGCAGCGCCGTAAGGCGCCTCCGGATCTGCGGCCTGCAGAGCCGCATCGAGCAGGAGCAGGCACATGGCGCGCGCGGTGACGTCGCCCGGCTTCTTCCACTGATCCGCGGCGGCCGCGCTCAGCATGACCCTGCTGCCGTCCTGCTCCACGACGCCAAGCGACCGCAGGGCATCGAGGGATGCCCCGGCGATGACCGCCCCGCCCGTTCGAAGGTCGTCTGGCTCCGCGTCGGTTATGTCCGCCGCGGCGGACAGGGACTCCATGGCCTCGGTCAGGCCGCGCGGCGCGACCAGCCCGATCAGCTCATCTCGGTCTGCATGCGGCTGCCGCAGTGCCAGCAAGGCGCGCACATGGTAGCGCATCGCCTCTGGAAGGATATCGGGCGGGTTGAGCAGTGCCATCTAGATTTTCCCCAGGATGTCGTTGATGTGGTAAGCCGGGCCCCACGACTCGCGGAGGAGTTCTGGTCCGCCGAACGGGCTTGGCTGGCCGCTGGTGGTGAGGACGACCGTGAGCGGTCCTCGCGCGAGCCTGCTCAGCAGCAACGCCGCCTCTTCCGCCGGCGGCCCGCTGGCGTCGATGCGGGCCAGTGCGGGGACGAGCAGGCTGCCCGGGCCGGGCGGAGCGAGCCAGTCCGCGACGGTATCTGCCCACCATAGGGATCGTTCCGGGCCTGGGCTCGGCGACCACGGACCCGCGGCCACCAGGGCCACGACGCCCCTACGAATGAGCCGGCTGACCAGTTCCCGCTCAGCATCGGGATCTGGCTCATCCGTCCAGACGCACAGCCGCCCGTCCGGCGCCAGATCACGCAGTCCCTGCCGGGCCGCCACAGCGAGTGCCCCGGCGGACAGCGGCTCGACCGGACGGCTGAGCAGCAGCGGCGGAAGCCGCTGTGCCCGGCAGTGCGGGCAGCCGCCGCACTGCCGGGCGGTCGGCAGGAATCCCGAGGGCACGCTCAGCCGGTAGTGGTCTGCCAGGTACCGGTTGACGCAGCGGTCCAGGCCGCCGAGGATCGTGGTCGCTGATTCCATGGAGGCCGCCGCGGCGGCACGGGCCGCCTGCTGGGCTGCGCCGAGTCGCTGGCGGAAGTCGGCCCTACCAGACAGGTCGCCGTCCAGGATGCGGGCGGACATCCTGGTGCGGTATGCCGCGAAGGCTTCTTGCACCTGCTCCTCCGTGGCATCCGCCGGCATATCCAGCGGGGCTGGCCATTCCAGCTGGATCATCCCGGCCCGGTCCATCGCGGACAGCACCTGGGTGTTCCAGTAGATATTCGCCTCGCTCCACGGGTAGGTCACGTCGTCGGTGGGAGTGCTGAGGTTCACGGTCACCAGGCCGTCGTCGCTGAAGGCGGCGGTGCTGCTGGTGGTCAGGCTCTGCCACCGCTTCCAGGCCTTGTCGGCGCCGATCAGCCGGGCGTCGGTCATCTCCCGCGCGACCTGGGCGTCCGCTTCGGTCCACAGGACGAGCGATACCGACGCGCTCCCGTCGCGGCCGCCCCGGCCGACCTCCTGGTAGAGGCGGTTCACGGACTCGGGCACGCACAGGTGGATCACGCCCCGGACATCCGGGATGTCGATCCCCAGCCCGAACGCCGACGTGGCGACGACAATGTCCCGGTCGCCCGTGATGTCACCGGCCAGGCCCAAGCCGCGACTGGCCGCCCGGCGGGCACCGGGGTTGTCCGCCCCGGTGACGCCGGCGACGGCCCTCAGCCCGGCTCCGCGGAGCCAGGACAGTACCGTCGGCACGTTCGTGGACTGGCCGGACGTATGCAAGGTGGTGTAGACGATGAGCGGGCGGGGCAGGTGCCGACAGGCTTCCAGGAAGTGCTCGCGCTTGTCGTCCTCAGTGGCGCAACTGCTCATCCACCAGGCCGGTTCTGGCCGGGTGATCTGGGCGGAGATGATGAGTTCGCGGGTGCCGGGGTAGAGCCGCTGCAGGGTCCGCAGGCCGTAGTCGTCAAGGGTGGCCGTCAGCATCACGGTAACCGGCCCCCGGCCGGCGGGCGCGCGGTCGATCAGGCGCCGCCGGAGCCCGGCCAGCGTGTGGAAGGCGGGCCGGAACGCGTCGCCCCACTCGGCGACGATGTGCGCCTCGTCAATCGCGAACAGGTCCAGTCGGCCCTCGGCGGCGGCTGCCTCCAGCGGCCGCGCGAGAGCCGTGCATGCTGCCTCCGGTGAGGTGATGACCAGCCACTGCACGCCGTCGCGCAGTCGCTGGGCCAGGTCCGCCTTCTCCTGGTCAGCCAGGCCGCCGTGGTAAGCGAACTGCTGCCGCTCGCCGGTGATGTCCTGGATCCGTCCCTCTAGGTCGAGCGCCAGGGCGACGGTGGGCACGATCAGGCACGACTGCCGGGGTCGGCTCCGGACCGCCCGAGTGAGGATCACGTCGGTCTTCCCCGAGCCAGTCGGCAGGACGCAGATGACCGAGTCACCGCTGCGTGCCGCGCTGACGGCGCGGACGCTTTCCTTCTGCCCGGGGCTCAGGTAGGCGGGGCGCCGGGCGGCATCGGCGTAGAAGCGGTCCGCGGCCAGTTGCCAGTTCGGCCTGCGGGGCGCCCGGCGGGCCGGCTCAAGGTCCGGCGCGATCTGCCGGCCGTCCAGCCACGCGGGCAGCCATGGCTCGGCGTGCCACTGGCCTGCGGAGCGCCTGAATCCATGTGCGCGCCAGGCGGCGGCCGGGATCACGGCGAGTTCCGCGCAGTCGACTATTGCCTGGTAACCGCGGGCGACCAGGCCGGAGCGGATCAGCGGGAGGATCTCCGCCGGGATCGGCGGGCCTAGGAGTTGCAGCCGCCGGGCCAGGCGAGGGCAGCCGTCCGCTATCTCCGCCAGGGACAGTGCGGTCATGGCCGGGCTACCCAGGTGATGAACACCGCACCGCAGCTCTCCAGGCTGAAGGTGGGCTGAGCGAGGGCCTCCTCGACCACCGCCATGACCTCATCACCGCTGGCCTGCTCCGCGTCAATGCGTGCCCGCGCCTTTCGGATGACGGCGTCGCGCTCCCGTGCGGTGGCAGCCCGGCGGCGTGCGGCGGAAAGCCGTCGGGCAACCGCGGGTCGTTCGCGCACCGCGGCCAGCGCATGGCCGAGTGCCTCGTCGCACGCCCGCTCCCAGCCCATGGGCGCGGTCAGGTCGCGGAAACGGTCCGGCCGGCTGCCCAGGTTCTCCCCGCGGGACCGCTCCAGGTCATGGACCAGGCGCGCATTGCACTCGCCCCGCCCGGCCACCCACCAGACCCGCTCGACCGTGGTCGGCAGGAAGAAGTCAGTGCGAGCCGTGACCGCCCGGGCGAAGGAGGAGTCCGCAGCCGGGAGGCCGGACCCGGCCGCGCGGCCGGGTCCTATCCTGATGTCCAGGCAGAAGGCCACCCAGGGCTCCCGGTCCGGCTCGCGAGACGGCCATTGCACTTCGACCGCGAAGGCCTTGCCGCGGTCGTCGGTCTCTGCCACTTCTGCGAAGGCATTGACCAGCGGCTCACCCCACCGCAGAAAACCGAGCCCGGAACCGGCCATGATGCGGTCCGAGGTATACACCAGGTCGAAGGCCCGCGGCCCGACAGCCTGCACGCAGGCCTCGGTCAGCAGCGGCGGCTTGGCCTTGCTGACACCGAACCGGACGTAATCATCACCCCGGACGGCCGAGAACCTGAGCATGCCGACGAGGTAGCCGTCAACGACCTTTTCGATGTCCCGCTGCTTGGCGTCGATGGCGGTGAGGCGGCGGGCTAGGTCCTCGTCATCGGCTCGGTCTTGGATGCTGTCCAGCAGGTCCTGTGCTGCTATCCGGCGTCGCTCGGCGTCCAGCAGTCCGGCCTGGGCGACCAGGTGCTCACGGGCTCCGGCGAATGTAGCGCTGACCGCGGTGCGGAAGAACTCCTCCTCCAGGTCGGCCAGGACATACTGCAACGTCGAGGTTGACGCGGTGAACGCGCCGAACACGTCGTTGAGCGTCAGCGTCCAGGCGTCCAGGTGCTGGTGGACGATCGGATTGACTTCGCGGAAGGTCGCCGAGCGCACCTTGGTCGGCAGTTCGCTCCACCGGTCGAAGCGGCCCAGGCGCTGCTCGAGCCGTGAACTGACCGTGGGCATGTCGAGATGCAGTACTTCCTCGATGAACTGCAGGTTGGCGCCTTCCTCCGCCGACCGGTCGAGGACCAGGATGCAGCGTTCCTGGCTGTCCCGGAAGTCATCAGTGAGCCGGGCGCGCTCCTCGTCCCCCTGGCCCTCCAGGAGGGCTGTCACGCGGTGCTGGCCCAGTTCGGCAGTCAGAATCCCGGCGAGCAGGCCTGCCGTGCGCGGGAAGGTGCAGGCGATGGCGTGCTTGCGGCGGCCGACCCGCTGGCGGGCCCAGTCGACGGCCGCGGACAGCCGGTCAGCGCGAGTCGTGAGGGCGCCGATCTGCGCGAGCTCCCCGGCGAACTCCTGGCCCGCGGTCATCTGCGCCAGGTCTCCGATGTCGGCCATCTCCCCAGCCGACAGGTCATGGCCGGACTGGCCGCGCAGCGCCTCCGCGAGATCGTCCAGCGCGGTGACCGGGGCGAGCATACGGCCGAGGACGACCTGCAGGATGGGTCCGGCGCGCCGATCCCCGGTGAATTCCAGGGCGAGGCGCAGGTCATCAAAGGCCGCGAACAAGTCCTGGCGCCGCTCATCGGGGTCCGGGATGAGCCAGGGGTCCGCTAGTTCGCGGCCGCGGGCCGGAAACCCCTTCTTGGCCGCCGCGGACCGGCGACTGCGGACCATCCGGCGGTGCAGTCGGTACGTCTCGGAGACGTAGATGCGCAGTCGGTCGATCTCCTGCCGCGCTTCCTGGTCTGCCCGCGCAACTATATGGCGCCGGGTCTCGGCGATGAGTTCCCCCGCGACCGGGTCCTCGGGCAGCAACTCCGCGATCCGGTCAAGAGGCTCGCGGAGATGGCGCAGCGGGGTCTCGGTACCGACGGCCGACATCGCCTCGGCCAGGTCATCGCGCATTTCGACGCGTCGCCGGAATGCGCGCAGGTCAGTGAGAGGGTAGATAGCTGGATCAAGAAGGTGCAGGAGTCCGAGAAAGGCATCCTCGTTACTCCGGACGGGTGTCGCGCTAAGCAGGAGGAGCGCCCTGGACGCATGCGCGATGGCGCGCAGTTGCTCATACTCTCGGTCCCGGGTCCCGCTTCCGCCATAACTGACCCGGTCGGTAAACCGGTGCGCCTCGTCGACGATCGTGAGCATTCTCGGCTCGGGCCTGATGCTGCTGATGGCCGAGTGACCGACAACCTCGACCGTCCCCGGCAGGTAGCCGACCCGGAACTTGGTTGCGAGTTCCTGCCGCCACTGCCCGATGATCGGGTCCGGGACGATGACAATTGCGGCGCCGCCCGTCTCCAGCAGCAACTGGCGCAGCACCATGCCGGCCTCGATCGTCTTGCCCAGGCCCACCTCGTCGGCCAGCAGGTAGCGGGGAATCGGGTCGGCCAGTACCCGCCGCGCCGCCCCGACCTGGTGATCATGGATCTCAACGGCCGAGGAGAGCACCCCGCCGAGGCCCAGGCAGGCATTGCGCTGCGCCATCACGCTGCGTAGGAAGGCGGTCCGGTGACCGTGGAAATAGCGCGTCTCCACGGTCCCGGCCTTGAGCAGTCCGAGGGGGTCGGCCAGCGGGACAGACCACCGGACCCGGAGTTCACCCGCGGGGACCGCATGGGTGCCGCCGTTCGGAAGATGGACAAAATAGGAATCAGCCTGCGTATTCTGCGCTGAATCTATCCGCCCGACGATCCATCGGTCGCCGTCGAACCACCACGCACGCTGCTGCGGCGACAACGCGGCGGCCCGATAGGTCCGGCCTGCCGATGGCAGCATGATCTCCGGACTGGCAGGTGAGTCGAAGAAGTTGATCGTTCCCGTGGCGCCATTCACGCGACCCCAGCCGAACTCGCTATCCCTGACGAAACGATCGTTAAGATCTAATTCGTGCTCGTTTGTCACGAGTGCGACCATCACAACCCTAGGAACGTCTGCCCTGACCGTACGTTGGAGTCTTTTGTAGCACTTTCTGGGCGCGCCCAGGCAGCGGTCCCGGAGTCCGGGGATCGGATGGAACCCGGATGCCGGCCGGGCCGACTGGACGGGCTGCGGCAAGGTTAGCCGGGCTGGACGGGTGGCACCAGTACCGCCACCCTGGCAGGATCTGCAAGGCGCGTCCCGGATCATGCGGCGGCGACCCCGTCCCGGCGCCGGCTCGGGCCTGGGCGGCCCACGACAGTGTCGGCGGTGCGCGGTTCCAGGGTCCGCGCGTCGGTCGGCGTGACGCGGATCCCCCCGCCGGACGCAGACCGGGCGCCAGTGCGCCGCGGTCTGGCGGCTGTCGGCGTTCCCAGTCACTGCCGGATGGAGGGATACTGCGGGTTCACGGTAACGGCCGGCCTGTCATCCGCCGATATGCGAGCATGACGGCATCAGGCAGCGTCAGCCGCTCTCTAACTGCTCGGCTGGCCGCGTATGAGTCGTGGGCTCGGACGGCGGACCGGTCAGCGCGCACCGCCCCGGCCCGTGCTGCGCTCAACGCAGATCGGCAGGCACGCGAGCGCCTCGGCCCCCGCGCCACGCCACGGCAGGTCGCTGAGGCGGCGGCATCCGCGCGCAAGGCTCACTACCTCCGCCTGTCCCTCGCAGGCGTTGCTGCCAGAAGGCGCAGGACAAGCGGATAACCGCGGCCTGTTCGGGCAGCCGGCTGCGTGACGGCGCTGCGGCGAGCGTGGGAGGGGCCCCTGTGCCTAATGCGCAGGGGCGCGAAATGATTCAGCACAGCCACGAGGCGCTGCACCAGCATTCCGTATGCCTGCCGATCTGCGCTAAGCCCGCGAGCGGGCCGGAGTTGGCTTGCCGCCCGCCACGGTTGATAGCATAATGTAAGCATGTCGAATGTGCTGGTGCGGGACGTTCCCGAGGATGTCCACGCAGCGTTGCAGCGTCGGGCAGAGCGCCGCGGGCAGTCGCTGCAGCAGTACCTGTCGGGCGAGTTGCGGCGGCTGGCGGGCCGGCCGGGCCTGGAGGAGGTGCTGGACCGCATCGACCGGCGGCAGGGCGGCCGGGTCGGGCTGGCGCAGGCGGCCGAGGACCTGGCGGAAGACCGGGCCCGGTAGTGATTGTCGTAGACGCGTCGGTGCTGGCCAACGTGATAGGCGACGACGGGCCCGATGGCCGGCGGGCGCGCCGGGAGGTGCGGGCGGCCGGTGATCTGGCCGCGCCGGATCTGGTCGACCCGGAGACGGTCGCGGTGCTGCGCAAGCGCTGGCTGGCCGGGACGATCCCTGACGACAGGTTCGCGGCGGCCGTCCGGGATCTGGAGGACCTGGACCT
>Ga0307374_10005220_pt1 | contig 21151 bp, 23 predicted proteins | sample OX3MG_FD_202532 | JGI IMG/M metagenome (GOLD analysis project Ga0307374, IMG submission 202532) | Soil microbial communities from Risofladan, Vaasa, Finland - OX-3 | ecosystem: Environmental > Terrestrial > Soil > Coastal area > Acid sulfate soil | place: Finland: Risofladan, Vaasa | collected...
GACGAGCAGGCGCGCTTCCTCGAGCTCATGCGCCGCCTCGTGGAGGGCGGCGAACGGCTCCGCCCCCGCCCCTGAGCCACCGGGCCCGGCGCAGCCGTCGGCGACCTTGACAAGGCCGCCGGTCACGGCGAGCATGTCCGTGTTCGATCTACGACGAGCTGTACGTAGTACGAACTTCGGGGGCGAGACGCGGCAGGCCGGCGAGGCGACGGTCCCCCGGGTCCGCGAGCACGGAAGGGGACTCCGACGTGAGCCTGCTTGATCCCGCCATCTGGAGTGGCCGGCTGTTCATCGACGGGTGGGAGCCCGGCGGCGCCGGCGAGTACCCGGTGGTCGAGCCCGCGACCGGCGCGCACCTCGAGACGCTCGGCGCCGCGAGCGTGGACGACGTCCGCAGGGCGGCCGAGCGCGCGGCCGCCGCGCAGGTCGCGTGGGCCGCCGCGCCCTACGGGGAGCGCGCCGCCGTGCTCCGGCGAGCCGCGCAGATCTTCGCCGAGCAGTCCGAGGAGATCTCCGGCTGGCTCGTGCGCGAGGCGGGGTCGATCCCCGGCAAGGCGGCCTTCGAGATCGCGTCCGCCGAGTCGATCTGCCACGAGGCGAGCGCGCTCGCCTCGCTCCCCTACGGCGAGGTCCTCCGGTCCTCCCAGCCGCGGCTCAGCCTGTCGCGGCGGCTCCCCGTCGGCGTGGTCGGCGTCATCGCGCCGTTCAACGTCCCGATCATCCTCTCGCTGCGGGCCGTCGCCCCGGCGCTCGCGCTCGGAAACGCGGTCGTCCTGAAGCCCGACGCGCGCACCGCGGTCTCGGGCGGCGTCGTCCTCGCCAGGGTGTTCGAGGAGGCCGGCCTGCCACCGGGCCTGCTCTGCATGCTGCCCGGCGGCGCCGACATCGGCGAGGCGCTCGTCACGGACCCGCGCACGCGGGTGATCGCGTTCACGGGCTCGACCCGCGCGGGCCGGGCCGTCGGGATGCTCTGCGCCCAGCACCTGAAGCGCGCGCACCTCGAGCTCGGCGGGAACTCGGCGCTCGTGATCCTCGACGACGTCGACCTCGAGCGCGCCGCGTCGATCGGGGCGTGGGGATCGTTCTTCCACCAGGGTCAGGTGTGCATGACCTCCGAGCGCCACCTCGTCGCGAGCTCGGTCGTCGAGCAGTACACGGCCCTGCTCGCGAAGCACGCCGAGGCGCTGCCCGTCGGCGACCCGGCGAGCGGGCACGTCGCGCTGGGGCCGATCATCGACGCGAGCCAGCGCGACAAGATCCACTCGATCGTGAACGACACGGTCGCGGCCGGGGCCCGGCTCGTGACCGGCGGGACCTTCGAGGACCTCTTCTACCGGCCGACCGTGCTCGCGGACGTCCCGACGTCGTCGCGCGCCTTCACGGAGGAGATCTTCGGCCCGGTCGCGCCGATCGTCGCGTTCGACAGCCTCGACGAGGCCGCGAGCCTCGCGGCCGACACCCCCTACGGGCTGTCGCTCGGGATCCTCACCGGGGACGTGACGAAGGCGCTCGCGCTCGCCGAGCGCATCCCGTCGGGAGCGGTCCACATCAACGACCAGACGATCAACGACGAGATGGTCAACCCGTTCGGCGGCGTGGGCGACTCGGGCTCCGGCAGGATCGGCGGCCCCGAGGCGAACCTCGAGTCCTTCACCGACGTCCAGTGGGTGACGATCCGGGGCGAGCTCGCGAGCTACCCGTTCTAGGCGCGACCTTGGCCCGGACCGCGGCCGGGCCGGGCGGGGACGCGGCGCGGACCGGGCGCTCGCGGCGACACGGGCGCCCGGCCGCCACGGGCGGTCCGTCCCGACGCCGGTGACCGAGCTCCTTCGCCTCGACGAGGCGGTCGAGGCCCTCGTGCACGACGGGGACTGCGTCGCGCTCGAGGGCTTCACGCACCTCATCCCGTTCGCCGCGGGTCACGAGATCGTCCGGCAGGGCCGCCGCGACCTCACGCTCGCCCGGCTCACGCCCGACATCGTCTCCGACCAGCTCATCGGCATGGGGTGCGTGCGCAAGCTCGTCTTCTCCTGGGGAGGGAACCCGGGGGTCGGATCGCTCCACCGCCTGCGGGACGCGCTCGAGCACTCCTGGCCGCACCCGATCGAGATCGAGGAGCACAGCCACGCGGGGCTCGCGAACCGCTACGTCGCGGGCGCGTCCGGCCTGCCGTTCGCGATCCTCCGCGGGTACGCGGGCACGGGCCTCGCGGCGGGCGTGACCAACGTCGCGGAGGTCGCGTGCCCGTTCACCGGCGAGCGCGTCTCGGCCGTCGCCGCGCTGAACCCTGACGTCTCGATCGTCCACGCGCAGCAGGCGGACCGCGAGGGCAACGTCCAGCTCTGGGGCATCACGGGCGTCCAGAAGGAGGCGGTCCTCGCGGCCCGCCGGACGCTCGTCACCGTCGAGGAGGTCGTCGACGCGCTCGAGCCCCGCCCGGGTGCGACGGTGCTCCCGAGCTTCGTCGTGACCGCGGTGGCCGAGGTGCCGGGGGGCACCCGCCCCTCGTACGCGACCGGCTACTCGGAGCGCGACGACGCGTTCTACGCGTCGTGGGACGCGATCAGCCGGGACCGGCGGACGTTCCTCGACTGGATGGACGCGCACGTGCTCGCGGGCGCGCGCACGCGGTGAGCGTGGACCACACGGCCTTCTCCCGGCCGGGTGACGTCGCCCCACTCCCGGGCGCCGCCGGCGTGCGATCGCCCGCCGGCTCCGGCGCGACGACCGACGAGGTCATGGCCGTCGTCGCGTCCCGCGAGCTCGTCGACGCGACGACGTGCTTCGTGGGCATCGGGATCCCGAGCACCGCGGCGAACCTCGCCCGGCGCCTCCACGCGCCGCGGCTCGTGCTCGTCTACGAGTCCGGGGCGATCGGTGCGAAGCCGGGGCGCCTGCCGCTCTCGATCGGCGACGGCGAGCTCGCGGACAGCGCGGACGCGGTCGTCTCGGTCCCCGAGGTCTTCAACTACTGGCTCCAGGGCGGCCACATCGACGTCGGCATGCTCGGCGCGGCCCAGGTCGACCGCTTCGCGAACCTGAACACGACGGTGATCGGCGAGTACGCCTCGCCGAGCGTCCGCCTCCCGGGCGCCGGCGGGGCGCCCGAGATCGCCGCGTCGTGCGGTGAGGTCGTCGTCGTCGTGCACCAGAGCACCCGGACCTTCGTCGCCGAGCTCGACTTCGTCACGACCGTCGGCCACGGCGACGGCCCGGGCGCCCGCGAGCGCCTCGGGCTGCGCGGCCGTGGCCCCTCCGCGGTCGTCACGGATCTCGGGGTGCTGCGCCCGGACCCCGTGAGCCGCGAGCTCGTGCTCGACGCGCTCCACCCCGGCGTCTCGCTCGACATCGCGCTGGCCGCGACGGGCTGGCCGCTTCGCGTCGCGCCCGACCTCTCGACGACGACGCCGCCGAGCCACGACGAGCTCGCCGCCCTCCGGGCCCTCGTCGCCGCGGGCGCACGACGGCCGTGACCCGGCCGGCGGCCGGCGGCCGGCGCGCGGGGCGCCCCGCACGCGCCCCGAGGCCGCACACGCGTTACGTTGCCCTGCGACGGGCACGACGTCGACCCCGGGGGGGCAGGTGAACCGGTGAGCATCGAGATCGATCCGCTCGAGGAGGTCGACCCCGCCTCGCTCGACCCGCCGTACGCGCACCCGCCGTACCGCTCGACCGTGCTGCGCTCGCCGCGGCACCGCCTGCTCAAGATCCCCGCCCACCTCGAGAGCTGCACGGGGCCGGTGTTCGGGGAGGACGTGGTCGGCGCCCTCGACCACGACCTCACGCGCCAGCACGACGGCGCGCCGGTCGGCGAGCGGATCGTGGTCGCCGGCCGCCTCTGCGACGGCGGCGGGCGGCCGGTCGCGAGCCAGCTCGTCGAGGTCTGGCAGGCGAACGCCGCCGGCCGCTACGCGCACCGCGACGACGACCACGACGCGGCGCTCGACCCCAACTTCACCGGCTACGGCCGCTGCCTGACCGGTCCCGACGGCAGCTTCCGGTTCGTCACCGTTCGGCCGGGCGCGTACCCGTGGAACAACCACCCGAACGCGTGGCGACCGGCGCACATCCACTTCTCGGTGTTCGGGCGGGCGTTCACCGACCGGCTCGTGACCCAGATGTACTTCCCCGGCGACCCGCTGCTCGGCTTCGACCCGATCTTCAACTCCGTCACGGACCCCTCGGCGCGCGCCCGGCTCGTCGCCTCGCTCGACCTCGAGCTCGGGGAGCCCGCGGCGGCGCTCGGATTCCGCTACGACATCGTCCTCGACGGCCCGCGGCCGACCCCGTCCGGATGAGCGGCACCGACGAACGCGCGGAAGCCGGCCCGGGGCGCCGTCGCGCGCCGGGTCCGCGTCCGGGCGCGGGCGCGGCCCCGTGCACGAACGGGCCGACGCCGTGGCAGACGGTCGGCCCCTACCTCGCACTCGGCTTCTCGCCGCTCGCGTCGCGCTCCGCCGCGCCGGGCGCGCCGGAGGCGCGCGGCACGATCCGCGTCACCGGGTTCGTCCTCGACGGCGCCGGCGTCGGGATCCCCGACGCGGTCGTCGAGTCGTGGCACACGGCCACGGCGCTCGCCGCGCCGCCCGGCGACGGCGCGTACATACACCCCGCCGGCGACGGCACGGCCTTCTTCGCGCGCGGCCTCACCGGGCCCCGCGGCGAGTACGAGCTCGTCACCGCCCGCCCGGCGCACCGGCCGGGCGGCGGGGACGAGGACCAGGCGCCGCACCTCGAGATCGTGGTCCTCGCGCGCGGGCTGCTCCGCGCGCTGCGCACCCGCGTCTACCTTCCCGACGAGGCCGAGGCCAACGAGCGCGACCCGGTGCTGCGGGCGGTGGCCGACCCCGCCCGCCGCGCGACGCTCCTCGCGGCGCTCGGGGACGGCGCGTACCGGTTCGACATCCGAATCCAGGCGAGCGGTGGCGAGCCCGAGACGGTGTTCTTTGGCTGACGAGCCGACCGCCGCGCTCTTCGCGTCGATCTCGACGACCGCGGAGCTGCGCGCCGCGACGTCCGACGAGGCGTGGGTCGCCGCGGTGCTCGACTTCGAGTCCGCGCTCGCCCTCGCGGGGGCCGACGCGGGTGTCGTTCCCGCCGAGCACGCGCGTGCGATCGCCGACGCGTGCGCGCGCGCCGTCCTCGACCCGGCCGAGGTCGCCCGCGGCGCGCGCCTCGCGGGCACTCCGGTCCCGCCGATCCTCCGGGCGCTCGGCGACGCTGCCGGCGATGCCGCGGCGCGCTACGTGCACCTCGGAGCGACGAGCCAGGACGCGCTCGACACGGCCGCGATGCTCGTCTCGAGGCGGGCGCTCGTGCTCGTGCTCGCGCACCTCGACCGGGCGTGCGACGCGTGCGCGGCGCTCGTCTCGGCCCACGGCGACACGCTCATGACCGCCCGCACGCTGCTCCAGCCGGCGCTGCCGACGACGTTCGCGCTGAAGGCGGCCGGCTGGCTCGACGCGCTGCTCGACGCCCGCGGCGAGCTCGCCCGGGTGCGTGACGAGCGCCTCGCGGTGCAGCTCGGCGGCGCGGCGGGCACGCTCGCGTCGCTCGGCCCGGCCGGCCCCGAGGTCACGTCCCACCTCGCGCGCCGCCTCGACCTGCGCGAGCCGCGGCTCCCCTGGCACACGGCCCGGGCGCGCGTCGCCGGCCTCGCGGCCGCGCTCGCGATCGCGTCGGGCGTCGCCGCGAAGATCGCTCTCGACGTCACGCTGCTCATGCAGGCCGAGGTCGCCGAGGCGTTCGAGCCCGCGCTCGAGGGCCGCGGCGGCTCCTCGACGCTCCCGCACAAGCGCAACCCCGTCGGCGGCGCCGCAGTCGCGGCGGCGAACCGGCGCGCCGGCGCGCTCGCCGGCCTCCTCGTCGGGAACCTCGCGCACGAGCACGAGCGGTCGGTCGGCGCGTGGCAGGCCGAGTGGGAGACGCTCGGCGAGCTGCTCCAGTGCTCGGGCGGCGCGCTCGCGCGCGTCGCCGAGACCCTCGAGGGCCTCGAGGTCGACGCCGCGCGGATGCGGGCGAACCTCGACGCGGCCGGTGGGCTGCTCCTCGGCGAGCGCGTCGCGCTCCAGCTCGCGCCGTCGCTCGGACGGATCGCCGCCCACGAGCTCGTCGAGCGCGCGAGTCGGGGCGCGCTCGCGACGCGCACGCCGCTCGGCGACGCGCTCCGACAGGAGCCCGCGGCCGTCGCCGGGCTCGGCTCGACGACGCTCGACGAGCTGCTCGACCCCGCCTCCTACCTCGGCTCGGCCGGGCTCTTCGTCGAGCGGGCGCTCGCCTGCTACCGCGAGACGCGCGCGGCGCGCGAGGCCCCGGCCACGACGGCGGAGGGCGGGCGATGAGCGGGGACGCCGCGGCGAGCCGGACGGTCCGGGTCGGAGCGGTCGAGATCGCGTGCCGGGTCGACGGGCCGCGGCATGCGCCGGCGCTCGTGCTCGCGGGGTCGCTCGGCACGACCTTCGCGATGTGGGACGAGCAGGTCGCGGCGCTGTGCGGCCGCTACCGAATCGTGCGCTTCGACGCCCGCGGCCACGGCGGCTCCGGCACCCCTGCCGGCCCGTACACGATCGACGAGCTCGGCGGCGACCTCGTCGGCGTGCTCGACGCGCTCGGGATCGGCTCCGCGTCGCTCTGCGGTCTGTCCCTCGGCGCGATGGTCGTGATGTGGGTCGCGGCGCACGCCCCGGAGCGCGTCGAGCGGCTCGTGCTCGCGTGCGGCGCGCCAGAGCTCGGCCCGGCGGCCCCGTGGCACGAGCGCGCGCGGGCCGTGCGCCGCGACGGGACCGCGTCGCTGTTCCCGGCGCTCGCGGCGCGCTGGTTCACGCCGGGCTTCGCAGCACGCGCGCCGGCCACGCTCGCCCGGGTCCGGGCGATGCTCGAGTCGTGCTCTGACGAGGGCTACGCCGCCTGCTGCGAGGCGATCGCCGGGACGGACCTGCGCGACGACGTCCGGTCGATCCGCGCCGAGACGCTCGTCGTCGCCGCGGCGTCCGACCCGGTCGCGCCCCCACGCGCCGCGCTCGCGCTCGCAGAGGCCGTACCGGGCGCGGCGCTCGCCGTGCTCCCCGACGCCTCGCACCTCGCGAACCTCGAGCAGCCCACCGCCTTCACCGCGGCGCTCGCCGGCCACCTCGGCGGCGACGTCGCGGCGCGTGGCGAGGCCACGCGGCGGGCCGTGCTCGGTGACCGGCACGTCGAGCGCGCGCACGAGCGCACGACCGAGCTCACCGCGTCGTTCCAGGACCTGCTCACCCGCTACGCGTGGGGCGAGCTGTGGGGCCGGGAGGGGCTCGACCGCCGGACGCGAAGCGCCGTCACGATCGCGATGCTCGTCGCGCTCGGCCGGCTCGACGAGCTCGCGCTGCACGTCGCCGGCGGCGTGCGCAACGGGCTCGAGCGCGACGAGATCGCCGAGATCCTCCTGCACGCGGCCGCGTACTGCGGGCTTCCGGCCGCGAACGCCGCGTTCGCCGTGGCGGGCGACGCGCTGCGCGAGATGCGCGACAAGGACGAGGAGGGCCGGTGACGATCGCGGGCGGCGCGGGGGCGCACCCGGCGCCGGGCGAGCGCGGCCCGGACTTCGTCCAGTCGCTCGAGCGCGGCCTCGCGGTCATCCGCGCGTTCGGGCCGGACCGCCCGGAGCTCACGCTGACCGAGGTCGCGAAGGCGACGGGGCTCACCCGCGCGGCCGCGAGGCGGTTCCTGCTCACGCTCGTCGAGCTCGGCTACGTGCGCAACGACGGCCGGATCTTCGCGCTCCGGCCGCGGGTGCTCGAGCTCGGCTACGCGTACCTCTCGGGTCTCAGCCTCACCGACGTCGCCCAGCCGCACGTCGAGGAGTTCGTCGCGCGGGTGCGGGAGTCGTCGTCGATCTCGGTGCTCGACGGCCACGACGTCGTCTACGTCGTGCGGGTGCCGACGAAGCGGATCATGACGATCGCGATCTCCGTCGGGACCCGCTTCCCCGCGTACTGCACGTCGATGGGCCGGGTGCTGCTCGCGCACCAGCCGCCGGACGAGATCGACCGCTACCTCGGCGAGGTCGACCTCGATCGCAGGACGAAGCAGACCGTCGTCTCCCCCGACGCGCTGCGCGCGCTCCTCGCGGAGGTCCGCACCCAGGGCTACTCGCTCGTCGACCAGGAGATGGAGGACGGGCTCCGATCGGTCGCCGTCCCGATCCGGGACGCGTCGGGCACGGTCGTCGCCGCGATGAACGTCTCCGGGCACTCGCACCGGGTCTCGATCGCGGAGATGACCGGGGAGTTCCTGCCGCTGCTGCGCGACGCAGCGGTGCGGATCCAGGACGACCTCTACGCGCAGGGCTCACGGCGCGACGGGGGCGGCGCGCCGCGCTGAGCGACCCGGGTGCTCAGGCCCGGCCCGCGAGCTCGCGGGCCATGACCACGAAGTCACGCCCGGCGCGCCACCGGGGCAGGAGCGCGCCGCGCACGTAGCCGCGCGCCGCGTAGAAGCGCTCGGCCTCACCGCCGTCGATCGTGCGGAGCCGGACGGACCGGCAGCCCCGCTCGGCGGCGTAGCGCTCGACGTGGTCGAGGAGCCGGCTCCCGACGCCCTCGCCGCGCGAGTCGGGCGCGACGATCAGGCGCTCGCACTCGCACGTCTCGCCACGGATCTCGCCGGTCGCGACCCCGAGCAGCGCGCCCGCGTCACCGGGCGGGCCCGTCCGGGCGCGCGCGAGAACCGCGAACGGCTCGTCGGGGCGCCAGCTCGCCCCGTAGGTCTCGCGCGCGTACTCCCCCCACCGCTCGCGCGCCCACGCGGCCGTGACGAGGTCGAGGTGCGAGGCGAGCGACAGCTCGACCTCCCGGCCGCCCCGGGCGCGCACGGCCGAGCCGCCGAGCGCCGGCGACGCGACCGTCCGCCACGGGCGCTCCGGCGCCGCGGTGTCCTGCGCGAGCAGGTGCAGGTGCGTGAAGGTCGTCTCGCGCCCGTAGCCGGCGAGCGCCGCGAGGCAGGCCTCCACGAGCGGGGGATCGACGGCCGACGACAGCGTGACGTGCGGCACGAACGGACGCGGTGGTCGCGCCGCAGGCGGGGCGAGCGGCCCCGCGCTCGCCCCACGGTGGAGCTCGTCGAGCTCGCGCGCGGCGCCGGACACCGAGAGGTAGACGACGGGCCGCTCCGGAGCGAACGTGCCGACCGGCCCGAGCGTTGCCGCGAACGGCCTCGTCGACGCCGCGAGGCGCCCGATCGCGCGCACGACGTCCTCGAGCTCGGCGCTCGCGACGTTCACCGGGGCGACGAGCGTGACGTGCGGGGCGATCCGCTCGGGGCGCGCGGCCGCGAGCGCGCGCCGGAGCCCCGCGACCTCGGCCGCCGCGCCGTCCTCGAGCACGAGCGCGACGAGCAGGCGGTGCCGGGCGCGCGCCGTGCCGGGCGGCGACGCCGCCCGCTCCGCGTCCGGGCCGGGGGCGTCGCGAGCGGTCAGCGCGCCGGCGGCGCCTCGGCCGCCTCGAGCCGGACCCGCGCCCGCTGCGCGACGGCGGCGGGCTCGTCCGGCGCGAGCATCGCGAGCATCGTCCCGCTCATCGGCGCGCCGTGCGCCGACGCGGACTCGTCGAGGCTCGCGGCCGCGGTGCCGTGCTCGGGCGCGCCCGCGGCGGCGGCCTCGGCGCGCTCGAGCGAGCGCCTCGCGCGATCGACGTCGATCGCGCCGCCGAGCTCCGCGACGCCGGCGAGGATCTCGAGCCTGTTCGAGTCCTGGTCGAAGTGGACGAAGCCCCCGTGGACCGCGGCGCGCACGACTGCCGTCTCCTCGCCGGCCCCGGCGGTCGTGAGGCGCACGACCGTCACGCCCGCGCCCGCGATGAAGTCCTCGTGGTGCGCGAGGAACGCGATCTCGCCCGCGTCGGTGCGCATCGACACCTCGGACACCTCGCCCGAGTACAGGACGCGCTCGGGCGTGACGAGCTCGACGTGGAACGGCGTCGCCATCAGGCCTCCTTCGTGCTCGTGCGCGCGTCGCCCGGCTCAGGCACCCGCGAGCTGCTTGGCCTTCGCGTGGACCTCGTCGACGCCACCGACGTTCAGGAACGCCTGCTCGGGCACGTCGTCGAGCTCGCCGCCGATGAGCGCCTCGAAGCTGCGGACGGTCTCGTCGATCGGCACGTAGACGCCGGGCTGCCCGGTGAAGACCTCCGCGACGAAGAACGGCTGGGACAGGAAGCGCTGGATCTTGCGGGCCCGCGAGACCGTGAGCCGGTCCTCCTCGGACAGCTCGTCGAGGCCGAGGATCGCGATGATGTCCTGGAGCTCACGGAAGCGCTGGAGGACCTGCTTCACGGCCTGTGCGCACGAGTAGTGGCGGTCCCCGACGACCTCGGGCGCCAAGATGTTGCTCGTCGACGCGAGCGGGTCCACGGCCGGGTAGATGCCGAGCGCGGCGATCTGGCGCGAGAGCTCGGTCGTCGCGTCGAGGTGTGTGAAGGTCGTGAACGGCGCCGGGTCCGTGTAGTCGTCCGCGGGCACGTACACGGCCTGCAGCGAGGTGATCGACCGGCCCTTGGTCGAGGTGATCCGCTCCTGGAGCTGGCCCATCTCGCTCGCGAGCGTCGGCTGGTAGCCGACGGCGGACGGCATGCGCCCGAGCAGCGTCGAGACCTCCGACCCCGCCTGGACGAAGCGGAAGATGTTGTCGACGAAGAGGAGCACGTCCTGGTTCTTCACGTCACGGAAGTACTCGGCCATCGTGAGCGCGCTCAAGGCGACCCGAAGGCGGACGCCGGGCGGCTCGTCCATCTGCCCGTAGACGAGCGCGCACTTCTCGATGACGCCGGACTCCTGCATCTCGAGCCAGAGGTCGGTTCCCTCACGGGTCCGCTCGCCGACGCCGGCGAACACCGACACGCCGCCGTGCTGCTGGGCGACGCGGCGGATCATCTCCTGGATGAGCACGGTCTTGCCGACGCCCGCACCGCCGAACAGGCCGATCTTGCCGCCCTGGACGTACGGCTCGAGCAGGTCGATGACCTTGATTCCGGTCTCGAGGACCTGCCGGCGCGGCTCGAGGTCCGCGAACGGCGGCGCGCTCCGGTGGATCTCCCACCGGTCGTCGATCTCGCCGATGTCGTCGGTGTCGAGCGGCTCGCCGACGACGTTGAACACGTGGCCGAGGACCGCGTCGCCCACGGGGACGGTGATGCCGCGACCCGTGTTGCGCGCGACCGCGCCGCGCTCGAGACCGTCGGTCGCGCGCAGGCAGATGCAGCGGACGCGTCCCTCGCCGATCTGCTGGGCGACCTCGGCGACGATCACCGACCGCTCGCCCTCGAGCTCGAGGTCGATCTCGAGGGCGACGTTGATCTCGGGCAGCGCGTGCGGCGGGAACTCGACGTCGACGACCGGCCCGGCGATCGCGACGACCCGGCCGTTCTCGACGGCCTTCGTCGCGTGGGTGGGGTGAGCCTCGGTGGTGGTCATGCGCTCTGCTCCTCGGTGTGCTCGTCGTCGATGTCGACGTAGCCGGTCGGACCCGCCTGCCGGAGCGCCTCGGCCCCGCCGACGATCTCCATGATCTCGGTCGTCACCGCGTCCTGACGGACGCGGTTCATCACGCGGCGAAGCGTCGTGATGAACTCCTCGGCGTTCTCCGTCGCCGCGGCCATCGCGCGCTGGCGCGCGGTGTGCTCGGACGCGGACGCCTCGAGCAGCGCCTGGTAGAGCACGGCCTCCGCGTACTGCGGCACGAGCAGCTGGAGAAGCTCCTCCGGCGCGGGCTCGAAGTCGTAGAAGCCCGGGGCGCCGACCGGCTCGACCGCCTGCGCGTCGTCGCCGTGCGCGGCGGCGGGCGGGGAGGCGCCGGCCGGGACGAGCGGGAGGACCTGGCGCGTGACGACGCTCTGCACGCCCGCCGAGTGGAAGCGCCACGACACGAGCTGGACGAGATCGACCTCGCCGTCGAGGAACGGCCCGACGACCTCGGTCGCGACCGCCCGCGCGTCGGCGAACGCCGGGCGGTCGGTCATCTGGATGAACGCGCGGTCGACGGGCCGGCCGCGGAAGCGGAAGTAGGACTGCGCCTTGCGCCCGACGGTCACGACCGTGAACGAGCGGCCCTCGGCCTCGCCGGAGCGGATCAGCCGTTCGGCGGTGCGCAGCGCGATCGTGTTGTAGCCGCCGCAGAGGCCCCGGTCGGCGACGACGATGACGAGCAGCACCCGCTGCACGCTCTCGGGCGTCCCGACGAGGCGTCCGGCGCCGGACGCGTCGGCCGCGACGGTGCCGAGCACGCGCTCCATGCCCGCGACGTACGGGCGGGCGCCCGCGATCCGGCCCTGGGCGCGCACGATCTGCGACGCCGCGATGAGCTCGAACGCGCGCGTGATCTTCTTCGTCGACTCGACGGTGCGGATCCGCCGCCGGAGCTCGCGCTCCTGTCCACCCGCCATCGCTCAGGCCGCCCCGTCCTCGCGGGCCGCGTCCGGCTCGGCGCCCGAGGAGAACGCGGACTTCACCTCGGCGATCGCGGCCGCGACCGCCGACTCGTCGGGGAGCGTCCCCTTCTCGCGGATCTGCTCGAGGATCTCGGGGTGCGCGGCGCGCATGTGCGCGCGCAGCGCGGCCTCGAAGCGCGTGATGTCCTCGACCGCGACGTCGTCGATGTGGCCCTTCACGCCCGCGAAGATCACGACGACCTGCTCCTCGACCGGCATCGGGTCGTTCAGACCCTGCTTGAGCAGCTCGGTGAGCCGGTAGCCGCGGTCGAGCTGCGCCTGGGACGCCTTGTCGAGCTCCGAGCCGAACGTCGCGAACGCCTCGAGGTCGCGGAACTGCGCGAGGTCGATCTTCAGCGACCCGACGACCGACTTCATGGCCTTGATCTGGGCCGCGCCGCCGACGCGCGAGACCGAGTTCCCGATGTTCATCGCGGGGCGGACGCCGGAGTTGAACAGGTCCGTCTCGAGGAAGATCTGCCCGTCGGTGATCGAGATCACGTTCGTCGGGATGTACGCGGAGATGTCGCCCGCCTTGGTCTCGATGACCGGCAGCGCGGTGAGCGAGCCGCCCCCGCGCTCGTCGGAGAGCTTCGCGGCGCGCTCGAGCAGGCGGCTGTGCAGGTAGAAGACGTCGCCCGGGTAGGCCTCGCGGCCCGGCGGGCGGCGGAGCAGGAGGGAGATCTGGCGGTACGCGTCGGCCTGCTTCGACAGGTCGTCGTAGACGACGAGCGCGTGCTCGCCGTTCTCCATCCAGTGCTGGCCCATCGCGCACCCCGCGTACGGCGCGAGGTACTGGAACGGGGCCGGCTCGGACGCGGCGGCGGCCACGACGACCGTGTACTCGAGCGCGCCGTACTCAGCGAGCGTCGAGACGATCTGCGCGACGGTCGAGCCCTTCTGGCCGATCGCGACGTAGATGCACTTCACGCCCTTGCCGCGCTGGTTGATGATCGCGTCGACGGCGATCGTCGTCTTGCCCGTCTTGCGGTCGCCGATGATCAGCTCGCGCTGCCCGCGGCCGATCGGGGTGATCGCGTCGATCACCTTGATGCCGGTCTGGAGCGGCTCGGTGACCGGCTGACGGTCCACGATGCCCGGCGCCTGGATCTCGACCCGGCGCATCGTCGTCGCGGCGAGCTGGCCGTTGCCGTCGATCGGCTCGCCGAGGGGGTTCACGACGCGGCCGAGCAGCGCGTCGCCGACCGGGACCGACAGGATCGTCCCGGTCGAGCGCACGACCTGGCCCTCGTCGAGCCCGTCGACCTCGCCGAGCACGACCGCGCCGATCGACTCCTCGTCGAGGTTCAGCGCGAGGCCGACGACGCCGTTCTCGAACTCGAGCAGCTCGTTCACCGACGCGTGCGGGAGCCCGGTCACCCGGGCGATGCCGTCGCCGACCTCGGCGATGCGCCCGACCTGCTCGGCGGCCACGTCCTGGCGCATGCCCGTGACGTGGCGGTCGAGCGCGGCCGCGATCTCGTCGGCGTCGAAGGTCAGCTCTGCCATGGGGACTCTCCCTTGTGGATCGGTCAGCTCGGCTGCGCGAGAAGGTCGCGGAGCCGCTCGAAGCGGAGGCGCACGGTGCCGTCGATGACGAGGTCGCCGACGGAGACGAGGATCCCGCCGACGACGGACGGGTCGATCACGACGCGCACCTCGACGGGGCGGTCGACGAGCGCCGCGAGGGCCGCGGCGAGCCGCTCCTGCTCGGCCGTGTCGAGCAGGACCGCCGAGCGCACCTCGGCCACGCGGCGCCCCCGCTCGCGTGCGGCGAGCTCGACGAGCCACTCGAACGTGCCGACGAGGTCCCGTGTCCGGCCCGCGCGCAGCACGTAGCGACCGAGGCGGAGCGTCGCTGGCGCCACCTTGCCGCCGAGCAGGTCGCCGAGGACGTCCGAGCGGCTGCGGTACTCGACGTTGGGGTCCGCGAGCACCCGGCGCAGCGCCGCCTGCCCGTCGAGCAGGCGCGCGACCGCGAAGAGCTCGTCCTCGACCGTGTCGATGTCCTCGCGGCGCGTGAGCTCCTGGAACACGCGCTCCGCGTAGCCGCGCAGCCGCTCGCGCGCGGCCGCCCGGCCGGCCGGGGGGTCGACGAGCGCCGCGTCGCCGGCACGCGCCGCGGCCTCGCCGAGGCCGACGAGCGTGCCGACCGTCGGCCCGAGCTCGCTCGGCCGCTCGTAGTAGACGCAGAAGCGCACGAGCGCCGCGGTCTCCGGCGCGACCCTCCCCTCGAGAAGGTCCGCGACGACCGCGCGGCGGATCGAGGGCTCGATCGTCGAGTCGCCGAGGACCTGACGCAGGTCGCTGTGCTCGACGAGCACCTCGCCGAAGGACGCGAGCTCGACCGGCACGTCGGCCCCGTGCCCGGACGCCGCGGCGGTCTCGAACGTGGCGGCCGCATAGCCCCTCACGAGGTCGCGCACGCTCAGCGAACCTCGGACTCGGCGGCGGCGATCGCCTGCGCGATGAGGTGGTGGTGCATCTCGCCGTCGAGCTCGGCCTCCACGACCGCCTCCGCGGCGACGATCACGAGCGCCGCGACGCGGCTGGTGACCTCGTCCCGCGCCTGGGCGCGGGCGAGCTCGACCTCGACCGCGGCGCGCGCGACGAGGCGCGCGCGCTCCTCCTCGGCGCGGCGCTGGCCGTCCGAGGCGAGCTGCTCGGCGCTCTCGCGAGCCTGCGCGACGATGGTCTCGGCCTCCGCCCGAGCGCGCTCGAGGTCCGCGCGCCGGCTCGCGACGAGGCGCTCCGCGGCCGCGCGTGCCTCGTCGCCCGCGGCGAGCTGGGCGCGGATCGCGGCCTCCTGGCGGTTCATCGCGGCCCGCAGCGGTGGCACGACCTTGCGGACGACGAACGCGACGACGAACGCGAGGCCGACAACCTCGAGGATGTAGGAGAGGCCGAAGTTCGCCGAGGCGAGGAGCACGGTCAGCCCTCCCCTGCGGTGCCGGCGGACGCGGCCGCGCGAGAGACCGCCGCGTGGATGACGTCGCGGTGGCGCTCGTCGTCGATGCGCGCGCCGACGACACCGGACGCGGCCGCGATCGCGAGCTCGCCCATGCGGGCCATCAGCGCCTCCTCGACTCCCCGGCGCTCCGCCTCGATGCGTGGCCGGGCCTCCGCGAGGATCGCGTCGTGCTCGGCGAGCCCCGCGGCGCGCGCGGTCTCGTAGATCTCGGCCGCGGCGGTCCCCGCCTGCTCGACGAGCGCGCGTGCCTCCGCACGGGCGCGCTCGAGCACCTCACGGCGCTGAGCGACGAGCCGGTCCGCCTCGGCCTCGCCCTCGTCGCTCGCCTGCATCGCGGCGCGCACGACGCGGGCGCGCTCGTCCATCGCGCCACGCAGCGGCGGGAGGATGAACTTCGCCACGACGCCGAGCACGACGATGAACAGCACGAGCTCCGCGAAGAACGTCCCGTTCGGGACGAGGAAGATCGACGCGGTCGTCGCCGCGTGGGGCGCGAACGGCACGGCGTGGGCCGGCGAGCCGCCGGGGCCACCAGGGAGCATCGCGTCTCGCTACTTCTTGTAGAGGACGAATACGAAGAGGGCCATGAACACGAGGTTGATGAAGTACATCGCCTCGACGAGCCCGACGATGATGAACATGATCGTGAACAGGCGACCCTGCGCCTCGGGCTGGCGCGCGACGCCCGCGATCGTCTGGCTGCCCGCCAGGCCGTCGCCGATCGCCGCGCCGATGGCACCGCCGCCGAGGGCGAGCCCGCCGCCGACCATCGCACCGGCGAGCTGGATCGCCTGCTGGGTGGTGTCTGCCATGTGTGTTCTCCTGTGAGTAGGTGGTCGGGGAGAGCTCGCTCCGGGCGCCGCGGCTCGCCGCGGCGGCGGTTCAGTGTCCGCCGGCGATCGCGGACTCGAAGTAGAGGATCGTGAGCAGGGCGAAGATGAACGCCTGGACCGGCCCGACGAACAGACCGTCGAAGATCTTCCAGACGACGTCGAGCACCGGGATCGGCGCGATGAGCTTCGCCGGCAGCAGGTCCGCGATGAGCACGAGCATGAGGCCGCCGGAGAAGATGTTGCCGAAGAGCCGGAGCGTGAGCGTGATCGGCTTCGTGATCTCCTCGATCACGTTGATCGGGAACAGCGCGGGGAACGGGCGGAAGTAGTGGCCGATGTAGCTCTTCAGCCCCTTCGTGCGGATCCACGTCGCGTGCACGAGGAGGATCACGAACACGGCCATCGCCGCCGGGAAGTTCACGTCGCTCGTCGGGGGCGGCAGGTACTGCGGGTTGTGACCCGTCGGGAGGAACTCGAGGGCGTTCGCGACGAGGATGAACAGGAAGAGCGTGAGCGCGAGCGGGACGATCGGGCGTCCGGCGTCGCCCATAGACGACTCGACCTGGCGCTCGACGCCGCCGACGATCGTCTCGAACGCGAGCTGCAGCTTGCCCGGGACGCCGGACGTCACCTTCGCACGGACCGCGAAGCCGATCCCGATGACGATCAGGCCCGCGACGACCGTCGAGAAGATGTCATCGACGTTGAACGTCATGCCGAACAGGTGGCGGGTGATGTGGTCGCCGACGGGGATGTCGACGGCCAGCACGGGCGCGCTCACGCGCTCACCCCGGTCGCGCCGTGCTTCAGGATTGATCGCACGAGGTTTGCGATGAGCAGGAAGTAGAAGAGCGCGATCCCGCCGGCCGTGCCGAAGCCGACCTGGATCGAGGCCACGAGCAGGCCGATCACGACCACCGTCGTCGCGGCGAGCCGGGCGAGCGTCTGGGACGCGAGCACGCGCTTCGGCCGGGCGACGGGGTGCGCGTTCACGCGCGCGACCGACGCGGTGACCAGGCGGATGTTCACGACGCCGAGCGCGAGGCCGACGCACGCGCCGAGGCCGACGAGCGCGTGGCCGAGCAGCGCGCTCAGCCCGAGGGCGACGACGCCGACGGCGATGCCGCCGAGGACAGTGCGCCGCAGCAGGCGCGTGATCTCGGGCAGCGGAAGTTGCTCGAACAGGGCAGCGAGTCGGTCCATCTCTCGTCTCGATGACGCATCGCGCGGCCACCCCCGGTGGGACCGGGGCCGGCGGCGCTGCAGGCTCCTACAGGTACCTCTTGATCCTCACGTAGCTGGCCGCCACGGCGGCGATCAACCCTACAGCCAGACCCGAGAACGTCACCACCGAGCCCGAGCCGGTCGCAGAGCCTAGCCAGTATCCGCCACCGACACCGAGAGCGATGCAACCTGCGGCGGTCGCCCCGAGCCCCAGCAGATCGGAGAGCGACGGACCAGATTGCGGGCCGTCGGCCACAGGCGTTCTACTCTTCCATCTCGGCGTCGCTCCCGGCAAAACGCGCGGGGCCCCCGAGCGGCGCGGCACCCGGACGCGGCCCGCCCTCGCCGGCGTCCGCCCGGCGGCCCGATCGGCGCTCGTGGAGGCGGCGTCGGCGCCGGCGGCGCCCCGGCGAGCTGAGGTCGCGCTCGCCCGCGACCGCGACCCCGGCCGCGCTGCTCATGACGACCGTGATCGGCGAACCCGGGGGGCCGCCGGAGCGCCCGGGACCGGGCGCGCCACCCGAGGGCGACGGCCCGGCCGGGCCGGGCGCGTGCGCGTGACGCCCGGGGCGGAATACCGTGTAGAGGCCGACGACGAGGACCGCGACTGCGAACGGCACGATGACGTTCGCGCGCGAGTCGAAGATCGGGACCAGCGCGAACGCCGACAGCAGCGCGGTCCACGCCCAGAGGATGAGCACCGCGCGCCGGTGGCCGTGGCCGAGGCGCACGAGCCGGTGGTGCAGGTGGCCGAGGTCGCGCTCCGCGACGCCCGTGCGCCGGACGGTCCGCCGCACGATCGCGAACGCGGTGTCGAGGATCGGCACCCCGAGGATGAAGAACGGGATGAACAGCGGCGCGAACCGGAAGAACGTGAGACCGCTCACGTCGTGCTGGCCCACCGCGCTCGGGCCGCCCGCCGCGTTGGTGGTGCGGCCGCCGATCACCATCGTCGCACCGGCCATGAGAAGACCGAGGAAGAGCGCCCCGCTGTCTCCCATGAACACGCGCGCGGGGTGGAAGTTGTGCGGGAGGAAGCCGACGCAGACCCCGCAGGCGATCGCCGCGGTGAGCGGCCCGAGCTCGTTGGTCCCGCCGGTGAGGTCGCCGAGGCGGACGAGCTGCAGGCCGTAGACGCAGAGCGCGCCCGCCGCGATCGCGACGATGCCCGCCGCGAGGCCGTCGAGGCCGTCGATGAGGTTCACCGCGTTCGCCATGCCGACGACCCAGAGGGCCGTGACGAGCGGGAGCACCGACGGGGTGAGGGCGATGATCCCCGAGACGAACGGGATCTTGAACCAGTACATCGTCACGCCGAGGAAGACGAGGATCATCGCGGCGAGCACCTGGCCCGCGACCTTCGCCGGGGCGGAGATGTTCCGCACATCGTCCACGAAGCCGACGGCGAAGGTCACGACCGCGGCGAGCACGAGCCCGAGCGGCTCGGACGACCCACTGAAGATCCCCTGCAGGCCGTCGAGGCGGGACGCGACCACCATCGCGACGACGAACGCGACGACCATCGCCGCGCCGCCGATCGTCGGCGTCGGCCGCACGTGGACCTTCGCCTCGCCGGGCGCGGCCACAGCGCCGATCCGGAACGCGAGGTGGCGGAGCGGGAAGATGAGCAGGAAGGTCGTGACGGCGGCGACGGCGAAGACGATGGCGTAGTCGCCGTACGCGATCACCTAGGAGCGGCTCTCGCTCGCCCGGCCCGGCGGGTAGGGGTCGAACCGCCCGCAGAGCGCCGCGACCTCGGCGCGCACCCGGTCGACGACCTCGTCGTCCGAGCGCCCGCGCAGGACGCGCGCGAGCAGCGCGCCGACCTCGCGCATCTCCTGCTCGCCCATGCCCGCGGTCGTCTCCGCGGCCGAGCCGAGGCGCAGGCCGCTCGTGACGAACGGCGAGCGCGGGTCGTCGGGGATCTGGTTGCGGTTGCACGTGATGCCCGCGCGGTCGAGCACCTCCTGCGCGGCCTTGCCCGTGAGCTCGGGGTCGAACGCGCGAAGGTCGACGATCACCTGGTGGTTCTCCGTGCCGCCCGCGACGAGGCGGAACCCCTCCTCGTGAAGCGCGTCCGCGAGCGCTGCCGCGTTGCGCACGACCTGCGCCGCGTACTCCTTGAACTCCGGCCGGGCGGCCTCGGCGAACGCGACGGCCTTCGCGGCGATCACGTGCTCGAGCGGGCCGCCCTGCAGGCCCGGGAACACCGCCGCGTCGACCGCCCGGGCGTGCTCCTCGCCGCAGAGGATCGCGCCGCCCCGCGGCCCGCGGAGCGTCTTGTGCGTCGTGAAGGTGACGACGTCCGCGATGCCGACCGGGCTCGGGTGCGCCCCGCCGGCGATGAGCCCGGCAGGGTGCGCCGCGTCGAACATGAACAGCGCGCCGACCTCGTCGGCGATCTCGCGGAACGGGCGCGGGTCGATGACACGCGAGTACGCGGTCGTCCCCGCGACGATGAGCCGCGGCCGCTCGCTCCGGGCGAGGTCCCGCAGCTGGTCGAGGTCGATCCGCTCGCCCGACCCGTCGTCCGCGGCCGGGGTCACGCCGTAGGAGACGAACCGGTAGGTCTTTCCCGTGATGCTCACCGGCGACCCGTGGGTGAGGTGCCCGCCCTGGTCGAGGCGCATCGCGAGGATCGTGTCGCCCGGCTCGACGAGCGCGAGGTAGGCCGCGACGTTGGCCGAGGCGCCGGAGTGGGGCTGCACGTTTGCGTGGGGGGCGCCGAAGAGCGCCGCGGCGCGATCGCGCGCGAGGCTCTCGACCTCGTCCGCGAAGGCGTTGCCGCCGTAGTAGCGCCGGCCGGGGTAGCCCTCGGAGTACTTGTTCGTGAGCACCGACGCGGTCGCCGCGAGCACGGCCCGCGACGTGAAGTTCTCCGAGGCGATGAGCTGGACGGTCGACCGCTGGCGCTCGAGCTCGGACGCGAGGATCGCGGCGACCTCGGGGTCGCCCGCGAGAGCGTCGTCGGCGTCGTAGGTGTTCACGCGTCCTCCTCGAGGATTCCGATCTTGTCGACCCTGCGCTGGTGGCGGCCGCCCGCGAAGCTCGCCGCGAGGAACGCGTCGAGCGCGTCCGCCGCCACGAGCGGCCCGACGACCCGGGAGCCGAAGCACACGACGTTTGCGTCGTTGTGCTCGCGCGCGAGCCGGGCCGAGGTCACGTCGTGCACGACCGCCGCGCGCACGCCGTCGACCTTGTTCGCGGCGATCGCGATGCCGATGCCGGTCCCGCACACGCAGACGCCGAGCGCCGCGTCGCCGCGCGCGACCGCCCGGCCGACGGCCGCTCCGAAGTCGGGGTAGTCGACGGGCTCCTCGCTGCCGGTGCCGAGGTCGAGCACCTCGTGGCCCGCCCCGGCGAGGAGCTCGGCGAGCTGCTGCTTCAGCGCGAAGCCGGCGTGGTCCGATCCGGCTGCGATCTGCACGGTGGGTGATTCTAACGACTGGGCCGCGCGGCGAGCGGGCCGGCGGGCGCGCGGCGAGCCGTCGCGCCGCGCGGTCGGCTGTCCGCGTTCCGCAGCGCTCGGTCAGCGGTCCGCGGTCCTCTGTCAGCGGCGTTCGAGCACCTCGAGGACCTCGAGGACCGAGCCGAGCGCGACCGGCCCGGCGCGCAGCAGCGTCGGGGGGTCGCCGAGCGCGACGACCGTGGACGGCGACCCCGTGCAG
>Ga0307374_10005223_pt1 | contig 21137 bp, 18 predicted proteins | sample OX3MG_FD_202532 | JGI IMG/M metagenome (GOLD analysis project Ga0307374, IMG submission 202532) | Soil microbial communities from Risofladan, Vaasa, Finland - OX-3 | ecosystem: Environmental > Terrestrial > Soil > Coastal area > Acid sulfate soil | place: Finland: Risofladan, Vaasa | collected...
CGGTGCCCGCCGCCCAGCAGTCGGCCGTCGACACGCACGAGACGGCCGCCAGCGGCCCCGTCCCACTGGGCTCGGCTTGGGTGCTCCACGTGGTGCCGCCGTTGGTGGTGACCAGCACCACGCCGTTGGTGTCGGTGGGATCGGTGCCCGCCGCCCAGCAGTCGGCCGTCGACACGCACGAGACGGCCGCCAGCGGCCCCGTCCCACTGGGCGCGGCTTGGGTGCTCCACGTGGTGCCGCCGTTGGTGGTGACCAGCACCACGCCGTTGGTGTCGGTGGGATCGGTGCCCGCCGCCCAGCAGTCGGCCGTCGACACGCACGAGAGGGCCGCCAGCGGCCCCGTCCCACTGGGCTCGGCTTGGGTGCTCCACGTGGTGCCGCCGTTGGTGGTGACCAGCACCACGCCCTTGGTGTCGGTGGGATCGGTGCCCGCCGCCCAGCAGTCGGCCGTCGACACGCACGAGAGGGCCGCCAGCGGCCCCGTCCCACTGGGCTCGGCTTGGGTGCTCCACGTGGTGCCGCCGTTGGTGGTGACCAGCACCACGCCCTTGGTGCCGGTGGGATCGGTGCCCGCCGCCCAGCAGTCGGCCGTCGACACGCACGAGACGGCCGCCAGCGGCCCCGTCCCACTGGGCTCGGCTTGGGTGCTCCACGTGGTGCCGCCGTTGGTGGTGACCAGCACCACGCCGTTCAAATAGCTGAGATCGCTGCCAACCGCCCAGCAATTCGAAGCGGAGATACAAGATGTGCCGGCGAAGTCGCCGACGTCTGAGGAGTTCTTGAGGGTCCAGGGTGCAGTCAGTGCGGAAGCGGTGCTGGCCGAGAGCAACGAACCGATCGCACCGGCGAAACACGACACGCCCATTACAATGCTAATGAGCCCGATGCGAGTTGCCGTCCTGGCGCGGATCCCAACGCGATCACGCCAAGAAATGGCGCGCCTCGTGCTTGGTCGTAGCGCCCCCACCCACTAACCCCTCTCCGCCTCTGTTGATCCGATTGGCTTTGGGTCAATTAGAGCATTGCAAATCAAGAGCCCAATCCGCCCTCGTCAGAATTGATGAAGTCCCCGGAGCACAACGGCTGTGGGGTACTCCGACCGTCGATTCCGAGCACCGCAGTAGCACGACGGCAGCATTGAGTCGCCGGGCGGAGGCCCACACGTACCATTCGGGATCTTTGATTGAAGAAGTGCGGCACCGCGGTCTCCGACGACGAGGACGTCATCGTCGAGTCCCCTGAACCTGGCAGATCTATTACACCGGGACGACCCGGAGCTCGACGAGCAGTCGCGGTGAAGCGCACGCCGTCGAAGACGGACTTCTACCCGTATGGAGAACGATCCGACACAACCTCGGTGTGCCTTCAAGCTTCGTCGGCGGACTGTCCAGATCGCGGTCGTGGATAGCAATGGGCAAGGGGTTCTCGAGGAAGCCAAGAGTGAAGAAGCAAAGACCGCAGTCGCTGATGAAGGAGGCGCCGCTCCGTGCCAAGCAACTACGGAGTCGGAGCAGGCTCCGGGGTGGGGTGGTTCTTCGGGACCGTGGGCCGAGAACCACGAACCGCCACACCGTCACGACCTGCCCCTTTTACTTCGTACAGGGCGAAGTCGGCCTCATCGCGCATGTGCTCGGCCGTTGCCATGCCCCGGTCGAGACCACTCACGCCGATACTGAGCGTCACCGGGACCTCGAGGACCGACGAGGCTTCCCGACAGATCCGATTCGCCAGGGCACCGGCATCAGCCGGCTCGGTGTGCGGCATGAGCACCGCGAACTCGTCGCCGCCCAAGCGACCGACGAGATCGAAGCTCCGGACATGGGCTCGCAATACGGCTCCGATCGCAGCCAGCACATGGTCTCCGACGAGATGGCCGTATGTGTCGTTGACGGCTTTGAAATGGTCCACGTCGATGATCAAGAGGCTCAAGGGATGGCCATGACGCATCGACCTGGAGATCTCCTCCTCGAAGCGTTGATGAAACACCCTGTGCACGGCGCAGCCCGTGAGGCCATCGGTGGCGGCCAGCACGGCGACCTGCGCGGCGAGCACCTGCTCGTGGTGCTCGCGAAACGTGCGATTGACCGACGCAGCCACGGAGAGAACCGAGGCGCCGGCGAGCACGGCGAAGAGGACGACGACCCCGTCGGGGGCCACCTCGATGTGCGGATCGATCACCACCACCAAGCCGGCGGACGCAAGCGTGGCGACTCCGCACAGACCTGCGACGAAGGGTGTGAAGGCGAGCGCCGCGAAAGCGATGGGCAGAAAGAGGAGGTAGAGCACGGGGCTGACGAGCCCACCGTCCAGAGAGGCAACGCCGCCGACCGCCAGGGCCGCCACGATGGTCCAAGTCGCCGAGAAGCGAATCCGCCACGACCTCGACGCCAGGCTGGGTGCAACAAAGAGGCTCAACAGACCGAATGCGAGCCAGAACCCGGCGATGAGCCAGAGCACCGGTCGATGAGGCCCATGGGGCGTGAGGGCCAGGTAGAGCATGACGAGAACCGTCTCTCCGATGAAGACGCCGAATCCCGTCCGCATATGGCGGAGCCAGAAGACGCGTTGGATCTCCGAACCCGGGTCAGCACTCGACCCTGTCGCCTCGACTCGCGTGGGGCTCATGAGAGTTGCCTCGCCGCCGGGGGACTCTCGCGGCACGGGCGGGCGACGGCGTTCATCTCTGGATCATCGACCTGCTCGGGGGCGGCCTGTGCCGTCCCCGCACACTATTTCTCAACAACTCCAGCCGTTCTTCTCAACAACGCCGGCCGTTCGGGGTACCTGCGACCTCCGCTCCCCCGTGGTCGACCGCCCGAGCGGTAGCCCGCGTCTATCTTGGGGCCGCCAGGCACGGGGCCGACCACGAGGCGGCACGACAAGCGGCAGCGTGAGGAGAGGCAATGGCCGGCCCGGGAGCAAGTCGACTGGGGCGATCGTGGCGACGGTTCCGGCGGCGCTCGACCAGCGTGCAGATCATGTCGGTGGCTCTGGCGGTCGTCCTTGTTCTCGGCGTCGCCTTCGCCGTGGGGACCGGCTCCTCGACCAAGCCCCGCAGCACGCCCACCAGCTCCGTGGGGGCCGTAAAGGCCAGCACCAGTAGCGCCGGAGTCACGGCCCACAGCATCCGGGTCGTCTTCCCCGTGTCCAACTTGTCGTCCCTGGCGTCGAACTTCGGGTTCGCCGGGGACATCGAGTACAGCGAGCAGAACAAGGCCATCAAGCTATTCGTGAAGCTCATCAACGACGCCGGCGGCATCCATGGCAGGACGATCGACGCCAGCATCGTCAACTTCGATCCGACCAACGAATCCCAGATGCGCGCCTGGTGCAAGGACTGGACCGATGGCAGCGCCCCTGCCTTTGCCGTGCTCGACGGCGTCGGGACCTGGACCGGCGACAACCAGCTCTGCATCACCCAGGAGGGCCACACCCCCCTGCTCAGCCAATGGACGACGGTGTCCAATTGGACCCGGCAAGGCGCGCCGTACCTGTGGTGGACCGGTCCTGACGATGCCGCCATCCTGCAGGCCACCGTGGCTTGGGGTGTCAGCGCCGGGCTTCTCGGTGCCCAGGTCAAGGTCGGCGTCGTTGCCGGCAACAGGGCGAGCGACGAGGTCGCGCTGAACCAATATCTCCTCCCTGATCTGCGCCGGGCGGGCATCACGCCCGTGGTGAAGACGATCGCCTCGGACCCTTCCGACACCGCGTCCACCGACGCTCAGGCTCCCCTGATCGTCCAGCAACTCCGGTCCGACGGGGTCACCTCGGTCATCCCCCTCATTCCGTTCAACGTCTTCTTTCCCGTGCTGGCGGCAGAGACACAGCAGCAGTACTTCCCGAAGCTCTTGTTGTCGGACTACGAGGAGTCGATCGAATCGGCACTCGGCCTCCTTCCCTTCCCCTACGAGAAAGCCCTCGACGGGCAAGAGGGCCTCACCACCGAGACTCTGGGGGGCATCGACGACACGCGTCCGGAGGCCGACGGGGGATATGACCCCGGCGTGCGCAGCTGCTTCACCGCGTGGCACAAGGCCTATCCCCAGATTCCGAAGGGGAATCAGAACTACTACCTCGAAGAACAGGGGCCGGTCCAGGGTTGGTGCCAGGAGATCCGCCTTTTTGCCGCCGCGGCCACGGCGGCGGGACAACACCTGGATCGACGCACCTTCGACGCCGCCATGGCCAAGATCTCCAACTTCCCCGGTGGGTACTCCCCCATCCTCACCTACGGGCCCGACAAGTTCTCGGGCCCGACCGAGTATCGCGTGGTGAGGTTGCACACCAATTCACCTCCCTCGAGCCAGTGCAAGTTCCCCCTGAACCACATACCTCAGGGGGTGTGTTGGGTCGTCGTGAACGACTGGCAGCCGTTGCCGGCGGCGTGACCAACGCCGGCCGCGGAGCGGAACCGGGGCAACCGTGGTGGAAGCCCGCCGTCCTGTACCAGATCTACACGCGTTCGTTCGCGGATTCGAATGGTGACGGCGTCGGCGATCTCCAAGGGGTCATCGACCGACTCGACCACCTTGAGTGGCTGGGGATCGATGGGATCTGGCTGAGCCCGATCACCGTGACGCCCAACGCGGACTGGGGCTACGACGTCGCCGACTACCGCGCTGTCCAGCCCGATCTCGGAACGATGGAGACCTTCGACCACCTGGTGACCGAGGCGGGCCAGCGCGACATCCGGGTGCTGCTCGACATCGTCCCGAACCACACGAGCGAACTACACCCCTGGTTCGTCGATTCTCGCTCCTCGCTGACCGCGCCAAAACGAGACTGGTACGTCTGGTCGGATCCGAACGCCGATGGCTCTGTCCCCAACAATTGGGTGAGCAGCTTCGGGGGCCCCGCCTGGACGTTCGACGCCACCACTGGGCAGTTCTACCTCCACAATCACCTCGCCGAGCAGCCCGACCTCAATTGGTGGAGCGAGGAGGTCCGCCACGAGTTCGACGCCATCCTCCGATTCTGGTTCGACCGAGGCGTGGCCGGCTTCCGGATCGACGTGTGCAACATCATCGTCAAAGACGCGCAGCTCCGGGACAACCCACCGGCGACCGCGGAAGACGATTTGGAGGCTCAGCTCTTCGGTCAGCGACCGGTCTACAACGGCAACCGACCCGAGGTCCACGATGTCATCCGACGTTGGAGGCGGCTGGCCGACTCCTACGACACGCCCCGTGCGCTCATCGGGGAGACCCCGGTGAAGGTCGAGGAGCTGGCGAAGTACTACGGGGACGGCAGCGACGAGCTGCATCTCGCCTTCAACTTCCCGTTCCTCACCGCTCCGTTCGATGCCACCGCCATGCGGTCGGTCGTCGAAGACACCGAGGGTCACCTTCCACCCGGTGCGTGGCCGGCCTGGACGGGCTCGAACCACGACATGGCCCGATTCTCGTCGCGATGGGCGGAGGGCAGCCCCGCCAAAGCCCGCCTTGCGCTGCTCATCTTGCTTTGTCTGCGAGGAACACCGGTGCTGTACCAAGGCGACGAGATCGGCCTCGAAGACGTCGCGATCTCACAGGCCGATCTGCGCGACCCGCTGGGCGTCCGCTACTGGCCCGCCTACGCGGGTCGAGACGCCATGCGGACACCCATGCCGTGGCGCGACGGGCCCGGAGGCGGCTTCACGACCGCCGACGCACGGCCGTGGCTCCCCTTGGGCCCAACCCGGAGCTGCAACGTCGAGAACCAACGAGCCGACCCTGGGTCCATGCTCACCCTGGCTCGCGATCTCATCACGCTCCGCCGGCACAACCCAGCCCTGCACTCAGGCGCCTATGCGACGGTGCCGGCGCCCGAGGGTATCTGGGCGTGGCGCCGAGGGGAAGGCGTGCTCGTGGTCCTCAACATGAGCGACCACGACTCGACGCTTCCAGGGATACAGGGCCATATCCATATCGGCACTCGTCGCGAGCGCGACGGCGAGCCCTTTGACCAAGACTTGGCGCTGCGAGGGTGGGAAGGAGCCGTGGCGGAGATTCGATGAACCTCAGTTGTTCGTGGGGTCCTCAGAGTGCCCCATCCCCGATCGGGAATCCACGCAGCGTTACATTTCGGGCATGAGCAGGCAGCGAATGTCCCCGGGCAGTTCGGTCTCGTGGTTCGACTCGTCGCAGGTCTTCTCTGATACCCAGAGGGTGGACCTCTTCAACGACCCTCCGTGGGTCGCTGCCCCCGAGCCCTCTCCTCGGAGGTCACCCGGTGGGGGAACCCGTGAAGGGTCCCGGTGGACACTGGCGAAGTCCGCCGTCGTGAGCAGGCTGGCGATCAAGCGCGGGCTGCACCGCCACAAGGCGGGCTGACAGGTTCCCGGGCCTTGACCCCGGGTCTGCTCACCCCACCAGGCTCTGGATCGCCCCCGTGGAGGTGCGGAGGTAGGCGGCGCCCGACGCCATCGAGGCCACCCCCCGGTCGAAGAGATTGGGCGGGAGCGCCTCGGACGAACCGATGCAGTCGGTCGCACCCTGGATCAGATCATTGAGGGCGGTGGTCCAGTACCCCTGAATCAGGCTGTCGGGGATTGGCGGCGCCGTCATCGCACTTTGCGCGTCGCTCAAGAGCTGCTGCCAGAGTGGAGCGACAGCGGAATAGTCCGACGACGACGTCGCGGTGAAGGCCGCGTCCACCTTGGTCGCGTCGGCCTGCAGCGTGCTCCCCAGCGCCCCATAGGCTTGGTTCCAGGCACGGACCTGGCGGCGCGAAGGAGCCGACGTCACCGCCGCTGCAGCCTCGACCGAGGTGACCGCTCCGTCGAACTGCGTTGTCCCGGTGGTGATGAGGGCCGCCCCCTGATTGAAGATGGTGGGCGTGAATGCGGCACCCGATGGAGTGCCGATGGAGCCGAGGATGCATCCCGTGGCGCCTTGGCTCAAATCTTGAAGTGCGGTGGCCCATGCTGACTGGGTGCCCGCGTCGGGGATGGGGGGAAGAGAGCCGGCGTAGTTGGCATCGAGGGAGAGCTCCTGCCAGTACGGACGTACGTCCATATAGGAGCTCGGGGGCGTCGAACCGACCGCTCGATCCAGCTGTTCGATGTCTGTCTGGAGGGTATTGAAGACCGAACCGTAGGTCAGGTACCACTGTTGATCAGCATCGCCCACTGACGTCGTCATGGTCGTAAGCGGCAAGGTCGTGGTCGCGACGATCGACGACACCGCCGGAGGGTGCTTGGCCGGTTGCGTCGCCGTGGATGCTGCAGCCCGGGACGTCGTGCTCGTTGTTCGTGGCTTGGTTGTCGGGGGCGCTGTGGTGGGGGGCACCGTCGACGGTGGTAGCGCCGCAAGCGCGCTTTGGAGGGGACCCGCTGTCGTTGTCGACGCCGCCTCGGGTTGGCGCTGCGGCGGGATGATCGTTGTCAGCGGGGGAAGATGGCGGAACATGCTCACGAGCGGGTTTACCGTCGTCGTCGTGACGGCACCTCCGCTTCCCCCGACCCGGACGATCGCGAAAACACCAACAGCTACACCGGCGGCGATCAGCAACGACGCCACAGCAACTCTGGACTTGGTCGGACGTGTGGCCCCCCGGCGTGGGGGACCGGTGTTCGTTGCAGCATGTGCGTCAATGGACCCGATGCCTTGGTCCCGGACCAGTGGCGTCGGCTCGCCGTTGGCGAACAGCCGCTCCTCATGGATCCCGAACGGGTCGGGATGCCAACCGTCAACCTTCATTGCCCCCCTGCCACCTCGAAGGATCGCATCACCGCCCCGCGACCCAACTTGAAAGTGAAATCTAGCTGTGGACCGGGGCTCTTGGAAAATGCCTCGACCACGTCGACGTGGATTCTGACCTGGGGAAATCGAACGGCGACTCACCAAGGGCACGGCTTCGGCAGGCGGCGACACCCCATGCCTCTTTCGACCTGGACCGACGGGAATACTGGCCGTGCGTCACCTCGTAACAGACCGGTCCAAGGAGATTCACAGGAATGCGCGTTGTCGTGAGGCGGTTGGCGCGTCGAGACGGCGTGGGCCCCGTCGAGTGATCACCGTGGCTCGCGCCGGGAAACTGTCGTCGGTTCTTCAACGGGTCGACCGCCCCCGATGGGTGGCCGGCATCGCCTTCGTTGCGGGGGTACTGGTGGCCGGCGCCAGGATCGTGGTGGCGGGGCGTGGGCATATCGCTTCGTTCATCGTCGTCGGTGGGGATCACGTTCGGGGTCGGGTCCCGCGAGGCATTCCGGTCACGTCGGGCCAGGGATACGACGGCCAGTTCTATTACCGAATGGCCCTCGCCCCGCTCAACTTCCATCACAGCGCGTTCGGGATCCAGATGGACACCCTCAGCCGGTTCGAGCGGATCGGCTACCCCGCATTCGCATGGCTGGTGGCAGCGGGGCGAAGTTCTCTCGTGCCGTGGTCTCTTGTCATCGTGAACGTGCTCGGGTTGGGCGCTCTGGGTGCGCTCGGCGCGGTGATCGGCAGGGACGCGGGTCGACACTCGTGTTGGGGGCTCCTGCTCCCCGGCTACTTCGGGTTTGTGTGGGTCTTGTCTCGCGATCTTGCCGAGATCGTGACCGCGACCTTTGTCGTGGCCGGAATCGTGGCACTGCGTCGAGACCGATCTATCTTGGCCGGAGCAGCCTTCAGTGTGGGCGTGCTGAGCCGGGAGACCGCGTTGCTCGTCGTGGGTCTGCTCGCGGTGCAACAGCCACTTTCCTCCCTCCTCGAAGGGCTCGGGGCCAAGAGGGAAAAGCTGCCGGGTGGACTCGGTTCGGCACACGAGGAGGGCGGGCGGACACCAACGATCTCGTGGGTCCTGCCCGCATTGGCGTTCGTGGCGTGGCAACTCGTGGCACGTTCGGCCACCGGGTCGTGGCCGCTGCTCACCTCGGGCCAGCACAACCTGGGCACTCCTTTTGACGGGCTCGTGCAGGGATTCCAGCACTATTTCGGCCTCCTCCCGTCGAGGGCCTCGACGCTGTGGTTCGCGGAGCTGTTCATCCTCGTGGCCGTGGTCTTGGCGGCAGCGATGGCGCTTCGGACGACAGCGGCGCGCCTCTACGAACGAGCCGCGTGGCTCGCGTACGGGGTCCTGGCCGTGAGCCTGGCCCCAGGGATATGGCTGGGTGACGTCGGCTTTCGAAGCCTCGACGACCTCTACCTGTTCAGCTGCATCATCTTGCTGTCGTCACATCAGCGCTTGAGGGTGCCCGGGGTGCTCGTGGCAGGGGGGTGGACGGTCGTGGCGATCGAGTTGATCAAATTCATCTGAGCCCGGCCACGAGACACCTAGACAGAGCTCGATCCTCCTGACGTCCCGCCTCCACCGAATCCCCCACCGCCACGACCGCCGAAGCCACCACATCCGTTGGCCCCCGCGGCCCGGATGCTCACCGACGTGGCGGTCAACGTTCCGCTCGGCGCTTTGGAGCCGAGTACGGTCACGCAGCGTCCGACCACCACCGCAGTCGATGTCGCCGACTCGACCTTCGTAAAGGTGGTGGACGAAGTGGTCGCGATCTCCACCTTGGCCGGAGCAGAGTCCGTTCCGACACTCGACGTTCCACTCGAGCCGACGATTCGACCGATGCCGTTCACCGTCACCACGGAGTTCGAAGCGGTGGTGACCTTGCCCGAGGCCGACGCCAGGGAAAAGGTGCCGCCTCCGCCACCAAATCCTCCGCCACCAAATCCTCCGCCACCAAATCCTCCGGCACCACCACCGCCAAATCCCCCACCGCCGCCACGCCCTGCGCCGAAGCCGCCGGCCGTGGAGCTCATCGGACACGTGGAGCCGGTCCCACTGATGGTGATCGTGCGGGCTGCGATCGGCCCCGCCGCCGAAGCGCTCGACGGGGGTGTTCCGGTCACAGAGATACAGGCTCCGATGGCCACATCCTCGGTGGTGCCCGACAACGTCTGGGTGAAGACGGTGGCGGAGGTCCATGTGACCGAGGTCGTCCCGGAGAACTGGCTCTGGACATGCATGGTCGAACCCGACACCGAGGTCACCGATCCGGAGGCGACGGGTCGACCGCTCGGCGCCGTGGTGGAAGAGCCCGATGAAGCTGACGAGGGTGACGCCGTGGAACTGGACGTGCTGCTACACGCCGCGCTAAGCACGCCCATCGCAACCACAAGAAGGGCCAATCGACCTGCATTGGGGCCGACACCCCCTCGGGGGCCGTGAAGACCGAACCGTCATGACTCCCCGCTTTCGTCTCCGAGAGGCGATTCCCATCGTCGAGATGGCAGGCACCCAAGCCCTACGAGTAGCGGGTCATGCTTTCGATTCCCTGAGACTCGCCGTGTTCAGCGCACTATCGGTGACGCCGCGGGTGTGTCGTGGGTCAGTCGCCGAGCAGCACCCGCCACGGAGCCGTATCGAGCTTCGGGTAGAGGCGCTGGGTGGCGTCGAGGAGCGAGGCGCTCCAGACGGGATGGCCTGGAAGTGGGAACCCGAACAGCGCCAGCTCGTCGGGTATCGATCGTTCGACGAAGGCCACCCAGTCAGGGGAGGTCGAGCGCGACTGCATGGTGTGATATCCCACCCAGTCCTGCCCGGCGACCTTGTAGCTGGCGTTCAAGAGGAAGCGGGCACCGTGGGGCTCGGTGAGGTCGACGGCTCGGTGAAAGACGTCGGGCCGATAGGCCAGATACGAACCCCGCACCCCGGTAGCCCCCTCCTCGGCCCGGTACAGGTCGGGGTCTCGGTCTGGCATCACGAGGGGTGTCGTGGTTCGCCGATGGGTGGAGTCGCGTACCGACACGAGATGGGTGGGGGCATTGGTGGGACCGACATCGGAAAGGTAGAGGAAACCCTCGAGATGCCACCACGGCGCTTCTCCCATGGCGGGCAGCCACGAGTGGTTCCGATCGGTGTGCATGGGCTGTTCGTAATTGGTGATGCCCGCGTACTTGGCCGAGACCTGTGCCTGGTACAGACGAATATCGACACTGTCGAGGGCGCGGGTGGCGAAGTCGACGATCGAGGGATGGACGACGAGTCGATTGAGGGCGCCGGTGCCCGGGAACGGGAATGCGCCCTGCCAGCGGTGCTGGTCGTGTCGGAATCCCGGGCCCTTGGGAGGCCAGGGGAATTCGTCGACCGGAGCCGGGCGTCCGAGGCGCCGTTCGGTCTCACCGACAGGATCGGCGTGGTACTCCTCGGCCCGAGGAAACTGCAGGTAAAGGTCGTCCACCGCCGCGTCGATCTCTTGGGTGGGGACGAGACCCTCGAGGAGGACCCACCCGTGCTCACGCCAGCGGGCTACTTCATCATCCCGTGCTCGGCGGGCCCCCATTGCACTCTCCTGTCAGCAAGGCGGTCGCGTACGCCGTGCCCGGTCCAGAATCGCTCGCATCGGTGAGGAGCCGCAATCCGGACCAGACGATGGGTCGTCTCGGGCGAGCGATCGGGGGTCCGGCGAGGGGTCCGGCGAGGGGTCGGGCGAGGGGGTTCCCATACTCGCCGGAGAAGGGCCATCCTCCCCCGACTACGCGCTGGGGGGCTCAATGACCGAAGATACCGTTCACGTTGCCCTCCAGCCCGGTGGATCCGGGGCCCGTGACGGGCACATGGTCAGAATGAGCGAATCACGAAGATGACGAACCCGGAGTCGGTCCAAGAGATGGTGCGGCGCCGCGTCCGGCGGCGCCGGCTGTGGCGCCGCGTCCGCTTCGGAGCGCTCGTGATGTTGGTGATCGTTGCTGTCGGCGGCGCCGCCTTCGGCATCGACCGGATGGTGCTGTCCTTGCGCAAGTACTACGCGTCGCCCGCCCGCACGGCTAAGGCCGACAACGCTTCGGTCTCGAGTTCGACGACGACCACGACCGTGTCCGGGCCGCCCAACTGTGTGAGTGGACAGCTCAGCGGCACCGTGTCGAACTGGAGGGCGATCAGCGGGACCACCTACGAGACGGTGTCGTTGACGAATATCTCGGCGTCCGCCTGCACGCTGCTGGGCTATCCCGGCCTGGCGGTGAACAGCGCCAACGGGACCGCACTGCCAGCCGCCACCCAAGATGTGGCCACGATGGGCGTCAGCACCGGGTCGGCCCCCGCTGCCCCCGGGCGCGTCATCGTGGCACCCGAGGCGCGCGCGTGGTTCGAGCTCTCCTATCCCGACACCTGCGACATCATCCTGACCCCGGGCTCGGGTCCGACGGCCACCCCCAACGCCTGCTACGAGGGCAAGTGGCTCCAGATCACGCCCCCGAGGACCTCGAGCCCCTTGCTCGTGCCCGAACCGTTGCGCTTCACCTACGGGATCACCGGCTTCGATGTGGGGCCATTCGGCACAGGCTCGCCCCCGCCGTTGCCGAATAGTTGACCATCGCTTGGAGACGAGTTGATCCCCGCGTCCCAGGATCAGGTCGGGGGGACGAAGGCGATGGCAACCAGCGACACCGGATCGAACGGGTATGAACAAGCCGTCTTGGCTGAGGATCTCGGCCAGGATGTGCTCGCACTGGCCGCGGTGGCCCAATCTGACCGGCCGGCATCGGTGCTCCGCCGCGTCAACGGCAGGCTCGTCCGCCTGATCGTCGAGGCTGCCTAGAAATCACCGTCTCGTCTTCTCCGACTACCCTGGCGACGCGATTCGTACCGCCCTCGTGGGTGGCGGGCGCGATGGGAGAGGTGCGTGCGGGGGATCCTGACAAAGCGGCTGGCGGCCGCCATATCGGCCGGCATCGTCACGGCCGCCATGTTCGTGGCGACAACCTCGACTCCGAGCTTCGCCACGACTCCGTTCCAAGGGCACGGGTCCATCGGCGAGGCCTACGCCATCGGGGCCACCCCCGGCGAGCACCTCACGCTGATCGACGGATCGGGTTCGACGGTGGGCTCCGGGGTCGTCGACAAGCTGGGCGGCATCATCATCCGCAACATTCGGGCCGGGCGTGGACTGCGGTTCGAAGAGACAGGCGGGAAACACCGTAAGACAGCGCCCTTCGCCGTGCTGTCGGCTACCTCGACTCCCCCCGCTGGTCTCTATTCGGGACAACATCTCCATGCCGGGCTCAACTACGTGAAGATGCGTGACGGGATTTCCATCGCCGCCACGGTGCGACTTCCGCCAGGAAAGACCCTCGCCGACGGCCCCTTCCCCACCGTCATCGAGGATTCGGGATACGCCACCGCCGCCCCTCACAGCCTGCTCGACTCGCTCCTGGGCAAGGCGCCGTCGAGCGACGCGTTGCTGCCGGACTCTGCCACCATCGTGGGAAGCGTCATCGCGCCGCTGCTCGGATTCGCGACCGTGAGCATGCAGATGCGCGGCACGGGGTGCTCGGGGGGCGCCTTCGACCTCTTCGGACTGCCCACTGACTACGACGGCTACGACATGATCCAGACCGTCGGGTCCCAGTCCTGGGCGCTGCACCACAAGGTCGGCATGGTCGGCATCTCCTACTCGGGCATCTCCCAGTTCGAGGTGGCGGGCACCGACCCCCCGGACCTGGCCGCCATCACCCCGCTCAGCTCGACAGACGACCTCTTCTCGACCGGCTACCCGGGCGGGATCTACAACAGCGGCTTCGCCGCCAGCTGGATTGCCCAGCGCAAGGTCGACGCCGAAGCCGCACCCAAAGGGGGCCAGCCCTGGGCGACCGCCGAGATCGCCACCGGGGACACCAGGTGCCTCGCCAACCAGGTCCTGCACCCCGAGGCGCAGCAACTCGAGTCGTTGGTCGGGCCCGGCCTCAGCCGCGTGCCATCGCTCTTCGACCAACGTTCTCCTGCGGTCTGGGCCACGCATGTCAAGGTGCCGGTGTTTCTCGTCGGCAGCCTCGAGGACGAGCAGACGGGCCCGCAGTGGCCGGCGCTGATCACCGCCCTCAACCACGACAAGAGCGTGTACGTCACCATGCTCAACGGGACCCACATCGATTCGCTGGGCCCCGACACGTTGTCGCGCTGGCTCGAGTTCCTCGACATCTACGTGGCGGGCCGGGTGCCCACCCAGAACCCGTTCCTCGATCTGCTCGCGCCCGAGGTCTACGCGCAGGCCACCGGAGGGGCCAAGTCCATAGCTCCGCCCCCGGTGCGGTTCACGAGCGACGCCTCGGTGTCTCAGGCCAAGTCCGATTTCGCCGCCCAGGACCCGCGCCTGCGGGTGCTCTTCGACAACGGAGGCGGGGACCTGGGGCCCGGGGCCCTCCAGCCCACCTTCGAAGCCCACTACTCCCAATGGCCGCCACACGCCAGGGTGACCCGCTACTACCTTGCTTCGGGGGGGACGTTGGCCACGGCCAAGCCGTCGGCCTCCCGAGTGTCGTTCAAACCCGACCCGTCGGTGCGCCCTGCCATCGACCTCCCGTCGGGCAACGCATGGGCGGCGCAACCGCCCTACAACTGGACGCCGGTGCCCGCCGCCAACGGGGTGGCCTTCGAGACGCCCGCCTTCGCGTCACCCACCACGATCGTGGGCCCGGCCAGTCTGGACCTGTGGCTCCGTTCCTCGGCACCGACGACCGATCTCCAGGTGACGGTGACCGAGGTCCGACCCGGTGAGACCCAAGAGGAGTACGTCACCTCCGGGTTCCTCCGCAGCTCCAACGCCACGCTCTCGGCGTCCTCGACGGCCCTCGACCCCGTGCCCAAGTATTTGAAGGCCGATCGCCACAATTTGCCGACCGGGAAAGCCGCGCTGGTGCGGATCCCGATCGATCCCATCGCTCACTCGTTCCGGGCCGGGACCCGGCTGCGGATCGTGGTCTCGGCACCGGGCGGCGACCGACCGGCGTGGGCGTTCGCCACTCCGGCGACCCACGGTTCGGTCACCGACACGCTGTCGCTCGGTGCGGCCACCGCCTCGTCTCTGGCCGTCAACATCGTCGGTGGCGTCGTCCCCACTGCCACCATGCCTGCGTGCGGGGCCCTGCGGGGCGAGCCGTGCCGGTCCTACTCGAAGATGGCCAACCAGAACTGAGTCGGGCTCAGATCTCCTCGATGGCGAACTCGGGACAGTTGGCGATGGCCAGACGGGCCCGGTCCTCGAGCTCGGGTGGCACCGAGCCGTCACCGACCACCGTCGACAAGCCGTAGTCGTCGACCTCGAAGAGTTCGGGGGCGAGCCCGTAGCACCGTGCATGACCCTGACACTTGTCGGGGTCGACCCGGATCTTCATCAGAACACCACCGGGAGCAACCGTGGGCCCCGCACCTGACCACCGGCCCAGGTGACTTCCTCACCGTCGGCCAATGCGAACTCGGGGATCCGGCGCAACCACTCCTCGAGGGCCACGCGCAGTTCCATCCGGGCCAGGTTGGACCCGGCACAGCGGTGGATGCCCGACCCGAAGGCCACGTGCCGGTTGTGGGCACGGTCGAGAATCACCTCGTCGGCGTCCTCGAACACCTCGGGATCGCGGTTGGCGGCCGGGAAGTTCATGAGGATCTTGTCCCCCGCCTTCATGGGGCACCCTGCGAAGTCGACGTCGGTGGTCACGATGCGGGCCATGGTCACCGGTGAGTAGGCGCGCAGCAGTTCCTCGACGGCGAGCGACATCACCTCGGGGTCCTCGACCATGCGTTTGCGATCCGCCGGATGGGTCCCCAGGTGCCATAGCGACGAGCCGATCGCGCTCCAGGTCGTGTCGACCCCGGCGATGAGCACCAGGGCGGCCGCGCCCAGCACGAGGCTGTCCTCGATGGGTGCACCGTCGACGTCGGTGCGCAGAAGCTCGCTCAAGAGGTCGTCGCCGGGCTCGAGCCGCCGCTTGGCCACCTCACCGATGAAGTACTCCAGCAGGCCCTGGATGCCGTTGACGCGCCGGTCGTGGTCGTCGGCGAACTCGAGGACGTCGCGCACCCAGCCCGTGAAGGTGTCGGAGAGGTCGGGACTGACCCCCAGAATGTGGGCGATCACCCGGACCGGGATCTGCTGGGCGTAGTCCGAGGCGGCGTCGGCCCGGCCATCGGCGATGAAGCCGTCGATCAGCCCCGAGCACAGGCCACGGGTCATGGCCTCGTAGCTCTCCACGCGGTTGTGCGAGAACCAGGGCAGGAGCAAGCGACGGGTCCAGGTGTGCAGGGGCGGATCGGCCGAGATGGGCGGCAGCCCGTAGGGGAGGACGGGCTCGTCGGGCTCTTCACCCTCGAAGGGGATGACGGCGACCTCGAGCGAGCTGAAGTGGTCGATGTCGTGTGCGATGGCGGTCACGTCTTCGTAGCGAGTGGGCAGCCACGTGCTCCCCCGGCGATCGGTGTGCGCGATGGGGCAGCTGGTGCGGAGCTGGTCCCAGATCCCGAACGGGTCGGCGACGTACCGGGGGTCGAGCACGTCGAAGTCGCTCCCCCACTCGCTGACCGGCGCTGTCACTCTCACGTCGTCCCTCCCTGGGCGATGGCCCCCGGGCTACGCCATGTCGACCCGGCGACCCGGCGACCCGACGTCCATCATGGCATCCGTACCTGGCCAGACGCTTCCGGGCGCCGACGTCGGTACGACTACCTGGAGACCTGCTTGGGAGGGACCACCCACAGCGGGGGCTCCTGGGTGAGATGGGTGCGCAGGAAGATGTCGAGTTGGGTCGGCGACAACGGGCGGCCGTAGAGGAAGCCCTGGCCCGTGTCGCACTGTTCGGCGAGGAGCGGGTCCATCTGGTCCTCCTCCTCGATCCCCTCGGCGATGGTCTCGAGGCCCAGGGTCTTGCCGAACTGGACGAGGGTGTGGATCAGCATCGACGAGTCGCGTGTCGTCGCCAGGGAGCTGATGAACGAGCGGTCGATCTTGAGGATGTCGACGGGGAACTGCCGCAGATAGGCGAGCGACGAGTATCCCGTCCCGAAGTCGTCGATGGCGATCCGGACTCCGAGGCCCTTGAGGGCGATGAGCCGGTCGACCATGAGCGCGGTGTCGCGCATGATGGTGGTCTCGGTGATCTCGAGCACCAAGGCGTTGGGCTCGAACCCCGACACCGCCAGCGCCTCGCGGACATCTTTGACCAGGTCTTCGGACTCGAGTTGGCGAGCCGAGATGTTCACGGACATCGAGATGAGATACCCGCTGTTGTGCAGAGCCACGCCCTGGCGGCAAGCCTCTTGGATCACCCAACGACCGAGGGGGATGATCAGGCCACTCTCCTCGAGCAAGGGGAGGAAATGGTCGGGCGGAATGACACGGCGAGTGGGATGCTGCCAGCGAAGAAGCGCCTCGACTCCCGTGGTGGTTCGCGTCTCGATGTCGAAGATAGGTTGGTAGCGGAGGAAGAACTGATCGGTCGCCACCGCGCTGCGCAGCTCGTTCTCGAACGCCAGGCGACTTTCGATCGCCTGGGGCATGTCTTGTCCGAACAACGCGTAACGACCCTTGCCCGCCTCTTTGGCCTGGGAGAGGGCGGTGTCGGCGTCACGGAGCAGGTGCTCGCCGTCGACGCGCGGCCCGAGGGCGACCCCGACAGAGGCGGAGATGACGAAGGGCTCAAGGCGGCTCTCTCCGAGGAAGAACGGCTCCTTGATGACATCGAGGATCCGCTCGGCGACGAGCTCGGGCCCGGCTGCCAACGAGGCCCCGTCGGTCAGGACGACGAACTCGTCACCACGTACCCGTCCGATGGTGTCGGCCTCGCGCAACACCGCACCCAGCCGATCACCGACCGCCTTCAGCAGCTCGTCACCGGTCTCGTACCCGTTGGCGTCGTTGAACTCCTTGAACCGGTCGATGCCGAGGGTCAGGGCTGCACAGGGCAGCTGGCTGCGCCGGCTCCGGATGAGCATCTGCTCGGCGCGGTCGACGACGAGTGTCAGGTTGGGCAGCCCGGTCAGAGGGTCGTGCCATGCCATGTGTTGGAGCTCATCGGTCTGCTCGGCCGCCTCGTCGAGAGCACGGCGGCGGGTGACGACAAGGGAGCGTAGGACGAAGAACAAGATCAAGGTGGCGAGCGCGATGGCGCCGCCGATCATCAATCCCGTGGTACCGCCGGTGGCGGATCCGGCCACGAGCGGCTGACGTACGGTCACGACCCACTGCCCGTTGGCGCTGGTCGGGATGGCGTCGACGAGCCCGCCCAGGGCAGTCGAGCTGTTGTTGGTGGCCAGGACGAGAGGCTTGTTCCCGCCGTTCACCCGGGTCAGGGTCACAGCCAGATTGCTGTTCGGGCCCACGGCCGCCCTGAGGATCGGCGCGGCATCGAAGATTCCTCCGACCCACCCTTCGAGTGCGTTGAGGCGTCCTGACACCGTGCTCGGCGTAGGCCCTGTATAGACAGGTGCGACGACGACGATTGTCGAGTTGAACGCTTGGTCGAGAGTCTTGAGGCTCTCGATCGCGGCGTTCCCCGGTGCGGTGCCGGCCTGAGACTGGATCCCCAGCATCTGACTTTCGTCGGCCCCGAGCAGCTTTGTCACCGTCAGTTGGCCTGAACCACGCGATGAGACCAACGCCGCGTTCGCGGATGTGGAGCACCAGTCGAGACCGGGGGGAAGCGCGACGTCACCGGCACTTTTGAGTGAGCTGCGAAGGGCCAGGAGCCTGGTGAAGCAGTAGGGGGCCTGGGCGGTGCTCGGGGTGATGGCAAAGGGCGTCCCGGCGCTCACCGCGCTGGTGGGGTCCGTCGCGATCGCCACCCGGTAGTAGAAGAGCTGAGCCGCCGACACCTTCTCGATGTAGGTGATCCCCGACGCGTTGGCGGGTCCCGACGGCGCCAGCGTGGAGAACAGGGACCCGAGCTGCGCGTTGGTGATGTACGGGTTCTGCTCGATCAACGCCCGGCTCGTCGTCGTGAGGTCGATGTCACGCTGGAGCGCCTTGGTGACCTTGGCAGCCACTCCCGATGCCTGCTCGTGAAACGACTGACGGGCTTGGCGGGATTCGACGTTCTTCCATTGCCAGCTGGCGAAGACAGCGGTGGCCAGACCGACGATCAGGAACAGCGAGAGCAGGATTCGGGCCACACCTCGACGAGAACGGCCCCGCGCTACGGGCTGCCCGTCGGGCTCGGGCCCTTGCGCCTCGTCGACGATGATCTGCTCTGCAGCCGCGGGGGCAGGGACCACTTCATCGGCCTCGGCGGCTTGGACCGGTTCGTCCACCGAGGCGGTGAAGATCTCTTTGTCCGCCGAGGAGACGAATATTTGATCGTCCATCTCGGGTCCATGGTTCTTGCGACGTCTCCTCATGCCCAACACCATCGGCACCCGTCGTTGCCCTCATTAGCCCCAAAGGCCAGGTCACGCTCCGTGCTGGTCAGGGCGGCAGGACCGGGGGCGGCCGAGGCAGCTGCCCGTCACCAGCCCAAATTGCTATCGGCACCTCGGGACGGCGACTTGAGGGAGATGTCGTCCCAGGCATGGACCTGATCCGGGACGGATATTGCACGCCGTCACGGGACGCCGACCCGGTTCGCCGTAAACTGCGCGCCATGGAAGAAGGAGAGCTCTCGAAGCGTCTCGCCGCCCTCGAGTTGGCGGTCGCGCACCTCACCGAAGCGGTCGAGGAACTGGCCCGCTCGCTCGACGGTGAGACGGTGCCGTCGATCACTCGCATCCGGTCGCATCTGCGCGACGTCCGCGAGAATTTCAATCAGGTTGCTCCCCGCCCCGTCGGGGCTTGACCGAGACGCCCCCGCGATCGCGCCATGGGGTGTCTCATCGCCATCTTCTTGTTGCTGGCGGTGGTGTTCGCCGGTGTCGGGTTCGCCGTCCACCTGCTGTGGATCCTGGCGATCATCTTCTTCGTCTTCTGGATGGCAGGCTTCGCCTTCGCTCGGGGGCAGCGGCGGGCGCGACGACGGCGTTGAGCCCCCCGAGGTAAGAGCGACCGGCGAGCGACCCCAGCCCGGGTCGAGGGCGATTACGCGTAGATGTTGATCGGGGCGTCGGGCCCCAACGCGCCGGGATCGCCGCGACCCGTGGCCACCAAGACGAACTCGAGAGCGTCGCCGGTGTGCTTCGAGCCGCCGGCTCCCACCGGTACTTCTTCGAATCCGTCGAAGGCGAGTGTGGCCGGGCCCCAACCCCTCGTGTCGAGCTCATGGGCGACGTGGTGCACGCTGGCGCGCAGGCCGGGGCCGCGCCATGAAGGCTGACCGAGCGCAGCGCGGACGTCCTCGGCGTGGAGGTAGGTGTCGTACCACAGCGCTTCGACCCCTTGGCCCAGCGTGCCGTTGTAACCGCCGGGACCGGGGCCCTGCCAGGTCTCGTCGTCGAAGACCGCGGCGAGCTCAGCAGCGAGCTTCGTCACCGCTGCCAACTCCTGTACCAATTCGGCCGGGCTCCGACCCTGGCGTTCGGCCACCTCGCGTGCGGTCGCCTCGGGTGAGCCCAACCCGTCGAGCCGGCCCGACACCACATCGGCGATGGATCCGACGACATGTCCGGCGACGTCACTCACGGTCCACCCCTGACAGCGCGTGGGACTCCCCCACGCCGACGCATCGAGGGGGGCGATGAGCTCCCCGAAGGCCTCGAGCTCAGTCACCAGGCCCGGGATGATGACGGTACGGGGCAAAGTCATGACGTCCTCCTCAGAAATAACTTACATGCGGGTTACATGCATTTATACTTGGGGACCGGATGAGTGTCAACGAGAATTCTTCGAACGAGCCGGCACGTCGGACTCAGGCCGAGCGGAGTTCGGCAACGCGTCGAGCTCTGCTCGACGCGGGCCGCGCCCTATTCGCCGAGCGCGGGTTCGCCGATGCCGGACAGGAGGACATCGTCGAGCGCGCCGGGGTGACACGCGGCGCGCTCGCGCACCATTTCGGAACCAAGAAGGGACTGTTCCGGGCTGTGGTCGAAGCGGTCGAAACCGACCTCACCGCGCACATCGCCACCGCGGCGATGGCCGGCGACGACCCCATGGGTCATCTCCGTCGCGGCTGTCTGGCTTTCCTCGACTCCGCGTTGGACCCGGCGGTGCGACGCATCGTGCTCCTCGATGCACCTGCTGTTCTCGGATGGCAGGAATGGCGCGAGATCGACGCCACCTACGGGCTCGGCCTCGTGTCCGAAGTCCTCGAGCACTGCATGGGGGCCGGGCTGTTGGCACCGCGCCCGGTCCAACCCCTCGCGCACATCCTGTTGGCCGCGCTCAACGAGGCCGCCATGCTCGTCGCCAACGCGGACGACCCGGTCGCCACCCGGGTCACTGTCGGCGAAGAAGTCGAGCATTTTCTGCTCCATCTCTGATCGCGCCGTCCCCAGATCGCCCGGACTCCCGGACGCCGGATCGCCGGGGAGCG
>Ga0307374_10005225_pt1 | contig 21125 bp, 18 predicted proteins | sample OX3MG_FD_202532 | JGI IMG/M metagenome (GOLD analysis project Ga0307374, IMG submission 202532) | Soil microbial communities from Risofladan, Vaasa, Finland - OX-3 | ecosystem: Environmental > Terrestrial > Soil > Coastal area > Acid sulfate soil | place: Finland: Risofladan, Vaasa | collected...
CAAATCGGCGAAGTGCTTTTGGCAGTCCTCGCACAAATTGTCCGAGATGCGCGGCAGCTTCTCGATGATCGGTTGTTCTTCCGGCAGCTTCGAATCGAAGACGCGCAGGGGATTGGTTTCGACGCGCCGCTGGCTGTCGGGCCCAAGCTGATCCTTTACCTTGTGCAGCTCCTCGCGCAGCTTTTCGATGTAGGCGGGCCGGCAATTCGCATCGCCAATCGAATTCACCAGCAGCGTCCAGTCGTTCACTTTGCAGCGCCCGATCAGCACCGTCAGCATCTCGATCAATTCGGCGTCGATGGCCGGATGATCGCTTGCGCCCAGCACTTCCGCGCCAATCTGATAGAACTGCCGGTAGCGGCCTTTCTGCGGCCGCTCGCGCCGGAACATCGGCCCGGTGTAATAGAGCTTCACCAGCCCCGGCTGCGTCTGCATCCCATGTTCGATGTAAGCCCTTACCACGGACGCCGTTGCCTCCGGCCGCAGTGTCAGGCTTTCCGCGGGGCGACGCACTCTTGCGGCAGCACGCGCCACCTCACTTAGGATCTGCGGGCTGTTTTCCTCCAGCAGCGCCTGTATGGGCCCTTCTCCGGGGTCCCGACTCAGCTCTTCCGGGATCCGCTCTTGCAGGTCCTCATACCTTTCCTCGGGAGTGAATTGGTTGAGGAAAGTAAACATCTCCTTTGAGACAATGTCGGTTTCACCGCCGATGGAGCGGGCGAAAAGTTCCGTCTCCTCGAAAATAGGCAAGCGAATTTCGCGGAAATTGTAGCTTTCGAGCACGCCGCGCGCGGTCTGCTCGAACCAGTTCCAAAGGGAACTGTCGGGCGGCACGATGTCCCGCACGCCGCGCACGGCGCGGAATTTCTTCTTCTCGGTCACTTTTTCCCCTGGTTGCTAAACCAACGAGTTTATCAGGTTGGCCAAAAATCCGTCGATTCCGTCATGGCGGCGGGCTAGCCGCCGTGCTCGGCCTGATGCGCCTTCTTATATTCCAGATACCGCGCCACATAGGCGTCGATGGATGCCTGATCTTCGTCGGTCAGCTGGCGCCGCACCTTGCCGGGATGGCCCATGACGAGGCTGCCGGGAGGGATAATCGTTTTCTCGGGAATCAACGTGCCGGCGGCCACGAGCGATCCCGTGCCGATTCGCGCGCCGTTCAGGATGATTGAGCCCATGCCGATGAGGCAGCGCGATTCGACCGTGCAGCCATGCAACAGGGCCCCATGTCCCACCGTCACCCCGTCGCCCACGATCACCGAAAACAGCTCCTTCATTCCGTGAAGAACGGAGTTGTCCTGGATGCTGGTTCGCTTGCCCACGCGGATGAAATGCACGTCGCCGCGCAACACCGCGCCGGGCCAGATGCTGGCGTCTTCCTCGATCGTGACGTCGCCGATGAGCGTCGCGGCCGGATCGACCCAGGCGCCCGGCGCGATTTGCGGCGTTTTACCCTGATAGCTGCGAATCATGGTCACCTCCTTGGAAAGTAGACAAAGGATACTCCAGCCGGCGGGCATCGGCGCAGGCAAGGCTTTCGAGGACTCAGCGCGGAGGGGGACGGCGCTTCGGGCGGGAGCGCGAGCGCGGGCGGCGGGAACCGGCAGGCCGCTTCGCCTGGAGCGATGCCTGTGTTTTGCGCGGCAGTTTGGAAAAAAACAGCTCGTAGGAACGGAGCAGCAGAGCCTCGATTTCAGTGCGCGACAGGGCATTGTTCGAATGGGGGCCTGAACCGGGCAGCGAATCGGGCGCCGATTCGAGCGCGGCCCAATCGGCGCGGGCCAGATAGGGAGCGGGAAGGACGCCGGGCCGCTCGACCAGTTCAGCAAATTCCTCCCGGCCGCACTTGAAAGACAGCCAGGCCTCGGAGGGTTCCAGGCGCGCCACGGCATACATCCGGCCGCCCACTTTGAAGACCAGCGCGTCTTCCCATTGAATCTGTTCGGTCGTGTGCGGAAGCGCCAGGCAGAAGCGGCGAAGCCATTCGACGTCCATGAGAAAAGCGTAGCGGAGCGCCGGAGCCAAGTCGAGAGATCAGTCCGGCGCGGCTGCCGAAACAGGAGAATTCCTGCGCTTTTCGTTTGGTTTAGAGGATTTCGACGACGGGCGCCTGCGTGCCCAGATTGACCACCGAAAGCCGCGCGGCAACCTGGCGGGCCATGGCGAACAGGCTTTTTGCGCCGCGAAAATCCTCGCCAAACGCCGTAGCCGGCTTGCCGGTGTCTCCGCCAATCCGGATTCCCGGCTCGATCTCGATCTCGCCCAAAAACGGGACGCCGAACTGTTCCGCCATCCGCCGCCCTTCGCCGTGGCCGAAAATGTCGACCCGTTTCGAGCAGTGCGGGCAGCTCAGATAGCTCATATTCTCGACCACGCCGAGGATCTCGACGTTCACTTGCCGGAACATTTCCACGGATTTGCGCACGTCCGCCACGGATACCGCCGACGGCGTCGTTACGATCACCGCGCCGGAAAGCGGCACCGACTGCACCAGCGACAGGGCCACATCGCCCGTGCCCGGCGGAAGATCGATCACCAGATAATCGAGGTCGCCCCAGCGCACACTGCGCAAAAACTGTTGCATCACGCTGTGCAGCATCGGGCCGCGCCAGATCAGGGGGCGGTCGCCCGGATTCAGCAGTCCCATGGATATCATCTTTACGCCGTAGGCTTCGACCGGCAGGATCGTGCGTTCGTCAATGGCCTTGGGCTCCTCCGTCGTGCCCAGCATGAGGGGAACGTTCGGGCCATAGACGTCGGCGTCGAGCAGGCCGACCGTCGATCCCATTCGTGCGAGCGCCACGGCCAGGTTCACGGCGACCGTCGTTTTACCGACGCCTCCCTTGCCGCTGCCTACGGCAACCAGATTCTTGACGCCGGGAATACCGGCCTTGTCGCCGCCCGTGCGGCCGTGCGGAACGGCGGCATCGAAATGCATTTTGACTTCCCGAACGCCCAGCCCCGCAAGCGCCGCGCGGATATCGCGCTCGATGCTTTCGCGAAGCGGGCAGGCGGGCGTTGTCAGCGTCACGACGAGTGAAACCACGCCGTCCCGCAAATCGCCCAGCTTCACCATGCCCAGCGAGACGATATCCTTGTGAAGTTCGGGATCTTGCACGCTGCGCAGGGCTTCGATGACGGCTTCGCGCGTTAGCTCGGGCATTCTGCTGAGGTCCTTTCGACGGAATCGCGACCGATCAATCCATCATAGACTGCGCCACCTGGACCGACAAGGCAGTCACGGAAGCGACAAGCCGCTGGCCGGAACATCCATTCGCGGGGCGCTCTGTCTGGTCCTATATCCTCCGCATTAGCCGGGAACCGAACCCTGCTGATTCGGTGATTTCCCCCGCAGTCCTGCGTAAATTGCCGTCCGAGCCCGGCCGGCCGTGCCGGTGCGCCATCTAACCCAATGTGATGCAATGAGATATGGGCCGCTGGCTACGGCCCCCACATTGCTCGGTGTTTTTCCAGGTGTACAAGCCCCAAACCGATGGGCGAGGATTGTCCAGCGATGAAAATTCTACTGGCCATCGATGATTCCGCGTTCTCCCAAACAGCAACCGAGACCCTGGTGGCGCAATTGCCCAAGGAGGATACGGAAGTTCTCGTCCTTCACGTGGTTGAGCCCATATCCATCTCCGTTCCCCCGGAGATGGCGTCCGGCTATTACCCCGAGCTAAACGATCAGGCGGAAAAAGGCCAGAAGCTGGTCGAGGGGGCGGTCCAAGCGCTCCAGGCGGCCGGTTTCAAGGCCACTTCGCGGGTGGAGAAAGGCGATCCGAGAAGCGCCATTTTGGATCAAGCCGCCGCATGGCCTGCCGACCTGATCGTGCTGGGCTCGCATGGCCGGAGGGGTCTGATCCGCTTCCTGCTGGGCAGTGTTGCGGAAGCGGTGGCCCGGCACGCTCGTTGTTCGGTGGAAATCGTCCGAATGCCTCATTGAAGCCCCCATTGAGGGTTGGTACTTTCCTGGCCTCGCGCCTCGGGTGAGGCGCCTGGACTTTGCCCCACGGCGGGGCCGCAACGGGAGCGTGAAATGATGGACGGCACGAACGCCGGAATACCCGTTGTGCAAGTTCGTCTGGCGGCGCCGCAGCCCGGCGCACAGCGGCAAAAATGGTATCGCCGGCTCACTTTTCTATTCGGCGGCCACGCCGTCGATGAATCCGTCACGACTCGAATTCATTTCGATGCCTGCCCCGACGCCGTTTGGAATCAGATGATGTTCTACGAGGAGGTCCCGGGGCGACCGCCGTGGCCTCTGCGCCTGTTCCTGCCCGCGCCCACGGGGACCGAAGGGGATAAGGGCGTCGCCGGGGCAATCGTCCGCTGCGCCTATCAGGGAGGGGACTTGTACAAACGCATCACAGCGGTGGATGCCCCCCGGTCGGTGCGTTTCGAGGTCGTCCGGCAACACCTGGGGATTGAGGACTGCGTTGTCGCGCTGGGCGGTTCTTATCGGATTGACAGCCGCGGCGATGGCTGCGATGTCTCGCTGACGACGAATTACCGGGCCTGCCTGTGCCCGCGCCGCTTGTGGCGCCCGGTGGAAAAGCTTCTGGCCCGCCAGCTTCATCGTCATATCCTTGATGGTATGAACGCGGCGCTTTCTCCTGGGACGCCGGCAGCTCCGCCGGTCCACCCGCCCCGCCCGAACGCCAAAATCGCTCCTGGAGGCCTTGCGTGCACGCCCTCGCAATCCCATTCCCGCCGCTGATCGTCCTGCGCGCGAGCGTGGCGGCCGTCTGGTTGTACGAGGGGTTATGGTGCAAGCTCCTGGGCCGCGTGCGATCGCAAGTTGAGGTGGTAACAGCGGTGCCGCGGCTGGGGCCGCGCTTCGGTTTGCCGCTTCTGAAGGCGCTGGGCGTCGTCGAAGTCGCCCTGGCCCTATGGGTGATGTGGGGAATCGCTCCGGGCCTGTGCGCGATTGTGGAAACGGCTTTTTTGATCGTTCTCAACGCCAACGGCCTCATCTGGGCGCGCCGTTTGATTCACGAACCGGCCGGCATGGTCGTAAAGAACATCGCATTCCTCGTCCTGGTCTGGGTTTGCGGCGCGATGCCGGGAGGGCGGCTGTGACGGGGGAAACGGTCTGGCGGAACGGGCGCCTCGGCCCCTCGCGCGGGACCGCGCGCCTTCTTTTCGGGCACATGTACGAAGACGCGGAAATCGAATGTGCGGCGTTTCAGGGCCGCGGACGCGTGTTTTGCATCGCTTCGGCCGGCGCCACGGCGCTCCGGCTCGCCGGCAGCCACGAAGTGGTCGCTTGCGATGTCAATCCCGCCCAGCTCGCCTACGCCCGGCGGCGCGCCCGCGGCGGGCGCGCGGAAAACGGGGATGCCGAGCGGGCGATGAGTTTCGCGCGATGTTTCATGCCCCTGGCCGGCTGGCGGGAGGGAGTCCTGCGCGATTTTCTTTCGCTCACCGACCTCGCCCAGCAGACGGCATTCTGGCGCGAGCGTCTCGATACGCGCCGCTTTCGCGCAGGTTTCGATGCGCTGATGTCCACGGCCATTCTGCGCGCCGTTTATGCGCCGGAGCTGCTTTCCTCCCTTCCGGCGCGGTTCGGCGCGGTGATGCGAGGCCGCTGGGAGAGGGGATTCGCCAGGCACCGAAACGCATTCAACCCCTACGCATGGTCATTGTTTCTCGGTGCATCGGGCCTTCCCGGCGAGGCCGGTGAAGAACCGCAAACGGCAGCCCGCTCCATCCAATTTGCGCCGGGCGACGCCGCATCCGTGCTGGAATCGTGCGCGCCGGCGAGCTTCGACGCCTTTGCGCTTTCGAACATCCTGGACGGGGCAAGCGCGGCCTACCGGTCGCGGCTCACGCAAGCCGTCCGCCGGGCGGCTTCCGGCAATGCCGTCGTCGTCTGGCGGAGCTTCGCCGAGCCGCCGGCCGGGATGGAGGGCAATCAGGCCGAACGCGATCGCTCGATGCTGTGGGGAATCGTCGAAATTCGAAGAGCGCGTTTGTTTTAACGAAATCCGCCCCTTTATTTCGTAGGCGCGGCCGAATCGGAGCAGTCGCGCGCCCTCACGCTCCTCACTCCCGCAGGGATGCGGGGATGCAGGGATGGTTCAAGGATTTTAGTGTCCCAGCAGCGGCCATGATGTTGCCGCCACAGGCAGAAATTCCTTACGGCCAGATCGAAAAACGTTGGCGGCAGCCCCGAAGTTCGGCATCGACTTTGTTTTGCCAAGGGCACGGCAAGCGGGTCTTATCTCGGACAGTCACCGGACGAGCGGGCTCTCCCATATGCGGAATAGAGACTCTTTGAGCCGGGCGAAATGCTCGGCTCCAAGCTCGTCTCTCCATTCGCGCTCGATATCGAGGAGTATGTCGGACATTTTTGCATATGCGGCGTGTCCGCGCTTGGTGAAGCGGATCATTCGCGCGCGGCCCCCATTCGGCGCGCCGGACCGGACGATATAACCGAGACTTTCCAGGCTGCGGAGCAGTTGGTTCATGGCCTGCTTGCTCATCCCGGCGCGCTCGGCGAGAGTCCCCGGGCGAACCCCGTCCGGACCCGGAAACTGCAGCACCGCCATATGGGGGATGCGGAGCTCTTTGAAACCGGACGCATTCAGCTCTCGGATGATGCGGCGCTGGATGGCCTGGGCCGGGACGCGCAGCAAGGCGCCAATGAGCATATCCTCTGTTTTGATTGGGCTCGTCATTTCTCGCTTGACATCACTCGTAAAGGAAATTTACCGTTGGCGTATGGTAAATGCAGTTTACCATGGGAGGAAGGCACATGGCACAGGAAACCATTGATCTTCGCGTCAATCCGGCCGAAGAGACCATATATATCGGGCCGCTCACGGTTCGCTTCCTGACCGCCGCAGAGAATTCGAGTGGCAGCGTGGCTACCTTTGAGATGGTTGTCCCGGGCGGTCTGCGTCTGGCGGCTCCGGCCCACAGCCACGATCATTACGAAGAGACGGTCTACGGCATCGACGGGGTGTTGACTTGGACCGTCGACGGGAAACCGATCCACGTCGGGCCGGGAGAGGCGCTCTGCATTCCGCGCGGCGCGGTTCACCGGTTCGAGAACGACAAAAGCCAGGACGCAAAGGCGCTCTGCGTGATCACGCCGGCGGCAATCGGTCCACAGTATTTCCGGGAGTGCGCCGAAGTGATGGAAGCGGCGGCTGGTGGCCCGCCAGACCGGGACAGGCTGGCTGAAATTATGAGGCGACACGGCCTTACACCGGCTCCGCCTCCGCCACAGACGTAGCGCTGGCTGTCTGCGCGTAGCTCTGGAACCATTTGCGCCCGCTGGGCAAAAGCGTCTTAAAGAAATTCGCGCGTTTTCTCTTGGCGGGTGGGGTTTCGGGCCGCTGACGATTCGGGAGTTGGTGCCACTCGATTAGGCTTGCTTCAAGGCTATACCGGACCGGAGACGTCAGCCTTCTGGAAGTTTCCCCCGGCCAGACGAGCATTGCTCGAACAGGGGCGAAATAAACCGGAGTGCTTGCGCGGCGCGTTCAGGAGGGAATGGCGCCGGTCCAGGCGGCCATTCTCTTCATGACCTCGTCCCCGGTCACCCCGCGAACGACACCCGAGCCTTCCAGATGAAAGCTGGCGCGGGTGATATGGGTAACCCACTCGGTTGACGCGACGAGCGCATCGAGCTTGGAGGGTTCTCCCTTGATCAGGAAAAAGCCGTTCAAGTCGCCGCCGTGCGTGTCGAGAAGCACGACATCGAAACCTTGAACCGTTCCTTTCTCCTGTAATCCACTGAGATATTTCACAAACTCATCGAAGTGCGCGGCACTCAGTTTCTCCCGGCCGGGGATCGACCGGTTCCAGCCAAACAGCAACATGTTTGCACTCATGACGAACCTCCGGGTCAAAGTATAGTCCCGCTAGGATCCGAGGTTTGAATGAAAACGAGTGACAACGATCCCCCATGCCACCTACACGGAAATAAAGCGGTTGGGAGTTGAGGTGCGGCCCGTTCCGGGCGAATTGCAATCTAGAAAACCGGGCGCGCGAACGCAGTGCAGCCGGGGGCTTGCTGTGGCCTACAATGCGGCTACGGCTGAAGGTCCGCGCCTGAATGTCTGCGGGGTGTATCGCGCGCGCCGGCAAGGCCGTCGGCCTCAGATTCATTTCATGGACATCCGGTTTGCCGGACAGGGAGGGATCGGTGCCGATCCGGGCCGCATCCAGGCGTTTGGCTTCGGGGAAGAGGGTGAAGCCGGCTCGCGGGAAGAAGTGTCGCGGCCGGAGCCAGCCTCGGCCGAAGAGCTGCTTGCGCCGCGCTCTCCCCGTGCCCTCGGCGCAGGCTGCCGCCTGGCGAACGGCGGGAAACAGGCCCGTCCTTCTGCCGCTCCCCTCCGGCTCGAATCGGCGGAACAGCGAAGCTGCGCCGCCCGGCCAATGGCGAGACGGAGCGGAATTCGATCGCGCGCCGTCCGATCGCACTCCCGAGGCGCAGGAGCTCAAGCGAAAGCGCGCGCAACTGGCCGTGCTCGAATCGGAACTCGCCCGCCAGGAGCGCCTGCTTTCCCGCCTGCGCGCCGAACTGGCTCCCTTTGAAGCGCGCTATTTCCGCCAGGTCGGGGTTCGTTGCGCGAAGCTCGACGAGATCGAGGCGCGAATCGCCGAAGCCTACGCGAGCATTTACCCGGACGACATGGTGGCGCAGGACGCCGCTTGCCAGGCCCGGAAGCGGGCCAGCCGCTCCCGAAGCGAGATCTTGCGCAGGCGCCCGGCGCGAAACTTCGACCCTCCGCCCGCGTTGAAACGGCTCTACCGCGCCGTCGCCCGGCGCGTTCACCCCGATTTGGGCGGCACGCCCGCCGATCGCAGTGTCCGCGAGCGCCTGATGGCCCATGCTACTAAGGCCTACCAATCCGGCGACGAACGGCGGCTGCGGGCGATCGTTTCCGAGTACGAATTCTGCCCGGAAACAGTGATGGGGGAGGGAACTCCCATCGAGCTGGTGCGCGTGATCCGCAGAATCGCTCAGGCGAGGGTACGCTGCGAGGAAATTCAGGAGGAGATGGACCGGGTCCGTTCTTCCGAGCTGTTCCGGTTCATGGGGCTCGTCGAATCGCAAACGAGGCGGGGACGGGATCTGTTCGCCGACGCGGTCGCGGCGGTTAAGGCGCGCATCGCAGCCGCCCGGCTGAAATTGGCGCATCTGGAGGCCGCATCCGCCGGGCGCTAGCGCCCGCGAGGGCGGAAAGCCCCGATCCGCGCATCGCGGATGCGCGCCATAAAAAGGTCGTCATTCCGAGGACATCCGAAAAGGGATGCCCTCGGAATCCCGGTTTAGCGCTTTGCTGCGGCGTTGCCAGGGACAAAAAGAGGCCGGAGAGATGCCTCGTCGCCCCTTGACCGCCCCGGGCTCCTCGGGATAGCGTCGCCTTTTGGGCTGACAGCGGGCCGCTTTGCGCCGCCCTGCGGGCCAGAGTAAAATTTTAGTGTGGAGTGAATGCCCCCGGGAGACGCCCTGCCGTTGTTACCCAGACTTGGCATACGCGCCCCGTCACTGGACAATTTAAAGGACCTATGGATCTCGAGCAGCTAGGCGAGCAAGTCGGCGAACGCGTCGTCGCGGCGTTTATCGGCACCAAGCACGAGCGCGACGTCAAGAAGCTCCACCCCCGAATCGAGCGTATCAACGCCCTCGAGGCGGAGATGCAGCGCCTCTCCGACGAGGAGTTGTGCGCGAAGACGGACCAGTTCCGCGCGCAAGTGGCCGAGCAGATGAAGGACGTGCCGACCGATACGGCCGACTACATCCACCGGCTGCAGGAGGCCCTCGACCGGGTCCTCGAACCGGCCTTCGCGGTCGTTCGCGAGGCCGGCCGGCGGAAACTCAGCATGCGGCATTTCGACGTGCAGCTGATCGGCGCCATCGTGCTGCACGACGGGAAAATCGCCGAGATGAAAACCGGCGAGGGAAAAACGCTCGTCGCCACCCTGCCGGCCTACTTGAACGCCCTGGCCGGCCGCGGCGTGCACATCGTCACGGTGAACGACTACCTGGCGCGGCGCGACGCGGAGTGGATGTCGCCGATTTATAAAACGCTCGGGCTGTCGGTCGGGGTCATCACCCACGATCTGGACGACGCCGAGCGCAAAATCGCCTACGGCGCCGACGTCACCTACGGCACCAACAACGAGTTCGGCTTCGATTATCTCCGCGACAACATGAAATACGACCTGGCCGACTGCGTTCAGCGCGACCATCATTTCTGCATCGTCGACGAAGTCGACTCGATCCTGATCGACGAGGCGCGCACGCCGCTCATCATTTCCGGCCCGGCGGAGGAGTCGACCGAAAAGTATTACAGGATCGACAAGATGATCCCCAAGCTGATCCGGGACATCGACTTCACCGTCGACGAAAAATTCAAGACCGTCACCCTCACCGAAGAGGGCGTTTCCAAATGCGAGCGCCTGCTCGGCTTCCAGAACCTGTACGATCCCGAGAACATCGAGTCGATCCACCACGTCTATCAGGCGCTGCGCGCCCACGCCCTCTTTACCCGGGACGTCGATTACGTCGTGAAGAACGGCGAGGTGGTCATCATCGATGAATTCACCGGCCGCGAAATGCCCGGCCGCCGCTGGTCCGACGGTCTCCACCAGGCGATCGAGGCCAAGGAAAGCGTCAAGATCGAGCGGGAAAATCAGACGCTCGCCACGATCACCTTCCAGAACTATTTCCGCATGTACAAGAAGCTTTCCGGCATGACCGGCACGGCGGAAACCGAGAAAGAGGAGTTTCGCAAGATCTACGGCCTGGGCGTCGTCGTGATTCCCACGAACAAGGATCTGCGCCGCCACGAATCCCCCGACGTCGTCTACCGCACGGACAAGGAAAAATGGGAGGCTGTGGTCAACGGTATCGTCCAGGAAGACGGCACGCGCACGGTCGGCATCCGCCAGCTTTGGGAGAGCGGGCAGCCGGTGCTGGTCGGCACGATCTCGATCGAAAAATCGGAAAAATTGGCCGAACTGCTCCAGCGCGCCGGCATTCCCCATCAGGTGCTCAACGCCAAAGCCCACGAGCGCGAAGCCAAGGTCATCGCCCAGGCCGGCCGCAAGCACGCGATCACCGTGGCCACGAACATGGCCGGCCGAGGCACCGACATCCTGCTCGGCGGCAATCCCGAATTCCTCACGCGTGAATATTGCCTCAAGAACAAGATGGCCTCCCCCTACGCGTCGGCCGGGCCGCTGGTCGGTTCCGACGGCGAATCGACCGGCACGATTATTTTCCAGTACGAAGGCCGGGTCTATCAGGTTCCGCTGGCCCAGTGGAAACCGATCTACGATCAGTTCGCCGAAGAGTGCCGGGTCGAGCACGACGAGGTGGTGGCGATGGGCGGGCTGCACGTGCTGGGCACCGAGCGCCACGAGGCGCGGCGCATCGACAATCAGTTGCGCGGCCGCGCGGGCCGGCAGGGCGACCCCGGCTCCTCCCGCTTTTTCATGTCCCTCGAAGACGATCTGCTGCGGATTTTCGGCGGCGACCGCATCAAGGCGCTGATGTGGCGCCTGGGGATGAAGGACGGTATCCCGATCGAATCCAAGATGATCAGCAAGCGCATCGAGAACGCCCAGAAGTCTGTCGAGGCGCAGAACTTCGAGGCCCGCAAGCACCTGCTCGAATACGACGATGTGATGAACAAGCAGCGACACACGATCTACGAGATTCGCCGCGCCATCCTCGAAGGCAAGGATCAGAAGGAGTACGTTCTTTCGGTCGCCGAAGACATCGCGCGCAACATGGTCGAGCGCGACTGCCCGCACAATCAACACCCGAACCTGTGGAACATCCCCCAGCTCTCGAACGAGGTCCTCAACCAGTTTGGCATCGATTTGAAAACAGTGGTCCCCCATCTGGACGAGGCGGGCCATGCCGATCTGGTCGAAAGCCTGACCGAGGGGCTCAAGGCCAAATACGAGGAGAAGGAAAAGCAGTTCGGCGCCGAGCTGATGCGCCGGCTCGAGCGCCACATCATCCTGGACATCGTGGACGGCCAGTGGAAAGATCACCTGCTCACCCTGGACCACCTGAAAGAGGGCATCGGTCTGCGTGGCTACGGGCAGAAGGACCCGCTGATCGAGTTCAAAAAGGAAGCGTTTACCCTCTTCGAGGAAATGATGAATCGGATGGATTCGGAAACCGTCCGCATCCTGTTCCTGATGCAATTGGCCAAGCCCGAAGAGCAGGCCGAACGCATCGAGCAAAAACAGCGCCACTCCCAGAGCCAGCTGCAGTATTCGGCCGGAGCGGCGCCCGAAGAAGCCCCACGCCCGGTGCGCACCGGGGTGAAAATCGGTCGGAACGACCCCTGCCCGTGCGGTTCGGGGAAGAAATACAAGAAATGCTGCGGTAAGGCGGCCTAGGTAGGATCGCTTGAGCGGTACTTCACGTGAAGGAAATGGCATGACCGCGCTCGCCGAGGCGCGCGCCGGGGATTTCGCCGATCCCGCCGCCTACGCCGCCTGGTGCGCCGGCCAGCTCGAGCGCGGAAACGCGGTGGTTTTCCCCGCTTCTTCCTTTTCTCTTTCCCCGGACGACCGCCGTTTCCTGCTCGAGCAGCGGCAAACCTCCGCGGCCTATCACAAAAACATCGCCTATCGTCCGCTCTCGGGTCGCCTCACCGGTTACGAGAGCGCCCAACCGGACGACGCCGCGCGCCTGGGGGGCATCCTGAAACAGTTTTCGGCCGATGCGAAACGATTCGTGAACGAAACCCTGGCGCCTTATGCCGGCGCGATTCGCATGGATTTTTCGAGCTTTCGCCCGATCGAGGAGCAGGGACGGGCGCTGCGCCTGCGGGCGCGCAACGATCTCCTCCATACCGACGCCTTCCCGACCCGGCCAACCAACGGCGACCGCATCTTGCGCTTCTTCGTCAATCTGAATCCCGCCGTGCCGCGCATCTGGATCACCTCGGAGACCTTCGAGCCGCTCGTCGAACGATTGGGACCCGCGGCCGGCCTGGGCGGGATTACGCGGCTGGCGCGCAACGGCGTGGCGCGCGCCACGCGCGACCTGGGCCGCTCGCTGGGCCTGACGGTCCGCTCGCCCTACGACCGCTTCATGATGCATTTCCACAACTGGCTGAAGGAAAATTCCGAATTCCAGAAAAACTGCCCGAAATCGCGCTGGGAATTTCCGCCGAACGCGGTCTGGATGGTCTACACCGACATGGTCACGCACGCCGTGCTGAGCGGCCAGTTCGCGATCGAGCAGACGTTCCTGGTTTCCCTCCGCGCCATGCTCGAACCCGAACGTTCGCCCGCCGGGGTTTTGCAAAGACTTTGCGGTCGCCCGGTAATCGACTGAATCCGCCGTTCCTCTCACGAACCACCCCCCAATCCCCATGGGCCTTTTGGCGTTGCCCGTTGCGTTTTTTTGTGAAATTCCCGCCCTCCGATGCGCCCGGCGTGTTGTTCCGGGACGCAAGTCTCCCGGGAACCGACGCGCCAAGACTTAGGAAAGAGGGGCTTGTGCGCCTTTACCCCCTTTTCGAGCCTCGCCGCGATTGGTAAGTGCTTTGCTTACCTTGGGGTCGTTGGCCTTTGCCCGAGGGACCACGCGCGGAAGAAACCGGTTGAGCGACGCTCCACCGGAATGAGCCGGTGATGAAGGCGAATCAACGAATTCGGCTTGGAATCGTAATCGCTCTGCTGGAGATTCTGGCGCTATGCGCGGTCGCCTACCCGCAGGTAAAGTCCGGCCCCATCGCGGTGCCGCCTGCCGGCCCGGCGCCGCCAGAAACGGCTTCCGGCCAAACGCAGAAAATGGCCGGGCCGCCCCCGGCCAGGCCGCTCGTGAGCCTCGATGTTTTGGTCACGGACGAAGACGGATTGATTCTGGCGGGACTGAAGAAAAATGATTTCCGCGTTCTCGATAACGGGAAAGCGCAAACGATCACCCATTTCGAGCCCGTGGGCGCGCCGATCACGATCGTCATGCTGATGGAATCGAGCGCCAGCGCCTACAGTTACTTCGTCTATAAGGCGACCTCCTGGGGCTCCCGATTCCTCGATCATCTCGAGCCGCAGGACTACGTAGCCCTGGTCATCTACGACATCCAACCGACCGTCCGGGTCGATTTCACCCGGAACAAAGCGCGGGTCCAGGAGGCGCTCGCCGCGTATTCCTTTGCTGGTTTTCGCGAAGCGAATCTATACGACGCGCTCATCGATACGCTCGAACGGCTTGGCTGTGTGAAGGGGAAAACGGCCATTCTTATCGTCGGCACGGGCTCGAACACGATGAGCCGCAGCACCCTGGATGAAACGCTGCGTGACGGCAAGTATCACCGGTTGAAAGTCGAAGTCATCGGTCCGGACGGAAAACCCCTGATGGTCACGAGTCCCCAGGGCAAGCGGCGCAAGGTTGTGGTCTATGCGCGCGAAGGGTACATGGCCCCGCGAGGCGATACCCGCGAATAAGAGGCGCAACGGGCGCGGAAGAGCCGGGGGGCGGCGCGCGGGAAACGAAAAGCAGCCGCGGCGGCGCACTTTCTGCGAAAATAGCCTGTACCTTCTTGCAGCCCCTTGTCGCCGTGCCCGATGGATTCAGGGAGGCTTGCCGTCGACAATCGGAAAACGATGGAAGTGGATCTCCAAGCCGACAAGCCAGCCAGTCCCGGCGCCGGTGCCGTCGAACGATTCAAATTCCGGCCGATTTGGACCTGGCCGATGCTCATCGCCATTCTGGCGATCGCCAGCATCCTCGCGCATCTGCTGCTTCGCTATCTGTTCCACGCCTCTCGCACGGCTTGGCTGACTCCCCTGGTCGTCGCTCTTGTGGCCGGCGGTGTGCCGCTTGTCGTGCAGTTGACCCGGAAACTCTTTTCCCTCGAGTTCGGCTCGGACCTTCTGGCGGGGGTTTCCATCGTCACCTCCGTGATCCTGGGCGAATACCTGGTCGGGGTGATTGTCATCCTCATGCTCTCGGGAGGAACGGCCCTCGAGGAATTCGCCAGCCGCCGCGCCTCTTCCGTCCTCGATGCGCTGGCGCGGAGAATGCCGCAGGTAGCCCACCGGAAATCGGGAGCCAAGCTGTCCGATGTCAAACTGGCCGACATTGCGATCGGGGATCTGCTCGTCATTTTTCCGCACGAAATCTGCCCGGTGGACGGGACGGTGGTTCAGGGCCAGGGGAAAATGAATGAGGCCTATCTGACCGGCGAACCCTTCGAAATCGAAAAAATGCCGGGGACGCCGGTGCTGTCCGGCGCGGTCAACGGCGACACCGCTTTGCACATCCGGGCCGACAAGCTGGCGGTGGATTCCCGCTACGCGAGAATCATGCAGGTCATGCAGGACGCCGAACAGCGGCGGCCGCGCATTCGGCGGCTGGGCGACAAACTGGGCGCCTGGTACACGCCGGCCGCGCTCGGCCTGGCCGGCCTGGCCTGGCTGGTAACGGGTGAATCGAACCGTTTCCTGGCCGTCGTCGTGGTGGCCACGCCGTGTCCCTTGCTCATCGCCATTCCCGTCGCCATCATCGGCGCGATTTCGCTCGCGGCGCGCCGCGGGATTGTCATCAAGAATCCGGCTGTCCTCGAACAGATCGACCGCTGCCGGACGCTGATTTTCGACAAGACCGGAACGCTGACCTACGGCAAGCCTGCCCTTTCCGATATCTTCTGTGCGCCCGGTTTTACCCGGGAGGAAGTTCTCCAGGCCGTGGCCAGTCTGGAGCGTTACTCGAAGCATCCTCTTTCCAGCGCCATCCAGGAAGCTGCCGAGAGGGAGCACCTGCCGGCCGGGCCGGTTTCGGAAATCAGCGAGCGTCCCGGCGAAGGGCTCCGGGGGACGGTCGGGAAGCGAAAGGTCTGGGTCACGAGCCGCCATGCGGTGAAAGACCTGGGGTTCGCGTTGCCGCCCGTTGCGTCCGGCCTGGAATGCGTGGTCTTGATTGACGACGGCTATGCCGCTCTCTGCCGCTTCCACGACCAGCCCCGCGAGGACACCCATTCTTTTATCCGACACCTCCGCCCTCGCCATTCTGTCAGCCGAATCTTGCTTGTATCGGGCGACCGCGACGAGGAGGTGCGGCGTCTGGCAGGCCAGGTGGGAATCCAGGAAGTTTATTCGGCGAAAAGCCCCGAGGAGAAGGTTGCCATTGTGCGCGGCGAGGCGGCTCGGGCGCCCACCCTTTTCCTGGGAGACGGTATCAACGACGCACCGGCCATGCAGGCGGCAACGGTTGGCATCGCATTCGGGCTACAAAATGACATAACGGTCGAGGCTGCCGACGCCGTCATCCTGGAAACATCCTTGAGCCAGGTAGACGAACTGATCCATATCGCCAGGCACATGCGCCGCATTGCCCTGGAGTCGGCTATCGGCGGCATGGCCCTGAGCGTCGTTGGCATGGTCGCCGCCGCCCTGGGATATCTCCCTCCGATTGGCGGAGCGGTGGCGCAGGAAATCATCGATCTACTTGCCGTGCTCAACGCCGTGCGCGTGGCCTTGCCCGTCGGCCCGCTGAAGGACTTCTGAAAAGAGTTCGTTTCCCCCATCCGTCCTTCTTTCGCGGGGGTGTGCCGCGCAGGAAGCAGGCAAAGATTTCACGGCCCGCGCGGCGCACTTTCGGCGAAATTCCCTACTCGGTCGGGGCGACGACGCGGCCGGCGAGGATATTGGTGGTATTCGTCGTCGTGTTGTAGAGCACCAGCCCGGCTACGTGAAGCTTTACGCCCGTAGCGATGCCGTTCGTGCCGGAAAGATCTTCCAGTTCGGTTGAAAACAACGGCAATTCGATCAATTGCACGGTGACCGGACTGGGCAGGAGCACCCCAGCCAGTCCCTGCGGACTGAATTGAAACGTGTTATCGCCGGCCACGCCGGATTGGGCTGTGCCCGAAAAACCCTGGATGGTCAGGACAACGCGCTTGGGCGTCAGATTCCCGCTCGAATCGAGCGTGCCGCCGATCGTCAATGCCTGGCCGGGCACCAGCGTGCAGGAGCCGAATCCCAAATTGAACTGCGAGCCCAGCCAGTCCTTGTGCCCGACCCAATAGTTCTCGCTGCCGTTCAGAACCACCTGGCCAATCTGTCCCTCGGTGTAGGAGGAGCCGGTCGTCCCGGGTAACGCTGAACGGACCAGCAGGTCAACCGTCGGGGCGCAGATGGATCCGGAACTCGGGGACTGGCTCACGTAGGTCACCAGGCCTGTCAGGACGAACTTGTCGGGGAACACGTCGATTTCGCCCGCCTTTACCGTCCGCGTCGCCGGATCGACGATTCCTTCCTCGACGTTGACGATGTCGCTCGTCGAAAGCGTGGCAAAGCTTTGCCCGGCAGGCGCCCATTCGGTCGAGCTGTCGGTCGAGACGGTAAACTGGCGGCCGCCGGGTCCCTGCAGCACGAAACTGCCGTCCGAATTGATTTTTTGCACGCCGCCGCGCAGGTCGTCGATTTCAAATTTCGCCTGCTGTGGCGAAAGGATGTTGAGCTGGATGTCCGGTGTTACGGTTACCGTGGGAGGGGTGCCGCTGGTGACGATGTTGCCGGAGGAATCGATGGGGATGGATTTGCCGATGCGGAAGTCGAGCATCAGTCCTAGTGCCTGAGAGCTACCGACGTTGAGGGGCTGGCTGAAATTGACCGTGGTGCTCATGGTGCTGAACACGGCGTTGATGCTGGTGACGGCGGGAGGGGTGGAGGATGTGTCGAGGACCGACAGCGTCGGGTTGCCGCCGAAGGTGATCGTGGCCGAGGTGTAGGTGCCCGGCGCCAGGGGCTGGATGTCGATCAGCGCCTGCATGCCGACCAGACGGGAGAAATCGATGGTGGCCGGGGTATCCACGATGGGTACGCCGGTTTTGCCGTTGCCGGATACGGTGATCCCGCTGATGGGGACCTCGAAAGAGACCACGTTTGCCAGGGTTGGCGCGTCGGTGCCCATGACGACCATCGTTCCGCTTGGCCCGATCCCGGACAGGGTGCCGGCGCCCGATCCGCCGCACGCACTCATCATCGCGGCCGCCAGAATCACGCCAATCGCCAGGAGCTTTGCCGGCTTATCCATGGATTTTCCCTCAGGGTTAGAATAGGGGGCAGAGCCTTTCGCCCGGCCTCGGGAAACTCAACCCGGCCGCCGGAGGAAAGTTGCGGGCAAGTTGCCTGGCCGCCCCTGCCGGATACGAAGAAGACAGCGTTTCCATCGCCTCCGGCATCGAAAAAAGGAGGGGGCGAGGAGCATAATAGGCGAGGGGCATACCATGCGCAGGAAAGCGTGCGGGGCGGCGTTGTTTCTGGCGATCGCCGTGGCGGGGGTCGGCTGTTCGCGCGTCGCCGGCGACAAGCAGATCGCGACCAGCGTCAAATCCCGGTTGTTCTCTGATCCGCAATTGAGAGGGAATGCTCTGACCGTTGCGGTGAAGGACGGTGTGGCTACCATTTCCGGGCAAGTGTCCACGGTGGCTGCGCGTTACGAGGCCTTCAAGGTAACCTCGGAAACCCCCGGCGTAAAAATGGTTCGCGACGATATGACCATCGAGGAGACAGCCCCCCATGCGCGGGCGGCTGCCGCTTCCGGACCCAAGGCGGAAAGACGCATGGCCGCGCGGCATCACGCCGCCCGCCGCAGCGCGCCGTCCGGGGGCCAATCGCGCCCGTCCGAAATTGCCGCCCAAACCCCTCCGCCCGAAGCCGAGCCGGAATCTGCCGGCGTTGCCCCCGAACCCGCGCCGGATGTGAATGCTGTGCCTGTTCCGCCCGCCACGGCCCCGTCGGAAAGAATCACGATTCCGCAGGGAACCCGGGTCAGCGTGAGCATGATCGACTCGGTGAATTCCTCGATGAACCACACCGGAGACATCCTCCACGCATCGCTGGCAAAGCCCCTTAAAGTGGGCAGGCAGATTGTGGCTCCCCAGGGTGCTAATGTGTATCTGCGTCTGGTGGAAGTTCGTTCGGCGGGGCACTTTGGGGGCCGGAGCGAGCTCCGGCTCGAGCTGTATCGAATCGTGATTCAAGGTAATTCGTATCCGCTCATCAGCAACGATTACATCGACAAGGGGACTTCGCGCACCAAGCGCACCGTGCTGACCATTCTCGGTGGCAGCGCCATCGGCGCGGCGATTGGCGCCATCGCGGGCGGCGGCAAGGGAGCCGCGATCGGCGCGGCAGCCGGTGGAAGCGGCGGGGCAGTCTATCAAGGCGCTACGAGCGCCAAACAGGTCGACATTGCCCCGGAGACTTTGTTGAAGTTTAAATTGGAACAGCCCTCGAGCGTGGCGCTCAATCCGAATCTCCCTCTGCCGAGTTCCCCGCAGCAGCCCACGCTCAAACGGGAACCTCGTCTCGGGCCGTAAGCCCTCCGGCCGAACGCGTTTCGCCCGCCTGTTTCCCCGGAAATTTGACTCCATTCGGGCCGCAGACTACCATTTTCCTTTTCCCTACTTTCCGAACTTTCCGACGGTGCGGCCGAAATCGTGCTGACAGTCCAGGAATTCAGATGAAAGCCGCCTATTTCGACTGCTTTTCGGGCATCAGCGGCGACATGGTGCTGGGCGCCCTGCTCGGTGCCGGTGTTCCCGGCGACCGGCTCGAAGCCGAACTGCGCCGGCTGCCGGTCCCGGGCTGGCAACTTTCCGCCGCCAGCGTGCGGCGGGGCGCCGTCACGGCGACGAAAGCGAACGTCGAAACGCAGCAGGGGCATCATCATCGCTCCTTGGCGGTGATTTTGGATCTGATCGAACGGGCAAAGCTGGCGCCGCGCGCGGCCGGGCGCGCGCGGGCGATTTTCGAGCGCCTGGGCCAGGCCGAGGCAAAGGTCCACGATATTCCGGTCGAACGCGTGCATTTTCATGAAGTCGGCGCGGTGGATTCCATCGTGGATATCGTCGGCGCCGCCATCGGCTTCGATCTGCTGGGGATCGAGGAGTTTTTCACTTCGCCGCTCAATCTGGGAAGCGGGCAGGTGAAGACGGCTCACGGAATTTTGCCGGTCCCGGCCCCGGCCACGGCGGAGCTGCTGCGCGGCTTCGCCTGCTATTCGACTGGCATCGAGAGGGAACTGGTGACGCCAACGGGCGCGGCCATCGTCTCGACCCTGGCCGCGGGGTCGGGTCCCATGCCGCCGATGAGGATCGACGCGGTGGGCGTGGGAGCGGGTTCGGCCGATCTGGCCGAACAGCCGAACATGCTCCGCCTCTTCGTCGGCGAGCGAACCGGAGGCGACGGGGGCGCAAGCGAGACAGTGGCCGTGATCGAAGCGAGCATCGACGATATGAATCCGCAGCTGTACGGCTATTTTGCCGAGCGCGCCCTGGAAGCCGGGGCGCTCGACGTGTTTTCCACGCCCGCGCAGATGAAGAAAAATCGCCCGGGGCAACTGGTCACCGTGCTGGCGCGGCCCGAAGCCGCCGACCGGCTGATCGATCTTCTGTTCCTCGAAACCACGACGCTCGGCGTCCGGATCAGCCAGGCGCTTCGGCGCCCGCTCGATCGCGAATGGGTGACGGTCGAGACGGCGCACGGCCCGGTGCGGATGAAGATCGCCCGCGCGAGCGGCCGCGTTCTCAATGCCGCGCCCGAATACGAGGATTGCCGCCGCATCGCCGCCGAACGCGGCGTGCCGCTCAAGGAAGTCATGGCGGAGGCCCTGTCCCGCTTCCGCAGCCAAACCGGATCCGGTTCCTGACCATGGCCAAGTTCTACCTGACGACGCCGCTTTACTATGCGAATTCCCGGCCGCACGTCGGCTCGGCGTACACCACGCTGGTCTGCGACGCCATCGCCCGCTACCGGCGCATGTGCGGAGACGACGTCGTCTTTCTCACCGGCACCGACGAGCATGGCGAAAATATCGAACGCGCGGCGGCGAAGCAGGCAATCACCCCGGCCCAGCTGGTCGAGCGGAACCGCCAGGTGTTTCTGGATCTCTGGAAGCTTCTGGGCATTCGCTACACCCACTTCATTCGCACGACCGATCCGGCGCACGTTCCCGCCGTGCACGAATTGCTCACCCGCGCGCGCGATCACAGCTACGTGTACAAGGGCAGCTATCAGGGCCGCTATTGCGTGCACGACAACCTGTACGTGAGCGATTCCACCGATCCGATCGATTGCCCCACCTGCGGCCGGCCGGCCGAGCTGATGGCCGAGGAGAA
>Ga0307374_10005226_pt1 | contig 21123 bp, 21 predicted proteins | sample OX3MG_FD_202532 | JGI IMG/M metagenome (GOLD analysis project Ga0307374, IMG submission 202532) | Soil microbial communities from Risofladan, Vaasa, Finland - OX-3 | ecosystem: Environmental > Terrestrial > Soil > Coastal area > Acid sulfate soil | place: Finland: Risofladan, Vaasa | collected...
TATCTCCGCGAATCTCTGCGATCTCTGCGGTTGAACCCTCTGCGCGCGCCCAGCGCGCCGCCCGGAGTGACCCCGTTCGTGTTTTTCGGGTCGTTCGTGGCTCCCCTTCCCTTGCCTCCTTCCTGGGTCCCGGCGCACGCCGGGACCCAGGAAGGAGCTCCGCGAGAGCGCGGGCCTCGTCTTTCCCTCCCGGCGGCGCCGGCCCGGCTCAGCGCGTCTGCACCTGGGCGAGGGCGCAGAGCCCCGGGTCGGCGGCGAAGTCGGAGGGGGCGATGAAGCCGCGGCCGTCCCAGGGGATGGCCACCCCCGCCACCTCGTAGCAGCGCGCCACGTATTCCGAGCAGATGAACTCGTCCGTGGGCGCCAGCAGCGGCGGCATGCGCAGCTCGAGGCGCGCCAGGGCCACGCGCAGGGCGATCTTCACCACCTCGGCGGCGGCGAACGGCGCGCCGAAGCGGTCGACGGCGAAGTCGGCCATGCGCTTGACCCTGGCCGGATCGGCGAGGGCGGCGAACCTCGCATGGCGGGCCAGCAGGATGCGCCCCGGATAGGGCTTGCGCCCGCTCGACGAGGCCGAGACGAACGAGCTCAGCGGCACGATTCGCACCCCCAGCCTGGCCACCGATTCCAGCGCCATCACCCGGTCGATCTCGTCCAGCCGCAGCGCCAGGGCCACATGGCTCCAGGGGCTGCGCGTCGCCGCCCGGATCAGGCGCGAGAAGGCGTCGCGCCCCGAACACAGGAAGAGATCGCCGGTGCGGATCTGCGGGCGCAGCTCCTCGTAGGGCCTGGGGGCCAGCCGTTCCAGCGCATCGTCGGCAATGCTCATCGGCGAAAGGGAACGCAACAGCAGCCTCGGCGGATGCGCTGGGTGGGCGCCGATCGGATGGCGCCGGGCGAGGACGATGACGGCTTTCCTGCTGCGGCTCATCGTCGGCTTCATCGGCCAGACCGGCTATCTGGGGGTGGCGCTGCTGATGGCGGCCGAGTCGGCCTGCCTGCCGCTGCCCTCGGAGATCATCCTGCCCTTCGCCGGCTTCCTGGTCGCCGAGGGCAGGATGAACCTCTTCGCCGTCGCCACGGTGGGGGCGCTGGGCTGCAACCTCGGCTCGCTTTTCGCCTACGAGGTCGGCCGCCTCGGCGGTCGGCCGCTGCTGGAGCGGTGGGGGCGCTACGTCCTCGTCGGCCCGCGGGAGATGGACCGGGCCGAGCGCTTCTTCGCCCGTTTCGGCGACGCCGCCGTGCTGATCGCGCGCCTGTTGCCAGGGGTGCGCACCTACGTGGCCCTGCCGGCCGGGATCGCGGAAATGCGCCGCCTGCCGTTCCACGTCTACACCTTCGTGGGCTCCTGGCCCTGGTGCCTGGCGCTGACCTGGGCGGGCGTGCTCATCGGCGACGCCTGGCGGCGCGATCCCGGCCTGCACCAGGCGCTGCGCTATGCCGACTGGGCCGTGGCCACCGCGGCCCTCGCCGCCCTCGCCGCCTTCCTCTGGCGCCGCCTGCGCCGCCGCGCCGCCGGCGCAAAGTGAAGCAGGAGAGGTTTCGCCCGCACCCCTCCCCGCTCATACCGGCGAACGGCGTGAGCTCGGGGTGGGCGAGCGCCTCACACCGGCGCCCGCTCCGCGCCGCGGAAGGCGCCCGACGGGAGTTCGTCGTCGATCAAGTGGCTCCTCAGGCGCTGGGGCGCGAGCGTCGCGTGGGTGACGCCGAGCGACGCGGCGATCTTGGCGTGGCCCATGCTGGCGAGGTCGTAGACGAAGAGCGCCCGCGCAATGCGCGTCGCGGCCGCGACCAGGGCTCTGGTCCAGCCGATGAACTGGGCGTCGCCGTCGATGGGCGGGCATCGCACCGAGAGCCCCGTCAGGCCCGAGCCCTTGAGCAGGCGGACGTCCTGATCGAGGCCGTCGCTGAGGCGGCCGATGACGTGCAGACACAGCGGCCTGACGACGGCGATGGCCTCCGGCAGCGCGGAGGCCGGGGCGCCGTCGATGCCGGAGATCTCGATGATCAGCCCGTGGCGGACCTGCTGGCGGGCCTGCGCCAGCAGCGCCAGCAGCGCCGGCCGGCAGCGGCGGCTGTGCAGCGTCGTGTAGGAAATCGTCAGCAGCAGACTGGGCGGCGCGTCGTCCGGCTGCTGCGAAGCGGCCATGCGGTCGATGCCGCGCGCGATCGAGGCCAGGTCGATCTTCTCGATGTCGCCGGGCGAGAGCGCGTCCACGTCGCGCGTGGACAGCGCCGCGTGCGAGGGCAGCTGCAGCACCCGCCGCGTGACCCGGTAGCCGATCCGCGACGAGGTCTTCAGCTGCATCACCGGCTCGAGCGAGCAGGATATGCCGATCCGGCGTCCGCTCGACGAGGCGAACAGCGTCCATCGGTCGAGCGGGGGCGGCCGGGTCGCCTCGTCGGCGCGCGCCGCCCGCGCCAGCGTCGCCGCGGCGTCCCGCGCCCGCTCGGCCGCCGCCACGTCGATCTTCTGGCCGAAGACCCCGGTGGTGGTGATCCGGGTGACCTCGTGCAGCCTGAGGTCCGTCAGGTGAGCCGCGCCCAGGAAATGATGCAGGATTTCGCGCAGGCCGTTCAGGCACCGCAGCTGGCCGGCGGCGCGCGAGGCGTCCGGCTGGGCGACGATGAGTTCGGTCTCGCTGATCCGCTCCACCATGGCGCTGGGGTCGAGCTGCTGCTTCAGAACCCGCTGCGCGTGCTCGTGGACGAAGGTCTGGCGAACCCTCCAGCGGCCGCCGAGCCGCTCGGCGATCGCGTCCAGGGCGATGACGTTGATCTTGCCGTCGCCGAGCAGCGGCGATCCCTGGAACCGGTCCAGGATCGCCTTCAGGCCGGCGTCGGTGAGCCGAAGCGGCGCCCCGCCCCGCCCGGACCGATCGGCCGGCGCGTCCGCATCCTCGGCCCTGGCTTCGGACATGAGCCGCACACTCGTCCAACTCTCGCACCGGTGCGATTGCGCGATCCTACTCCCGCATAGGTGTAGGAAGCATTGAGCCTGACCAAACAGCGGTTATCCACTGCCCGGCATCGCGCGCGCTGGCGGCGCCATGACGGGGCCGCCGAGCTGGACGCCGTTCGGGAACCGCAGGGTCCGGCCCCGGCTCTCCGCAGCGCTTCGGCCGGGGTGACGGAAAAAAAAGCGGTTCGTCGCCGCCACGCGAGCGCGCCGCACCTTCCTCCATCACCCCGGCCGGAGGCTCGCGCCAGCGGGCCGCAGAGCCGGGGCCAGACGGCCCGCCGCCGAGCTGGAGGTCGTTCGGGAACCGGAGGTCCGTCCGATCCTCCAGGTTCGACCGATCCGGCGAAGCTGCCACCGGCGCCGAGGCGGTGTAGAACGGCCGGATGGCGTCGGCGGGCGAGGCCCAGTGGTGGTTCGGCTATGGCGCGCAGTTCGATGCTGCGGGGCGATACGAGGCCGCGTTCGACGCCTTCGCCCGCGGCAACGCCCTGCGCCGCGCCTCCCTCGATCCGCAAGGATACCTCCAGGCGGTCGACCGGACCCTGAACGCCAACATGGCCTTCTGCACCCCGGCGTTTCTGCACGAACACCAGGGCCGCGGCCACCCAAGCCGCGCGCCAATCTTCATCATTGGCATGCCGCGATCCGGCTCGACGCTCATCGAGCAGATCCTGATTGCACACAGGCACGTAGAGGGATTTGGCGAGTGCAACGCCATTCATGAGGCGATTGCGGGGCGCGCCCCATTCCAGGTGGACACGCCCGACCACTTTCGCCGCCTGGGCGCGCGCTACCTGGACGCGCTGCGCGCTCGCGGCTGGCAGGGTTCGCGCCGGGTCGTGGACAAGACCCTCGCGAACTACCTCGCGGCCCCGCTCCTGAGGCTAATCTTTCCACGCTCGACCATCATTCACGCGACGCGGCATCCGCTCGACACCTGTCTGTCGATCTTCATGCGGAACTTTGACGAACTAAACCACGCCGGGTTCGACCTCACCGACATTGCCGCGGACTACCTCCGTTACAGGCGCGTCATGGATCGGTGGCAGGCGCTGATGCCCGGCCAAATCGTCGAGGTGGAGCACGGCGCCCTGGTCGAGGCTCCAGAGGCGGCGATGCGCCGATTGATTGCCGCTGTGGGTCTCGCCTGGGATCCATCGTGCCTTGATCTCCACCTCGCTCGACGCCGCGCCCTTGGGGGCGCCGGCGAGGAAGTTCGCCGCCCGCTACATCGGGCTGGCCTTGGCCGCTGGCGCAACTATCGCCACCAACTCGCTCCCCTGATCGAGGCGCTCGGCCCCGAGGGAGGGACCGACCCTTCCCAATCCCAAAGCCCCGCTCATCCCGGCTTTCCGCCGGGATGAGCGGATGAATAGGTGGCCGGTTCCGGGAGCGCGGGTGAAGGATCAGAGTTTCGCTCGATCGATACTTGCTACGCCCCCGGCGCCGGCCGATGCGCCAGCGTGTAGCGCACCGGCGACTTGCGGCGATCCGGTGGTGTTGGCCATGGTCCCGCCACTCATGTCGGCGAGCGTGAAACGGCCGCCCTGGCCGCTGCTGCTCCCGTTCCCGCCGATCCCAATCCCGTTGGCGTTCGTGCCAGCGGCGCCGTTTCCAGCCGAGATGTCGATGGCGTTGCTGGCGACCGATCCAGCGAAGGCGCCAACCATGCAGATTATGTAGCCGCCGCCTCCTCCGCCGGAACCCCCCGCTCCACCGCTGTTGCCTGCCGCCGGCGCGAAACCCGAACCGGCGCTGCCGCCCTTTGCCTGGATCGCGGCTACGGCTGTTGACGCTCCGCGATCGAGAGTTGCTGCGGCGATGAAGATTACGCCCCCGCCCTGCCCGCCGCCTCCGGATGCCCCGCCGCGGTTGGCGCCGTCGCCACCACCAGAGGCGGCCGAGCTTGCCCCGAGACCTCCAGCTATGCCTTTGAAACCGGCGTTGGTCGTGCCGCTTGAGTTCGCCTGAACGGCCACGAATGGCAGATGGGTGGGGGTTTGTACGTTGTTGCTTGAGTTGGAAATCGCCGAGTTTCCGGCGTTGGTTCCGGCGCCCGAAGCTCCCGTTCCCCCACTGCCGCCCCCATTGACCAGACTCGCATAGGCGAGCTGCTGAGTGCCCGCCGCTCCGCTGCCAGTTGCGCCCGCGATCCCTGCAAGTCCTTGGTCCACCGCCGCGGCGTCTGCGCCCAGGCTGTTGACCGGGAAGTATGGCGTCGCGGCGCCGCCGCTGGCGGTGCTGGGGGCGGCGCCGCCGGGCGCGCCGTTCATGGCGATGGCGCCGGCGGGGGCGGCGGTGAGGTCGAGGACGCCGGCGACGAAGATGCGCCAGCCCGCCGGGTTCAGGGCCGCGCCGGGGCTCAGGGTGAGGTTCTGGTAGAACATGTCGCGGGTCAGGGCGACGGCGCCGGTGATGGTGACGTTGCCGTCGGAGCCGTCGCCGAAGAGCAGCGCCGCGGTGGAGAGACCGCCGCCGCCCGCGCCCATCGGCCCCACCGTCGCGCCGGCGATGCGGGCGAAGAGGCCGGCGCTGGTGGTCCAAAGATCGCCGTCGGCGGGCGCGGCCGGCGGGGCGCCGGGCGCCAGGTTGAGCCCGGCGCCGGCGCTGGCCGAGGCGGCGGTCTGGACCAGGGCCGCGAAGGTCTCGGTCCCGGCGTGGGTGTTGGCGCCGGAAAAGCCGAGGTCGGCGTCGAGCAGCCCCAGCACCGCGCCGGAGGTTCCGACGCCGGCCAGGGCCGCCGCGCCCAGGCCGAGGTTGGCGCGGGCGCTGGCGGCGCCGACGTCGGCGAGGTTGTTGGCGCGCAGGCAGTAGGCGCCGTCCGCGCCGGTGGCGCTCACGCCGAGGTTGGCGCGCGCGGCCGCGGCGCTGGCCAGGTCGGCAAGGTCGTTCTGGGCGGCCATGAGCTGCTGGGTCTGCCCGCCGACGCGGGCGAAGACGGCGGTCGCGGTGATCCAGGCGTCGCCGTCGTTGGGACTGGCCGGCGCGACCCCGGGGGCGAGGTTGAGCCCGGCGCCGGCGGCCGAGGCGGGCGCGGTCGCCGCCAGCGCCCGGAAGGTCTGCGGGCCGGCCCAGGCGTTGGCGCCGGTCAGCAGCGGCACGCTCGCCCCGACGGTCCCCAGGCTGGCGTAGGCCGCCGTGCCCAGGGCGAGCTGCGCGGCCACCGAGGCCGAGAAGCCGGCGAAGCTGACGGCGTAGAGCGGCCCGCCGGCGGGATAGGCGGCCACGTAGTCGGCGGGCGCGGCGACCGCGGCCTTGATGGTCAGGAGGTCGTAGGTCTTGGAGGGCATGGGCGAGGTTTCGGGTGGTGGCTTCAGGGGGTGGGCGCGGCGATGGGCGCGGCGCTGTTGATGTCGCGGATGAAGCGGCGCTGCGTCGCCTTCAGCACCGCGGCCTGCATGGCCGCGGCCATGTCGCCTTGGGCCAGCGGCGGCGGCCCGGCCGCGGCCGGCGCGGCGCGCTGGCGCTCCAGCGCCAGGCGCCCGCCCTCGATGGCGGCGCCGGCCTGGGCGGCGAAGCGGTCGGTCTGGGCGCGGAACCGGTCGGTCTCGGCGCCGGCGAGCTTGGCCTGGGCGCCGATCATCGCCGCCTGCCCCTTCAGCGCCTCGGTCGCCGGACCGGGCGCCCCGGAGGGCGGCGGCTGGGCGGACGGCGGCGGGGCGCCCTGCGCCGCGGCGGCGGCCAGATCGTCCATCGCCTGCTCGATCACCGCCTCCATCTCGCGCCCGACGCGGAAGCCGCGCACCAGGAAGAGCAGGCCCTGGGCGATCACCGGCGTCAGTTGCGGCATCAGCTGGATCGCCGGGGCGCTGCGGGCGATGTAGGCGCCCACCGCCTCGATGAACTCGATGCGGCGCTGCTTCTCGTCGCCGTCGTTGGGCTCGATGGTGGAATCGGTCTCCACGTCGATGCGGAAGGCGCGCAGGGCGTCGTCGCGCAGCAGCGCCAGCACCTCCGCCCAGGTGGGCGCGGCCAGGAGCTGCGCCAGCCCGGGCGCGGGCGCGACGGCGCCGGCCGCCAGCGCGCCCTGCAGCGCCGCCTTCGCGGCGGGGTCCGGCAGCAGGCGCACGTCGCTCATCGCCGCCAGGGTCTGGGGCTGGAACCGCGCGGCGATGATCTGGCCCATGATGGCGAGGACGCCGCGGGCGAAGCGCGCCAGCTCCATCTGCTTGGCCCTCACCCGCGAGGCGCCCCAGCTTGCCTTGGTGCGCGTCGCCGTCGCGGTCTCGGCCGGATCGACGTCGCCGCGCAGGATGTCGGCGATGCCGGTGAGCTGATAGACGTCGTCGATGAGCTGCTGGCGCGCCGCCACGCACCCCTGCAAGGTGTCGGAGACCATCTTCAGCGGCAGCCAGGCCACCATGCCCTCGACCCCGCCCTTGTCCTGGAACGCCGCCCAGCTGTCGATGGGGATGAGGGTGTTGGTCTCGGAGGCCAAGAGGTCCTGCAGGCGGTCCTTCTGCTCGCCGCCGGCGGCGTAGAAGCCCACCACCTTCAGGGCGTCGGTCAAGAGGCCGATGCGCTGGGTCAGGGCGCTGATGTCGGCGTCCTGGCCGCGGTAGTAGCTGTAGTCGGGCTGGGGCAGCAGGCTGCCGGGCGCGGTGGTTCCCAGCGCCGGCGCCGGGCAGGGAAAGAAGTCCTTCAGCCGCAATGGATCCTCGCGCTCGTCCAGCGGCGCGTCGGGCCAGGCCCGGGAGATCCAGATGGCCCGGCGCGAGGGCTTGTCCCAGATCTCGTAGATCGCCGCCTTGGCCGGGCGATCCTCGCCGCCGCCCCGGTCCGGCTCGCCGCCCGCGCCGTCCGCGCCGTGGTCCAGCGGGATCTGGGCGCCGAGGTCCGCCCCGAAGCGGGTGGCGAGCTCGTCGCGGGTCATGAACACCCGCCGCGCCACCCAGCGCACCTCGGCCCAGGTGCGCGCCGGATCGGTGAGGAAGTCCTCGTAGGCGACGTGGTCGGGGATCGCCTCCTCCCAGGCCACCACCTCGTAGGGCTCGCCGCCCTCGGCGATCTGGCCGTCGGGCGCGGCCTGCGCCTCGCCGCCCTCGCCGTCCGCCACCGCGAAGCGCGGCGCATAGCGCACCCAGGCCTGGCCGCGGCCGACCAGCAGGAAATCCTTGCGCACGGCCGCCATCAGCGAAAGGAAGTCCGTGGACTCGAGGCTGAAGTTCAGCGCCCGCTCCAGCACCTCCGAGGCGACGCGGCCCACCGGGTCGGCGTCCTTCCAGCGCCGGCCGACCACGGCCACCGGGGCGCGGGCGAACACCGCCGGCTCCAGGGTCTCCATGTTGGACCATAAGAGCGCGAAGCGGCGCTGCCGGACGCCGCCGGAAACCTCGGCCTCGTCGCCGCGGTAGCGCCGCACCACCTTGCGGGCGAGCGCCAGCCAGGGCTCGTGCGCGGCGTGGGCGCGCTCGATCTCGCCGATCCACCGCCGCGCCGTCGCGCCGGGCGTCTCGACCTTGAAGCTCGCAGCGTCGGAAGCAGCCATGGCGCGCAGCATAACCCCGCGCCGAGCCCCGCTAGCCGCACGCTAGCCTTCGGCGGCCAAGCTCGTCTGGGCGAACGTGGCGTTGGCGATGGAGCGGGCGGCCTTGTCAGGAGCGGGGTTCGGCTTAAGCATCGCCCGAGTGCGCCTCCTGACCCGTGTTCCGCGCGCCGCTGCGCTCGCCCTCGCCCTCGTCGTGGCTCCGGCCGCGGCCGCGGCGTCGGATCTGCTCACCTTGAGCTTCGGGTCGGTGGGCGGCGTCCGGGACCAGGTCACCGGCTTCGACCTGCGGCTGCGCGGCGCCGAGGTGGGCGCGGTCTGCGACGTGCCGGTGGGCTGGGCGCTCGCCGTGCACAATCCGCCGGGGCACGGCCTGGTCAAGGACGGCGCCGCCTATCTGTCGGGCAGCGTCGACCTGATGGCCGACGCCTTCGGCGCGCACCGCGCCCCGATGCGCCTGGCCCTGATCGCGCCCGACCGCGGCGCCGGACCGGTCCGCGTCGACGGCGACGCGAGGCTGTTCGTCGCCGGCGCCGGCGCGGTGCGCCGCCGCCTGCCGCCGCAGGCGATCTCGGTGCGGGCGGGGCTGGGCTGCCGGCCGGCCGCGCCGCGACGCGCCCTCCAGCGCCCGCGCCCGCATCGCCAGCTTCGCCGCCGCGCGCAAAAGGCGCGTGCGTGGCGTCGCCCCGAGCGGCGCAGGCGGCCGTGGTGGATGTTCTGAATGCGGCGGCCCTTGACGAACCCGGCGTCGGCCCCTCCAGATTGCGCCAGCGGAGACCATCAGCGCCATGCAGACCCACCCCGACATCGCCGCCGTCTTCGGCCCGATCGACTTCGATCCGGACGCCCTGCACGCGAAATACATCGCCGAACGCGACAAGCGGCTGCGCGAGGACGGCATCGGCCAGTACGTCGAGGTCAAGGCCGAGTTCTCCCACTACATCGACGATCCCTACGTCGCCCCCGGCTTCACCCGCGAGCCGGTGTTCGACCACGTGGAGTTCGCCGTCATCGGCGGCGGCTTCGGCGGGCTCTTGATGGGCGGGCGGCTGCGCGAGGCCGGGTTCTCCAGGATCCGCATGGTCGAGAGCGCCGGCGACTTCGGCGGCACCTGGTACTGGAACCGCTATCCGGGCGCCATGTGCGACGTGGAATCCTACGTCTACCTGCCGCTCCTGGAGGAACTGGGCTACGTGCCCAGGCACAAGTATTCGTTCGCCCCGGAGATCCTCGAGCACAGCCGCGCCATCGCCCGCCACTACCGCCTCTACGACGACGCCCTGCTGCAGACCGCCGTCACCGGCCTCGCCTGGGACGAGGCGCGAGCGCGCTGGACCATCGCCACCAGCCGCGGCGACCGCTTCACCGCCGACTACGTCGCCATGGCCAACGGCCCCCTGAGCCGGCCCAAGCTGCCGGGCATCCCCGGCATCGACGCCTTCGCGGGCCACACCTTCCACACCAGCCGCTGGGACTACGCCTACACCGGCGGCTCGTCGTCGGGCGGGCTCGAGGGCCTCGCCGACAAGACCGTCGGCGTCATCGGCACCGGCGCCACCGCCATCCAGTGCGTGCCGCACCTGGGCGCCTGGGCCAGGCAGCTCTACGTCTTCCAGCGCACCCCTTCCTCGGTGGACGTGCGCGCCAACGCCCCCACCGATCCGGCCTGGGCCGCAGGCCTGGAGCCGGGCTGGCAGCGGCGGCGCATGGAGAACTTCAACACCCTGGTCTCCGGCGGCGAGGCCGAGGAGGATCTGGTCCGCGACGGCTGGACCGACATCTTCCGCAACCTCACCGGCACGGCGGCCAAGGCCGCGGCGCGCCGGCTCGGGCGGCGGCTGACCAGCGAGGAGCGCGCCGAGCTGATGCTGCTGGCCGACTACCGCAAAATGAACCAGGTGCGCGCCCGCGTCGACGCCATCGTCGCTGACCCGGCGGTGGCGGCGAAGCTGAAGCCCTGGTACCGGCAATTCTGCAAGCGGCCGTGCTTCCACGACGAGTACCTGGCGACCTTCAACCGGCCGAACGTCGCCCTGGTGGACACCGACGGCCGCGGCGTCGAGCGGCTGGAGCCGCACGCGGTGGTGGCGAACGGGCGCGCCTACGAGGTGGACTGCCTGATCTTCGCCACCGGCTTCGAGGTCGGCACCTCGTTCACGCGCCGCGCCGGCTACGACATCGCCGGGCGCAGCGGCCGCACGCTCTCGGAGCATTGGAGCCAGGGCCTGCGCACCCTGCACGGCCTCACCGCGCACGGCTTTCCCAACTGCTTCTTCCTGGGCTTCACCCAGACCGCCATCACCGTCAGCGTGCCGATGGCGCTGAACGAGCAGGCGCGCCACGTCGCCCACATGGTGAGCCAGGCCCGCGCCCGCGGCGCCCGCGTGCTCGAGCCCACCGCCGAGGCCGAGCAGGCCTATGTGGACGAGGTGCGCAGCCTGGCGCGCATGGGCCAGCGCTTCTACACCGAATGCACCCCCGGCTATTACAACAGCGAGGGCGCCGCCGGGAACCGCAACGGCTTCTTCTCGGAGATGTACGGCGCCGGCTCGATCCGCTTTTTCGAACTCCTCGCCGCCTGGCGCGCCGAGGGCATGCCCGGCCTGGCCCTGGCCTGAGCGCCGGGATCTTCCCCCGCCGGGGGAAGGGGGCCACCTCCCACTCCCGCTCATCCCGGCGAAAGCCAGTCAGGATTTTGGGCGGTAATGCGGCCGAGCCGATTGGTTCGACACCAAGGGCGTCAAGCACACGGAGGGCGCGCAGGGCGCGCCGGACAATCGCCGGCGCCTTGGTGTGCCTGGTGTCCTTGGTGGTCCCCTTTGCGCCGCTTCGCAGGCAGCGCCCCTCACCCGGTCGAGCGCTGGCGCGCTCGCTCGACCTCTCCCCGCTGCGCGGGGCGAGGGCTACCCAGCCTCCGTAGCCCTCTCCCTTTGGGAGAGGTCGGCCGCCGTCAGGCGGGCGGGTGAGGGGACTTTGGGGCGCGCCTTCGCCCCGAACTCCGCTCATTCCGCCCTCAAGCCAGGTTCTTCTGGGCTATGCCGACGATGATGACGATGTAGCCGGCCAGGCGCGTCAGGTAGATCGGGGCCTGGTCGTCGGCGTCGATGTGGTAGGCGATGGGGATGGCCTGATTGACGGCGAAGAGCACGAAGGCGGCGATGAAGTAGAGGAACAGCCTGTCCCTGGTTTCGCGGTAGAACTGCAGCAGGAAGAGGGCGCCGGCGACGAATCCGAACGCCACCATGCCGGCGATGAAGCTGGCGATCTCCGGATAGTGCGACACTATTCGACCCTCCGGCTGAACCCGTAGAGCAGCACGAGCACCGCCAGCACCGCGGGGATCTGCCGCCAGGGCCAGAAGTCGATGCTCAGCAGGATCACCCGATCCAGCAGCAGGATGAGGTTGTTGATCGAGAGCAGCACGAAGGCGGCGCCGGTCCAGAACAGGAACCTGGTCCGGCTTCTGAACCAGGAGGCGAGCACCAGCGCCGCACAGACCAGACTGGTCAGCAGGCACAGGCCATAGACGATGCCCGCGACCACCAGTTGCATTTATTTCGGGCCCCTGAACTTGAACGCGTCGGCCAGCCACTGCGCCGACTGCGCGGGCTTGGCAATGAGATTGATGAGCGAAACCGGGCTTTGCCTGAACGCCTCAGCCAGGCGCTCGGCGAGGTCGGCGAGCCGAGGCTCGGCCGGCGCATAGCGCCAGGCCTCGGCCGACGCCGCGGCGACCAGCCCGGCGCGGGTCAGGTCGCCCAGGGCGGCGCTCACCGCGGTCGGGCTCGCCCGCAGCTCCGCGTCGATGTCGCGCGCCGTCCAGCCGCGCTGCGGCGCGGCCTTCAGCAGCAGCAGCACCTCCACCGACCAGACGGACTTGAAGCTGTCGCGGACGAAGCTCTCGAGGTCGGGGTCCGGCGTCACGCCGCCGCGTCCGCACTGCCTGGCATGAATCCCCCCCGCGCGCCCCGATTACGCAGCTCGACTGCGAACGCAACGCGCCAGGGCCGCGATCGGTTCCGCGCGGGTTGCGGCGGCCTCGCACGATCCTGTGTTTTCCCGCAAGGACGTCGTGGACGTATCCGCCGACGAGACCTGCGGCGGGTCGAGGCCACGCGGCACTTGAACGTCAACTAGAATGTCTTCATTCTGGTCAGAAAGGACAGAAGGGTGGTCGGCGATGGCGACATGGCAGGTACAGGACGCGAAGACGCGGCTCAGCGAGGTGATCGAGCGCGCCCGCACCGAAGGGCCGCAAACCATCACCCGGCACGGCGCGGAGCGTGCGGTCGTGCTGTCGATCGAAGACTACCGCGCCCTGGCCGCGCACAAGCCGGACTTCAAAGCTTATCTGCTCGGCGGCCCCAAGCTGGACGACTTCCCCGTCGAGCGCGACCGCGACACCGGCCGCGCCATCGAGCTTTGAACCGTGGCGACCGGCTATCTTCTCGACACCAATGTCATCTCCGAGACGCGCAAGACCCGAGCCGACAGCGGCGTCATTGCGTTCCTTTCCGCGGCGGAGGCGGCTGGCCTGTTTCTGAGCGTCCTGACCCTGGGAGAATTGCGCAGGGGCGTCGCGGCCAAGCGCCGGAGCGATCCTGGCGCCGCTGACCAGCTTGGCGCCTGGGTGGACGGCATCGAGACGGGTTTCGCCGACCGGCTGCTGTCGATCGACACCGCAACGGCGCGGCGCTGGGGCGAACTGTCCGCCAAGCGGAGCCTGCCAGTGATCGACACCCTGATCGCAGCAACCGCGATCAGCCACGGCCTCACCTTGGTCACCCGCAACACCCGCGATGTCGAAGCCACAGGTGTCCTGCTCGTCGATCCTTGGCGGATACGATGACGGTGACCGCGAAAATATTCAGGGCCGCGGATCTTTGCGCGGTCGGCAGCGCCAAAGCGCAAAGATTCGAGCATCCCGACATCTGAGACTTTGCCGGTGTCGGGCCGATCCACAGAACCCTGTTCCGCGTGTTCATGTATTAACTTGGAGAAAGTCCGTAATCACGCGCCATTTACCGGGCGTGAATTTACTCTTCCCGGTCGATGCAGCAGGATATGGCTGGTGAAGTCATGGTTCTTGCTTTCGACTCCAGACATCGCGGCGCGGTGGTCCACACCTTGCCGACCGGCAGGCCGCGCAAACGAAGCCGCCGGCTGATCATCGCCATCGCAGTCTCCTTGGCCGCCCAGCCGGCCTGGGCGCCTATCTCTGGAACGCGAAGTTCAAGCCCCACTATCGGATCACGCCGGCGCCGGTCACCGAGGCGATGCTGGTGCGGCCGCTGCCGCCGCTTCCGCCGCCACCGCCGCCGCCTCGCCAGAAGCCGCGGCCCGCGCCGCCCAGGCCCCACCCCGTGCGCAGCCTCCGGCCCCCCTCGCCAGCACATCGGCTGCGGCCGCGCCGGCCCGTCATGGCCCCCGCGCCGGTGCTGCCGGCGCCGCCGATGCCCCCGGCACCGCTGGTCGTCAGCGTCCCGGCGCCGCTCGTCGCGCCGCCGCCGGCGCCGCCCCGGTCGCAGCAGATCACCCAGCCCGAGTGGATCAGCAAACCGTCGGGCGCGGATCTGGCGCGCTATTATCCGCAGCGTGCGCAGCGGCTGGGGATCGAGGGCGAGGCGGTGATCGGCTGCACGGTGGATCGCAGCGGCCGCCTCGCCGCCTGTTCGGTGATGCGTCGGTCGCCGGCTCGCCACGGCTTCGGCGCTGCCGCCCTGAAGATGAGCGTTCCGCATGCGCCCGATGACCCGCGATGGAACGCCGGTGGCGGGGGGCAAGGTCGCCATTCCGATACGTTTCGCCCTACCCCGCTATTGAGGCGCGGGGAAGCGCGGTCGCCGCGCGCCTCCCGAAGTCTTGTCTTGGCCGTGATCGCCGCGCGCGCCATGTCCGGATTTGGAGACGGGAAAGCAGACCTGAAGAGGTGCGGACGGCCCAGCGAAGTCTGGTCGCGTCAATGGTCGGAGTTCGGCCCGAAGACCGATATATTCACGTCGCTCTCGAGCTGAGATGACCTTGCCTCGACCAGGAAACTGCCAGCCGTCACCCGGCGTGCATCCCGTCATCCGCAGGTTCCTTTCCAGGCAGTACGACAGCGGGAGGCAACCTGTTTGGGCCAGAAGCTCGCCAATCTGATCGTTTACGGCCTGCTGGCGCTGGCGCTGGTGAGCCTGCTGGCGCTGGCCGCCGCGCCGTTCTCCCGGTCGCTGGTCGAGCAGTGGTCGCGCCGCGACGTCGAGTCCCGCTCGCGGCTCATCTACAACGCGATCCAGAACCCGCTGGTGCGGGCGCTGCACGACCACGACGCCGGGCGCGCCCAGCGCATCCTTGAAGGCGTGGCGAGGGACGAGCGGGTTCTGGCGGTGGGGCTCTGCGATGCCCACGGCGCCTTGCGCGGTTCGACCGAACAGATGCCGCGCGGCTTTTCTTGCGAGAAGGTGGCGCGCTCGGACGGCGAGAGCTTCTCCAGCATGGTCAATGGTGGACGGCGGGTGCTGGTCGCCTCGTTCCCGCTGCAGACCGGCGGCAGGCGGACCTACCTCGTCGTGCTGCACGACCTCAGCTATCTCGACGCCCGGTCCGGTCGGGCCGAGGCCCTCGTCGTCGCCGCTCTGGCCGCGGTAGCCATCCTCGTCGCCGGCTTCGTCACCATACTGGCGGCGTTCGTGCTGCAGCGCTGGATGCTCGCGCTGCGCCGCGCCGCCGACAACCTCCGATCGGGGCGCCCCGGCCTCGGCGCCGGGGACCGGGCCGGCATGGACGGGCAGATGCTCAGGCTGCTGCGCGATCTGAAGGTGGGCCGGGCGCCCACCGAGACGCCTCACGTCGACTGGTCGCCCAAGACGCTGCGCGACCTGCTCGACGCCTCCTTGCCGGGGGCCGAGGTGATCGTCGTGTCGAACCGCGAACCCTACATCCACGACCACGGCGAGGCTGGCGTCACCGTGACCATGCCCGCCAGCGGCCTCGTCGCGGCGCTGGAGCCGATCATTCGCGCCTGCGGCGGCGCCTGGATCGCGCACGGCGGCGGCTCGGCGGATCGCGAGACCGTCGACAAGGACGATTGCCTCGCCGTGCCGCCCGACGAGCCCGCCTACCGCCTGAGGCGCATCTGGATTTCCGATGAAGAACAGGAGGGCTATTATTATGGCCTTGCCAACGAAGGGTTGTGGCCGCTGTGCCACGTCGCTTTCGTCCGCCCGGTGTTCCGCGAGCAGGATTGGCGCCTATACGAGCGCGTGAACCAGCGCTTCGCCGACGCCGTGGTCAAGGAGGCGCGCACCGACGATCCGATCGTGCTGGTGCAGGACTACCATTTCGCCCTGGCGCCGCGAATGATTCGCGAGCGTCTGCCGCGCGCCACGATCATCACCTTCTGGCACATTCCCTGGCCGAACCCGGAGACCTTCGGCATCTGTCCGTGGAAGCAGCAGATCCTCGAAGGGCTGCTCGGCAGCACCATCGTCGGCTTCCACACCCAGTTCCACTGCAACAACTTCATCGAGACGCTCGACCGGTTCCTCGAGAGCCGCATCGACCGCGAGCGCTCGACGGTAACCCTGCTCGGCCACGAGACCATGGTCCGGCCCTATCCCATCTCCATCGACTGGCCGCCCAAGGCCATGGCCGAGCAGGCGCCGGTGGGCGTGGCCCGCGCCAGACTGCGCGACGCGCTCCGTCTCGACGCCGATGCCAAGCTGGGCGTCGGCGTCGAACGGTTCGACTACACCAAGGGTATTCTCGACCGGCTGCGGGCAATCGATCTTCTGCTGCGCTCGCATCCGGAATGGCGAGGCAAGTTCACCTTCGTCCAGGTGGCGGCGCCGACCCGCAGCAAGCTTGCGACTTACCGCGGCCTGGAGTCCGAGGCGGTGTCGCTGGTGGAAGCGATCAACGCGCGTCACGGCTGCGCCGCCTGGCGTCCGATCCACCTGATCATTCGCCATCACGAGCCCGGCGAGGTGTTCGAACTCTTCCGGGCCGCGGATCTCTGCGTCGTCAGCAGCCTGCATGACGGGATGAATCTGGTCGCCAAGGAGTTCGTCGCCTCGCGCGACGACGAGCACGGCGTGCTGATTCTCTCCAGCTTTACTGGCGCGGCGCGAGAGCTCTCCGAAGCCCTGATCGTCAATCCCTACGACGGCTCGGAGATGTCGGAGGCGCTCGACCGGGCGCTGCGCATGCCCGCCGGCGAGCAGCGCGAGCGGATGCGGCTGATGCGCCAGCATGTGCGCGAGCAGAACGTCTATCGCTGGGCGGGACGGATGCTCATCGACGCCGCCAGACTGCGGCAGAGGCGGCGCATCCTCAACCTTGCGGGCGCCTCGCTGCGCACCTGACGCCCGTCACCACGCCCGGTCCCGCCCGCGCCGTTCGCCGAGGCGCGCGATCTCGTCGAAGGTGAGCGCCGCGAGCGGGCGCGGCGGCCCGGGCCGGGCGGGGGCGGGGCGGACCCAGGGGCGGCTCATGCAGGCGTAGCGCCACTCGTCGGCGGCGTGATCCTCGCCGCGGCTGTCGAGGTCTTCGGGCCGAGCCGGATCGTGCTGCAGCGCCGCGATGGTGCGGATCGAGTCGAGGCAGGTGGAAAAGCAGGCGAGCATCGGCCGGTCCGGCGCCTCGCCGGCCAGGCGGGCGCGCATCGCGTCCCAGCCGCCGAGGGCGCCCCTCGCCGGCACGCGGGCGTTGTCGGCGCGGCGGAACAGCACCTTCTCGCCCGAGCCCTTCCAGATGCGTTCGGCGAGCGAGGGGCCGCCATCCTCGGCGAAGGCGGCCGGATCGAGCACGCCGTAGCCGATGGCCGGGTCGCCGGCCTCGCGCGCCGCCAGCCCCGCGCCCACCGCCTCGGCCGTGAGCTTGACGCCGACGTTCGGCTGGCCGCGCTTCATGCCGTACCATTCGCGATAGCGCACCAGGCATCCGCGCGGCAGCGTCAGTCCGGCTTGCGGCAGCGCCAGGTCGTCCGAGACCACGGCCCACCAGCCGAAGCTGAACGGGCGCGCCGAGCCCCAGTCGCCGGAGCGCAATCGCAGCCAGTGCGCCGGCAGGGCGAACGGCGCCAGCACGTGGCGGCGCGCTTCCCAGCAATCGAAGAAGGCGCCCTCGACCACGTCCCAGTCGCCGTGGCGCATGGCGCGCACCAGGCTGGCCGAGCCCAGCCCGTCCAGCCGCGCCTCGTAGCCCGGATCGTCCCTGGCCATGCTCGGATTGTCCTCGAGCCTGGCGGGAATGTACTGGCGCAGCATGCCGCCCTCGGCCGGCGCCATCGCCCGCACCGCCATGGGCTGCGCGCCATCGACGAAGGTCGCCTTGACGAAGAGGTGGCCGACGTTGCCGGGATTGGCGCCGCAGAGGATGCGCGGGAAGCGGCCCGCATGCTCGGGCGGGACTTCGAGGCCGACCATGCGCACGCGGTTGCGCAGGAAGCGATAAATGGCCTCGGTGAAGTGGGTGAGTTCGTCGATCATCAGGACGTGGATCTCCGCGCCCTGGTACTTGAAGGCGTCCTTCTCGTCCTTGCAGTGGCACAGGTGGATCTTCGAGCCGTTCCAGAAGCGGATCTCGTTCTGGATCAGCTCGACGGCGCCGCGGCTGCCGGCGGGGTGCGCCAGCGGGGCGAGCAGGGCGCGAAAGCCCTTCGGCCCCTCCAGGTGGTTCTTGACCAGATCGGTCCGGATGCGCCGGAACAGATAGACCTGCAGGCCGGCGATCTGGGCGCACCACGAGATCGCCGCGACGCGCATCAGGTGGCTCTTGCCGCCGCCCGCCGCGCCGCCATAGAGCACCTCGGTCGCCTCGGTGAGGAGCGCCCTACCCTGCTTCGGGTGCAGATCCAGGCTCAGATGCAATGGTGACCGTGATCGTGGCGGCGCCGCGCCCGGTTTGGCGCTCGTCCTTCTCCAGCACCTTGCCGAAGAGCGTCAGGAAGGGGCCGGGGTGCGACGCCGCCAGCGACGCCAGGTAGGCCCGGCCGCCGCAGTCGTCGAGCGCCCCAAGGATCATCGCCTTCAGAGCCGGGTCGACCCCGCGGCGCCCAGGCCCGGTCAACTGGCGCGCCTCAGTTCCTCGCCCACCTGCCGCAGCGCCTCGCGGCACTCGGCGCGGCCCTCGTCGGTGAGCCGGTAGCCGCGCCGGCGCTCCGAATCGATGGCCTCGGTGTCCAGCGCCTGGCGCAGCGACACCATGTGCACCGACACCGAGCCCGGCGTCACCGCGGCGAGGCGCGCCAGTTGGGCGGCGCTCAGGAAACCCGCGGACGTCTGGTAGAGGGCGGCGAGGATGCCGGCTTCGGCGGCGCGGAGGCCGAACCATTCGCGAAAGGCGACGCGGGCGATGCTCATGGGTCTAGATTACATCCGGTAACGTCCCGCGTCAAGGAGAAAGTTGCTCCGCGTAACATGTCCTGAGGTAATCTCAAGGCCATGGAAGACCGCTCCTGGCGCGAGCTCGACGAGGCGTGGCAGCGTCTGCGCTGGGCGCGCAGCCGCAGGTTCGAGACCGCCCAGGCCGCCGCCGAGTCCATGGGCATGCGGCCCAACACCTACACCGGCTACGAGCGGCGTCCCGACAGCTCCAAGTCGACCCGGCTCAACGACCAGGCGGCGATCCGCTTCGGGCGCAAGTTCGGGGTGCGCTGGGAGTGGCTGCTGACCGGCGAGGGCGCGCCCTTGCCCGACGAGCCCGAGGTGACCGATCCGATGAAGCGGGCGCTGAAGGTCATGGGCGCGGTGCCGCTCGAGCGCCAGGAGGCGATCGCCAACGCCATCGAGGCCCTGATCAAGACCGGCACGGAGAACCGCTGAGTCGTCCTTGAGATGACTAATGGTAATATTTTCTTGCTCTGGTGAATTACATGTCGTAATGCATGCCTCTCACCAGGAGGCATCTCATGCAGCCGGAGCCCATGCCGCCCGACCTCGCGCTACGGCCGGGCGAGCGCCTGGTCGCCGGCCGTCTGTACGTCTTCGACCACGACGCCCTTGGCGACTGGCTGGCTGTCGAGGCCAAGCTGGATGCGCCGCGGCGCCTCGCCGGGCTGGGCGACGAAGCCCTGACCAGCCTCTACTACAAGGCGCTGCGCCTCGCCTGGCTGAGCGGGCGTCGCGACAGCGAACTCGCCGAGCGCGTCGAAGCCGAGCGGGCGCGCCGCCGCCGCGACGCGGAGCGGGCCGCGTGACCGGACCGCGCTTCACCCATGTCGCCGGAACCATCCTCGGCCCCGCCGCGACCCCGGTCGGGCTCGCCGCCGCCCTCGCTCTGGTCCGCGCCTGGGGCCTCGCGGCCATCGCGGCCGAGGCGCTGGGACGGCGCCGCCGCGCGCGCCTGTTGGGCCGCTGCGCCCTCGAACTTCACCTCGCCGCCGCCGCCGCGGCCCGGTGGCGCCGCTGCGCCGGCTGGAGCGACCCGCTCGGCGCCGACGTCGCCGCGCCGCCGATCGCGCCGCGCCCCGGTCAGCTTTCGCGCGGCGCCGGCGCGCGCGGACCGGCGGTCTCCACCATCGCGATCGAGGCGACGAGGGCGACGAGGGTGCCCAGCATCAGGTACCAGGCGGGCGCGAGCGGGTTCCTGGTCGCCGCGCCCAGCCAGGTGACGACGAGGGGCGTGGTGCCGCCGAAGAAGGCGACGGCGCAGGCGTAGACCGTGCCGGTGGCCAGGCCCCTCACCTCCTTGCGCAGCGACTCGGTGAGCGCCACCAGGGCGGGCACCCCGGTCAGGTTGGCGACGACGTTGAGGGCGGTCATCAGGCCGATGAGCACGGCGCCCTCGCGGATGCGGGTGATCAGGATGAAGATCGGCAGGATGGTGAGGAGGAAGGCGAATCTGGGCCAGACCATCAGGGCGCGCCGGCCCAGCCGGTCCGAGAGGGCGCCGCCGGCGAGGGAGGCGGCGAAGCCCGCCGCGCCGATGCAGGCGGTCATCAGGAAGGCGGTCGCCGGATCGAAGTGCAGCGTCGTCTGGGCGAAGCTGGTCATATAGGTGAACACGTAGGTCGATATGGTGCCGCCGGCGATCAGGCCGAGGCCCAGGACGAGGATGCGTCCGTGGCTGGCGAGCTGGGCGCCGAGGCCGGCGCCGGGCGCCGCGTCGGGATGGGCGGCCAGCGCCGGCTCGGCCTCGCCGCGGGTCTCGGGCAGGGTGCGCCGGATCATCAGGCCGAACGGCAGCACCAGCACGCCGAGCCCCAGCGCGATGCGCCAGCCGAAGGCGTTCAGGTCGGGGGTGGTGAGCAGATGGGCGACGACGAAGCCGGCGAGGCCGCCGGAGAAGCTGGCGATCGACTGGCTGGCGCTCTGCCAGGACCCATAGAGGCCCCGGTGGCGCAACGGCGCGGCCTCGATCAGGAAGGCGGTGGTCGGTCCAACCTCGCCGCCGAGCGCAAACCCCTGCAGCAGGCGGCAGCCCACCGCCAGCAGCGGCGCGGCCAGCCCGATGCTGCGGTACGAGGGCGTCAGCACCAGCCCCAGCAGCGCCACGCCCATCAGGGCGAACGAGAGCAGCATCGCCGGCCTGCGCCCGGCCCTGTCGGCGAACCGGCCGATCACCACCGCGCCGATCGGGCGGAACACGAAGCCGGCGCCGAACGCGCCCCAGGTGAGCATCTCCCGGGCGAACTCGGAATTGTCCGGGAAGAAGGTGTTGCCGATCTGCACGGCGAACTGGGCGAAGATGATGA
>Ga0307374_10005227_pt1 | contig 21118 bp, 16 predicted proteins | sample OX3MG_FD_202532 | JGI IMG/M metagenome (GOLD analysis project Ga0307374, IMG submission 202532) | Soil microbial communities from Risofladan, Vaasa, Finland - OX-3 | ecosystem: Environmental > Terrestrial > Soil > Coastal area > Acid sulfate soil | place: Finland: Risofladan, Vaasa | collected...
AGCGAGACAAAGCTCACGGCGTTCCGCGCTAAGCACATCGGGCTGGTCTTCCAGGACCCTCACCTGCTGCCTGGTCTGTCGGCGGTAGAAAACGTCGCCGTGGCGCGCCTGCCTTGGGGCCGGCGAACTCAGCTCATGACGGATGCTCGGAGACTGCTTGAGGTTCTCGGGATGGGCCACCGGTTGCACCATCCACCTTCCCGGCTTTCAGCGGGAGAAAAGCAGCGTGTCGGTCTGGCTCGAGCGTTGTTGGGGCAACCAGAGATTCTGCTCGCCGACGAGCCCACCGGGAACCTGGATTCTCGGACCACTGAAGGCCTGATCGCGCTTCTCAGCAAGCTTCGCGACGAAATGGAGATCACGCTCGTAATTGCCACCCACGATCCTGCCGTCGGGGCAATTGCCCAGAGAGTGGTGCGACTCGTCGGAGGCCGACTCGACTCGGACCGAACGGTGCCGGCGCCGAGACCAATCGAGGCAAACACCCTCGATTAAGCAATGATCTTCACCGCCTTTCGGGAACTGGTCTCACGGCGAACAGCAACTGGACTCGCCGGGCTTGGTTTGCTGACCGCAACGCTTGGTTTCATCGTGCTCGCCAGCACTTCCAGGACCACCGAGGCGGTACTTTCCGGCGACCTTACCTCTGCATGGGCATCGCCTTATGACATCCTCGTTCGCCCGGTTGGGGCCGCTTCGTCTCTCGAGACCTCGAATTCGCTCGTGAGGCCGAACTTCCTCAGCGCTTCACCGGCCGGAATCACGCTGCAGCAGTTGGCGGCCGTTCGCGCGATTCCGGGTGTCTCCGTCGCTGCACCTCTGGCGGTCGTTGGCGTCATTCAGCTGTATTCATTGGAGATGCCGACTGCGGTTCCGATCGACCTGTCGGGTTTGATGGGCGGCGCGACGGTAGCCGTGTTTCGAATCGACCCGACCATCAATGCCGACGCCGGCTATTCGCATTACCCGATGCAACCGATTGTGATCGCCGTCGCACCTTCCGGCACCTATGACCTCGGCAAGAACACGTTAACTGTCGGTAACCAAGTCATCCCATGTTCGAACATCCGTTGCTTTGGCGGCAAGGCGATCTGTCCCGTCCAAGGCCAGTGCCAGGGCATAGTCGTTGATGGTCAGGGGCTAGTCGTAGGCTTGCCTCCAGGCCAGCCGGGAGCAGACATCTTCTTTTCCGTCCCGATGACGATCGCTGGGATCGACCCCCAGGCAGAGAACGGGCTCAACGGATTGGCAAGCTGCGTGACATCAGGTCATTACTTACAGGCAGCGGAGCTCCCCGCCGCAGTGCCCGTCCCCGGAGCCATCGGTCCTAATAAAGCCGTTCCAATCCTCGTGTCGGACCGGACATTCCTTGACGAGAGCATCTCCGCGACAATCGCTCGGACAACGGACCTGGCCCCCCTGATGAATGGTGGAGGGCCCGAAGTCCTGACAGGCTGGCAAGCGCAAGGAAGCGAGACCCTCGATCCTAACCAAGCGCTGCAGAACGCGCTGGCAGCCTCAACCTTCAAATTTGGGAACCTTTCGCCGCTCTGGATGCCGGGGCCAGTCGAGTACACGCAAGTCTCGGCCTCTGAACTTACGCCTCGTACCCAGTTGCCGGATCCGAGCGCCTATGCGAATCCATTTGTCACCGGCGCCCCGCCAGATTTCTACATGCCCGAAGAAGCTCAAGACATTTGGTTCCGCGGTCTGCAGGATCGTTATCAGACCGGAGGCGGGGGTCCCGGAAACCAATGGGATGTGGTTGGACGATTCAATCCCAACTGCCTGCCAGGTTTCAGCAGCAATGGAGCGGGTCAGATGGCCACATTCGCAGAGCCGACCGTGATGACGAGTGATGGAAGATCAATCGGGCCCAATCGATCGCTCGCCGGCTATTTGGACAACCCACCATTGATGCTGACGACGTTGGAGGGCGCGGAGTATTTCGCCGATCCGAACGTTTTCAAGGACGCTCCGGGAGCGAAATTCATCAGCGCGATCCGGGTCAAGGTGGCCGGGACGGACCAGCTCGGTACGCCCGCTCAACAGAGGTTGAGCCGAGTGGCGGCAGAGATCCAGCAGGCGACGGGATTGCAGGTGGATATCGTCAAAGGGTCGTCCCCGCGCCAGCTCCAGATTGCGCTGCCCGCAGGGCTGTTCGGCCGGCCAGCCCTGACTGTCACACAAGGTTGGGCGTCCAAAGGCGTTGCCTTCAGGTTCTTTAACGCTGTCACCTTCCAGAACCTCGCGGTTCTGGCGATCGTGCTCGTGGGCGCCGTGGTTCTTGTGGCTCAAACGGCGTTTGTGGCCGTGCGGCGGCGACGAAGCGAACTAGCGGTGCTTCGAGCTTTGGGCTGGCCACCATGGAGGGTTGCGCTCCTTATTGAGCTCGAGATGCTGATTCTCGGCGTTGTAGTGGGTGCCGCGGCGCTTGGCGTTGGCCTGTTTGTCATCCCTGCGATGCATGTGCAGGTCAGCTGGTGGACGCTGCTCGGGGTAGTCCCGTTGGCATTGCTAATCGCTGTTGCCGCGGGCCTCGTGCCGGCGGTGAGCGCCATGAGAGGCACGGTTCTCAGCGTGATCGAGAACCCGGAGCCAATTCGAGAGCGGACGTTGCCATCGTCAGCGCTGTGGCTTGGCCTGCGTCAGGTAGGTGCGATGCAATGGGATACGGCGGCCGGAGTTGCCGCCCTGGCTCTCGGAGCGGTCCTATTTGGAGTGATCGAATTGATAGCCGCCGGCTTTCGCGGCCAGCTCGACGCAACGTTGCTAGGAACGTACCTGTCGGGTCAGGTGAAGCCCTTTCATTTTGTGCTCGCTGGGCTGACATTGGCGATAGGAGCTATCGCGGCGGCCCAGGTCATCACACTGACGTATCTCGGACGTCGCGTGCATCTGGCAACACTCCGGGCCTTGGGTTGGCGACGGACTGATGTTCTGGGCATGCTAGTGGGGCAAGCAATTGGTCTTGGCGCGATTGCAGGCGCCATCGGCGTTGCGGCCACACTGATGGTCGGTATTGCCTTGGCGGCGCCCCTGGGTGTGACTCTTGCTTCGGCTGGCGCGGCCCTGGCAATGACCCTCATCACGACCGCCCTGGCGGCGGTTGTGCCGCTCGGTCACGCATATGCAAGCGACACAGCAGCTAGTCTCCGGGGCGAATAAAGGCACAACCCGGACTGCTCGAGTTGACCTCTTTTTCCTTGACTTAGTGGAAGCCTGCGGGATTCGTCCGGGTTATCAAGCTTGGATGCTTCACTGGCCCGTCACGCGAGTCTGTAACTGAACTGGATCCCCTGGTTTGCTACTTGGGGTTGAGACCCCCACCGAATCCGCTATCACGAGCAACCTCACCGTCTCCCACGACCTTCGAATTTCGGAGCCTGTACGGTCTTAAGAAGCTCAATAAGGCCGGTCCTGAGATGGCTGCCTGAGTTCAAATAGTGTCCCCTCCCCCCGACCATCTGAAACTGACCAATTTCGAGTACAAAATCGCCGATTTTGGACGTCATCCGTGGTCGCCGGGGCACAGCCGGGGCACAGATTCCTGGAGAACCTCGCAACGAGGCTGCGAAGTCTGTCGCGCTGGTCGGCCGGTCTGAACTCGGACGACAGGGACTTCATGCGTCCGCACAGCTATATATCAGTTGACGCAACTGTCAGGACCGTGAGGCACCCGGTTCGAAAATCACAGCCCAGCGCGACGGATGACGCACAGGGCAGGACCGTGAGGCCCCGTGTTCAAAGTCCCAGAAGACGCATCGGCGAGCCGGCAATTCCCGAAGTGCCTCCGTTAACAAAGCGTTCGCTCAATTGGCTAAGCGCACGCTCGCAGGGCCACTAACGGTCCCCGCGCAGCAGCAGTACGGGGCAGGGGCTGTGGTCTGCCACAAACCGGGCAATGGGTCCCAGAGACCTCGGACCTACAAGTGGCTGATCACGGCCCCCTGCCCTTATCGCGATGAGGTCGACGCGCTCCAGGGCTGCGAAGTCGCATACGGCACGGCCCGGCTCGCCCCGAACCCTCATCGTTTCGACACTGTCGACCATCGGCCGGGCTAAGTTCTGTGCTTCGGCGAGTGCACTGGCACCGCGTTCGAGCTCAACCTCGCCAAGTTCGCGCGCGCGATGCGGTGGCAGCCGGTCGCCGCCTGGGCGCCGCTGGACCAAGTCGAGACCAGTCCGCGGACCTGGGCCTTCAACGTAGACCAGCAGGAGCTGCGCCTCCTGGAGGCGCACCAGGCGCGCTAGCGTGTTGAGAAGCTCGCCGGTGTGGAAACCGTCCACGAGCACGAGAACTCGCATTGTCTTCACAGCTCCGCATTCTCCGCGCCTCACCAGCTCAGCGGAAGCTCAGAGCTATGAGCACACCAGCGCCGATGAGCGTCAGCGGGGCAACCAGCGCACCAAGTCGGAGGAAGTCCCAGGCCGAGACCTCGAGGCCGCGGCGTCGGACGATCACCAGCCAGAGCATTGTCGAGAGAGCTCCCACCGGAGTCAGGTTGGGGCCCAGGTCTGCACCAGCGAGAGCACCGAAGAGGAAGGGCGTCCGCAGGCCTGCCGGGACACCTCCTGCTTGAGCCCCCGAGAGGAATACGAGGATGGCGGGCAGGTTGTTGACCAGGTTGGAGGTCACGGCACTGCCCAGCAGGCCCGCGACAACCGCGCTCGCAGAGTCGGTGGCGTGGGCCACCGCGCCTGAGACAAGCGCGGGCGTAATGCCGGCGTCCTGGACTCCACGGACAAGGACGAACAGGGAGGCGATGTAGACAAAGAGTGCCGGGCTCACATGGGCGCGCAGGTGCTCGCCTGACACTCGTCGTCGTGCGGCCGCAATAGCCAGCAGCCCACCACCTCCGGCCACCGCAATGACGCCCAGCGGCAACAGCAGCGCTGACCCGATCACATAGGCGAGGGCTAGCAGACCGAGTCCAGCGAGCACCAAGCGAAAGAAGGTGCGATCGGCCGCTGCTGCGGCGAGTGCGGATCTCCAGTCGAAGTCGAATCGACGGCCGGTCGTGCGCCAGAACACGGCCATGAAGACGGCGAGGGTGATCGTAATCGAGGCGAGGGAGGCAGCCAGCAAGTGGCTTTCGTAGACGGCCAGCGGAGCGCGGAGGCGATCGCCGGTCAGAACGTTGATCGGGTTGGAGATTGGCAACGTCATTGATGCCGCGTTGGCCACGAAGCTGACCGCGAACAGGTAAGGCATCACGCGAAGCCGCAGACGAGTCGTGATGCTGTAGACGACCGGGGTCAGGATTATGGCGGTGGCGTCATTGGAGAGGAACGTGGTGATCACTGCGCCAAGAACGAAAACGTTGAATAGCAACCAGCGGCCACTGCCGCCGGCGGCCGCGGCAGCCAAACTGGCAGCCCAGTCGAAGAACCCCGCCATGTCGGCGACGGCAGCCGTCAACATCAGGCCGAGGAAGAAGAGGAAGAGGTTCCATTCGGAACCGATCGCCGCCAATGCTGAGCCGAGGTTGACGGCCCCAGTGAGCAACATCAGCACCGCACCGGCTGCAGCCGACCAAGCCTCTCCGATCCGTCGAGGACGGACAACGATGGCAATCAGCGTGGCCACGAATATCAGGCCGGCGAGCGCGCTGTGCATTCCTTTCGGCTAACCATCGCGGAAATCGCCCCTCGTGTACTCAGCTGAAGATTGGTGTCCCCGATCATGATTCTCGCCACCGGTGGCTGCCCGAGGACGGCTACCGCCACCTATGCCCGAGTTCGTTGCGAAGCTTTTGATAAGGTTCTTATCGGGCGATGAGGCTCGCCCGCCGAAACCGCCGGCAGACGCCGGCTGATGGCCTCTACCACCAATTCGTGGTAGTGGCCGGCATCCAGCCCTCCGCGAAATGAAGGAGGTCCTGGATGGACGACCTTGAGATTGCGACTTTGGCCGCCGCTCTGATCCTCGTCGCCTCCATGTTCAGCGTTGAGCTTGCGATCTCATCGGCCATCCTCGAGATCGCCTTCGGCGTCCTGGCCGGAAACTTCGCGCATCTGACAACCACGCCGTGGATTGACTTCATGGCCTCATTTGCCGGCGTTCTCCTGACCTTCCTCGCCGGAGCAGAAGTTGATCCGAAGGTACTGAGAGAGCGGCCGAAGCAGGCGATAGCTATCGGCGGCCTCTCGTTTCTCGCACCGTTGGTCGCCACCGGGCTGTTCGCCTATTTCGCCGCCGGCTGGAACCTCAAACAGTCCGAGATCGCCGGGATCGCCCTTTCAACTACCTCGCTCGCTGTGGTCTACGCCGTACTCGTCGAAACAGGACTGACAAAGACTGCGATCGGGAAACTCATCATGGCGGCCACGTTCATCACGGACCTTGGCACAGTCACGGCGCTCTCCGTCCTCTTCATCACGCCGACGCTGTATCTGGCGCTCTTCGTCGTGGTCTCGATTGCGGTCATCGCGGCGATGGTGCTCTTGGAGCGCCCTTTCTTCCGGCGTTACGGCGACCGCGTCATCGAGCCCGAAATCAAGGGTGCATTCTTTGCTCTCTTTCTTCTGATGTGGACTGCCAACCTCGCCCACAGCCAGGCGGTGCTACCTGCGTTCCTTCTCGGACTCGCTGTGGCTCCGGTCTTTCAGCGAAATCCTGAGCAGCACAAGCGCATGCGTGTTGTGGCCTTCTCCTTCCTGACCCCTTTCTTTTTCTTGAGGGGCGGCCTCAACGTGACTCTCAGCGGGCTCTCTGGCGGAGTCCTACTTCTCGGAGGCTTCTTCCTAATCAAGATCGCTGCAAAGTTTGCTGGCGTGCTGCCGGTTGCGATGCGCTACGTGCGGCCCCACGCCATCTACACGACTCTGCTGATGAGTACGGGGCTCACATTTGGGACGATCTCGTCGCTCTACGGGCTCAATAGCGGCATCATCGACCGCGGGCAGTTCTCGATTCTCATCACGGCGGTTATCCTCTCCGCGATCGTTCCGACGCTCATAGCCCAGCGGATCTTCTCCCCGCCGGTACACAAGCTCACTGCAGATGAAGAAATCGATGTCGAGGACGAGGAGTTCGCTCCAAGCCATGGCTCGACCACTGTGCAAGCTGATCAGCCGCCAACCACGATTCGCGCTGACCCCCGTGCCTAGTGGCTCTCAGTGACCTGTGGTCAGGAGCGGATACCAACCCGTCCTCGGTTGAAGAGCACAGACGGTGACCGTGGACGAGCACTCGGTTGGTCTGAACCGGAACCGTTGCCGGATCACAGCCGGATCACGCATTCCCGGCATTCGAGATGTCTTCCGGCGACGCTCGAGATAGCACCCGGCTGGATCGGTACCTAATCTGAGTGCGTGCCGTTCCTGGTCATCACTGACCCGCTGCCCCCAGGGTTCTACTTGGGCCCGCTGCAGATTCGCTTCTACGGAATCGCCTATGTAGTCGCCTTCATCGTCGGCACGGCGATCGCTACGCCGGAGTACTCTTCGCTGCCGTCGGTCAGCCGATAGGCCGACTCGGCAACGTGATGAACGGCGAGATCCTGGGTCCACCTTCGAATCTGCCGTGGGCGATTCGCTACACGAACCCAGCATCGATGGCTCCCCATCTAGGCGTCGCTTACCAGCCGGCAAATCTCTATGAGGCAGTGGGGACGCTGCTTATTCTTGGTTTGCTGCTCTACCTCCGCCGCCGAGGCGTCGCGCCAGGCATCCTGGGGCTGACGTATCTCATCCTTTACCCGGTCAGCCAACTGATTTTGTTCAACTGGCGTACCGACTACGAGACCCCCGCGATCTTGTGGGGCTTGAAGCAGGCGCAACTGACCTCGCTGGTCATGCTGATCACAATCGTGCCGCTGTTCTTCTTTGCCTGGCGGCGCTCAAGGCGACAGCCGCAGAGTCGGGCTTCATCCCTGGCGGTATGATCCGATCGTGAAGCGGCCTGCCGTCCGGCTGCTCGGGCTGCTCGGCTTCGGTGCTCTGCTGGCCCAGGCCGGCCACCTTATCGCGTATCAGCTCGAGTTCGGTGCCACTGCCCAAGCCGTACAGAGCCAGGGCGCTCACGCCTACTTCCCAGGGCTTGCCAAAACCAGCCTTGGCGTGGTGGCTGCGGCATTGCTCGCGAGCCTTCTCCTCATCGGCATCGCCAGGTTCTTCCCGGGACGGCCGGTCGTGGTCACAAGTCGCGGGCCGTCGTACGTCAGCCTGCTGGCGGTTCTGTTCACCTTCCAGCTCGTCTCATTCATGGCCCAGGAGACGATCGAATCGCTGGCGGCGGGCGAGGCGGTTCCATCGGCGCTAAACCTGATTCTCCTGGGCAGCGCTGGTCAGCTGCCGGTTGCAGTTATTGCCGCCCTCGCCCTGAAGTGGCTGGCGGTCCGCGTTGACGCCGCCCTGCTCACCATCCGGGCTGAGCTGGCGGTCAGGGTGGCCGACGTCGCGCCCGACTCGCTGCTCGTACCGCTACCTGCCCTGGTTCTCGTTTCGGCTCTCGCCGAGACCTGCCCGACTGTCTACATCAAGCGAGGGCCTCCGGCGATCCTCCGCGCCTAGCTCTCGTCGCAGTCATCACATGCGCGCATAAGCGTGCGCATGAAACGGAGGAATTTCGGTGTCACGTGTATTGGCGTCGGCGAACGCCCGATTGGCGATCGTCGCTGCGGTTTTGGTGATATTTGCCGTTGGCGGAGCGGTCCTGATCTTCGGAAATCAAGGGCCGGCTCCCCAGCAGCGGCTGATTCAGGTCACCGTCACGGGCGGCACGATGTCGCCTGGGCAGCTGCAGGCCAACGAAGGAGACACCTTGACCGTGTCGGTCTCCGCGGATAAGTACGAGGAGATCCACCTTCACGGCTACGACAAGCACTTCTTCCCGAGCCCCGGCCAGCCGGCAACGCTCACATTTCCTGCCGACAAGACCGGGAACTTCGTAATCGAGATCGAGGCGACCAGCACCCCGCTGGGGCTGCTCGACGTGAAGCCGCGAGGCGGCTTTCTGGGGCTTGGCCAACCGCCCGATCAGAGCTCGACCACAATTCACGCCGCCGCGGCGGGCACCCAGATCAAGCTGGGATCCACCACCACCTACAACCTGGTCGCCGAGATCGGTGGCCTCCAGGCCATGTACACGCCGGCTCAGGTGTCCAGCCAGCATCCGAAAACCGGAGAGGTCATGTTCGGTGGCTCGATGACGATGCCCCCGGAAACTACCAACATCTCGCCCTACTGGCACCACCTCGAGATCCACATCTTCGACAAGAAGACCGGCAACGTGATCAAGACGGCGAACCCTGTGCTCACGGTCAAGAACTACGTCACCGGCCAAACCATTCAAGTTCCGATCGTGGTGATGCAGGGCATCGTCGAAGGGCCGAACGATATCCACTACGGCAACAACGTCGATCTACCCAAAGGTGAATACACGGTGACCGTGGTCATCGGAAGTGAGACTGCGAGTTTTGATTTCAACATTTGAAAAGGAGCAGACAGATGGCGGAAGCTCGGCGTACGTCGTCTCCGGTCATCCCTGTCATAGGACTCATCCTGGGTATCGCGGGCGCCTTGCTCGCCAACTACACCCTGGATCACTTGGCTGATACGAGCGATACATGGCACCAGATCCAGCACGGAACGTTCTTCGTGTCCGGCATCCTCGTCGGCTTCGGACTGACGGCGCTTTATCGGGTATTGAGAAAGAGCGCATAGAGGCGACCAACCGGCCGGGAGTCCTGTCCTTCGCGGGCAGGCTCTCGGTCGGCGCCCTCGGGCTGTCGCTCGCGCTGATCGTCAGCATCGCCTGGGGGACGGCCCTCTTCTATCTGGCGGCCAGGCTGGGCGTCGATACGAGGGTCAGGCTCTCGTGGATCGATGCCGCCCACGTGTATGTGGGCTTGGTCGGAGGGGTGTTCGTCCTTGCCAAGGTCTCCAGGGTGCGTTTTCGGTACAGGGTCGCAGGCGTCGCGGAGGTCATCCCCTGGCAGCGTTGGATTTCTTGGTCTCTGCTCATCTTGTATTCGGCCATCTTCGTAAGCGGCGTCCTTGCCCTCTTCCCGATTCACGGGCGGCTGTACGAGGACCTGCTCAACTTCCACCTCCTCTCGTCGGTGTGGGCGGTTGCCCCGACCACCTGGCATGTCTGGCACTACCGCCGACGGGCGGCGCTCTATCTCACGCGCATTCTTCCCCGCGGCCGCACAGTTCGCTTCTGGGCAGGCGTCGCGCTGGCTGTGGTTCCGGTCCTTGTCGTGGTGGGCAACGCACGTGCGTTGAGTCAGCTGCCGCAGGTCATGGGCGGCGCGGCCTGGGCTCAATCGTCGCTCAACGGCAGTTACCTGGATCGGATCATCGTGGGCCCAAATGGCTCGCTGATCGCCGCGGGGGACGCCCTGTACGTGAGCCCCGATGGCACGGTGTGGACGCAGATCGACATCCCCGGCGTGCCGCTGCCGCCCTCAGCTAACCCGACGCCAGCGGTTCACCAGCACGGTGCGCCGACGGGAAAGAATCTCGGTCTCGCTCTGGCTGTCGCCGGCAACTCGATCTTTGTCGGAACTAACAACGGTCTGTATCGAACCGACAGCCAGAGCGGCCCACTGGTGCAGGTAGGCTTCCAGGGCACGACCGTCACCGCCGTTGCGGTGGACCCGTCAGATCCGAGAACACTGTGGGTTGGCTCTTCGTCGGGGTTGATGCGCAGCTCGGATGGAGGGGCTACATGGTCAGCCGCAGTCGCCGGGCTGTCAAAGCCGAACGCGGTATCAGCTATCGGTATTGCTCCTGGACGCTTGTACGCAAGCGATTCGACCGGTGTATTCGAACTGAGCAGCCCGCAGCAAGGCTGGCATCGCATCTCGACTCTTCCGGATGTCGTTGACCTCACGCCGAGCCCGGATGGAAGCCAGCTCTACGCCACATCCGCCACCCAGGGAGTCCAGATCCTCGAAAACGGCAGCTGGCGCTCGACCGACTCCCTGGCCTCACCGCACCAGGCCCATCTGGGAGGCGAGAAGCACCCCGAGGTGCTTAGCCTGGCGCCGATCGACGGCCGGTTGTACGCCGTGGGCACGTCCTTTGGTGTGTCAGCAAGCGCCGACGATGGCCAGACCTGGTCGCAGCTTGGCGGCGGACTAGAAAGCGTGACGCCGGCTCAATTGGTCGACTACCAGGGGAGTCTGATGACCGCGACCTCGAATGGCGTTTATCGCTTCCGGCTCGAGAGCGGCACGTCCGCCTCGCCGACATGGTGGTTGCTAGTGGTTGCGGCTGTCGTGGTGTTCGGAGTTGCGGGCGCTGCGCTGGCCGGCTTTGATCGGTTGCCCTGGCTGAGATTGTCAAGGCGGAGGAGATCACCTTGAACGTGCTGGCAACCGCGATATTCCTACATGGATTTGGGCAGCGCTATGACCTGCCCGCGTCCCTCGCGCTGTATCTGTATGCAGGCGCAGGTGTGGTCATCGTCTCGTTTGTCTTGATCGTTTTGTTCTCGGCTGACCAGGTCGGCGCCAAGGCGGTTCGGTACCCGCGCCGGGCGATTCCATTTCTCGTGCCGGTCGCTCGGTCGCCGCTGCCACGCTTGATCGGCGGTGTCATTGGCGTGCTCGCGCTCGCCACCACCGTCATCACCGGGCTCATCGGGTCTTCGGATCCGACCAAAAACCCGGCTGAATATCTGACCTGGATCTACTTCTTGGCGGCGACCGTGATCCTGTCCGGAATTGTTGGCAACCTCTGGTACCTCCTCAATCCATGGGCCGCCATCTACGACGCAATGACTCGTGTGGTTCGCCTGGGTCCGGTCTGGAAGCTGCCAAACGTCGGGATCTGGCCGGCGGCAGCGTTCTACTTCTCGTTTGCCTGTCTCGAGTTGACCTCCGGGATGGCCAACCGGCCGTGGCTCGTTGCGCTGGCAGCCCTCTCTTACACGTGCCTGACATTGGCCGGCATGGTGCTATTCGGCCGCGATCAGTGGCTTGATCATTGCGAGGCCTTCACTGTCCTCTTCGGCGTCGTCGGCAGATTCGGTCCGATCGAGGCCGAGCGCGACGAACAAGGTCGAATAATCTCAGTCTTCGTACGACCCTGGGGCGTCGGCCTTCTGAAGCCGTCACCGAGCGGGTGGGACCGCGTGGTGTTTGTGATCCTGATGCTCAGTACGCTCGCATTCGACGGCATCATCGCTACCCCCTCTTGGCAGGACTTCAACATCGCGTTGGAGCCAATTTGGCTGCCCATGGGACAGTTCGGCTTCTTTTTCGTCCGGACCCTGGGGCTGGTGTTGGTCACGCTTGCATTTCTGCTGATCTTCATCGCATTCATGGAGCTGGTCATCTATTTCGGCAGCCGCAAGGTCGACCTGAAGGCAACCATCTCCGCCTTTGCCCTCACGCTTGTACCGATCGCTCTGGTTTACAACGCCGCCCACAACTACAGCTACGTGCTGGTTCAGTCGCAGGGCTTGATCCCTCTGCTCAACGATCCGCTGGCCAAAGGTTGGCACCTCTGGCCGGCGGTAGCCGGTTATGTCCCGAGTTTTGCTTTGGCCCAGGCCTCAACTGTCTGGTATGCGCAGATCATCCTGATCGTGCTCGGGCATGTGATCGCGGTCTACCTGTCGCATCTGAGAGCGGGGGAGAGGTTTCGCACCGCCCAGCGCGCCCTGCTCAGCCAGTACCCGATGCTCTTGCTCATGGTGATGTACACGATGACGAGCCTCTGGATCCTGGCCCAGCCTGTGACCATCGGAGGCTGACCTGGTGAAGTGACTCATTGAGCTGGCCCTTCGATCTCACGGTCTACGCGGGTCTTGTCGCCCTTTTCCTCGGCCACGCCTGGCTCGCCCGAGCGAGCGGGGACGCGGAGCGCAAGCACACTTTCTACTTCGGTCTCGGCCTGCTCACCCTCTGGCTGGCGCTGGAGACGCCAATCGACACAATCAGCGACTACTACCTCGACAGCGTCCACATGCTGCAGCACGTGCTCTTGGGATTCGTCGCTCCTCCGTTGATGCTGCTGGGTCTGTCATCGGGGATGGCGGGACAGCTGGTCCGAGTCCCTGGTGTCCGTGCCCTGACCGAACCTGTCCCGGCACAGGTCATCGCCGCGGCGGTGATGGTCGTCTGGCATCTGCCGCCGCTTTATGACGCGACGCTCTACAACGCAGGGCTGCACGTGCTGGAGCACCTGATGTTCATTGCGGGTGGCTTGGCCATGTACTGGCCGATGATCGAGGTTACATCGTCACATTCGAAGTGGCATATGTCGGCTGGCGCCAAGCTCGTGTACATGCTGCTCGCATCTCTTCCGCAAGACGCCGTGGCATTGCCTTTGATCTTTTCCCGCGTTGCTTTCTACGAGTACTACACACATGCGCCGCGCCTGATCGACGGCTTCACCGCTGCGATCGATCAGACCATCGCCGGCGCCGTGCTGATGATCGTAGGCAAGGTGACGCTGGCCGTGGCCGCACTTGTCATCTTCTTTCGCTGGTTCGGCGGGGAGCAGCGTGCCGACCGAGCGGTGCATTCGGCCACCGCGTCAGGCCTTCCCTAATTCGCCGTCCACGGTTTTGTACGCTCGAATCCTTGGTTGCTTCCCACGGAAACGGGTCGGCTTCTGACCGGTCAGTGGACCATCGCCGGGTCACATCACGAGATCGCTAGACGCGCCACCCCAACCAAGGCCGCTGCGAGCACCACTGCCGGCGAGGCGAGTGGCCACTTCCAAACCACACCTAGAGCAACCACTGCAATCACGATCGTCAGCGGGTCAATCAAGGCAGATCGACCAATTTGCAACGTGACCGCTGCGATCAAGCCAATCGCTGCGGCGTTGGCGCCATCGACGAAGCCCTGGGCCCAGGCCCGGCGCTCGGTCAGGTGGACGATGCGGTCGAGCAGCGGGACAAGGAGGAAGCCGGGCAGAAAAATTCCCAACGTTGCCAGCAGCGCTCCTGGGACGCCGGCAAAGAGGTAGCCGAGAAATGTGGCCGTGGTGAATACGGGTCCGGGCGTGGCTTGTCCGATGGCAATGGCATCGATCAGCTGCTTGTCGGTCAGCCAGTGCAGACCCTGCACGAAGTCGGCGTGCAGGAACGCGTAAAGCACATACCCGCTGCCGAAGCTGACCACGCCGAGCTTCAGAAAAGTAAGGAGGACGGTCAGGAGCTTGCCGCCTGACCATGCGGGCAGGGCCAGGCCCGTTGTCAGGGCGAACGTGCCTACCCTCGGCTTCGGCTGCACCTGCGAGGCTGCGGCCGCGATCAGACCGCCCGCGCCGATCAAGAGGACCGGGTTGATCCCAATCAAGAACAACCCTGCCACCGCGGCGGCAAGGATGACCAGGGTCCATCGTTTTACGAGCCGCCGTCCGAGGTCGATGATCGCCCACAAGACGATTCCGATCACTGCCGCCCGGATCCCATAGAGGATGCCGAGCGCTTGGGAGCTCGTTCCATAACGCTCATAAGCCCAGGCGATGAACAGCATGATCAGCATGGCCGGGAGGATGAAGAGGACTCCACCGGCCACCAGGCCACGCCAACCAGCCCGCCGGTAGCCCAGGTAGATGGCCAGCTCGGTCGAGCTGGGGCCGGGGATCAGGTTGCAGGCCGCGAACATGCGAAGGAACTCGTTCTCCGGCAGCCATTTCCGGCGCGCTACCAGCTCCCGGCGCATCAGGGCGACGTGGGCAGCAGGTCCTCCAAACGCGACGAGGCCCAGCACAAAGAAAACCAACGCTACCTCTGCCACTGATTCTGGAGGGCGGCGCTTGGACATCCCGTCAATCATCGACGTGGCGGGCAGCGGCCAGATCGAGCGATTACGCCGACCGGCGGAGGACCACATCCTCACCTACGTCGGTGAGGGTGGGATAGAACCAGCGGGCGAGGGCGGTCGCTGCGATCGCGCCGATGAACTGGGCGGCGATGAAGGCGATAGCGGATGAGGGAGCGATGCCGGCGAACGTGTCCGTTAGCGTCCTCGCCACGGTCACCGCTGGGTTGGCGAAGCTTGTCGATGCGGTGAACCAGTAGGCGCCCGCGATGTAGGCACCGACTGCAAAGGGCGCCAGTCCGCCACGGCCTGAGCGCACCACGCCGAAAATGACGAGCAGGAGGCCGAACGTTGCGACAATCTCCGCAAGCCAGAGTCCGGGTCCCGACCGGGTCTTGGTTGAAATCGTGACCGGGGCGAGAGAAAACATCAGGTTCGCGATTACCGTGCCGAGTGCGCCACCAGCCAGCTGAGCCGCCCAATAAGCCAGAGTCTGTCGCCAGGTCAGACCGCCCAAGAGGCGGTCGGCCAGCGATACCGCCGGATTGAGGTGAGCGCCGGAAACTGGCCCGACCGCGAGAATGATCGCGGCCAGCGCGGCGCCTGTGGCGATCGAGTTCTCGAGTAGCTCGAGGCCAATGTCGTTCGGGCTCAGTCGCTGCGCGGCAATGCCTGAGCCGACTACGGCGATTAGTAGCAACGCGGTGCCGACGAATTCGGCGCCGAGGCGGCGTGCGAGCAATCCGAATTTCAGCGGGTTAGCGAAGGGACCAATTCGGCCAGCAGCGCCTGGACTCGGCTGTCAATTTCGTCCCGGATGGCGCGTACTTCGTGCAGGCTCTTTCCGGCGGGGTCGGTCAGCTCCCAGTCGACGTAGCGCTTGCCTGGGTAGATGGGACATGCGTCGCCGCAGCCCATGGTCACCACTACATCGGCCCCCCTAACGACGTCATCCGTTAGCGGCTTGGGAAACTCGCGAGTGAGATCGACTCCGATCTCCGCCATCGCCTCCAACACCGCCGGGTTGATGGAGTCCGCCGGCGCTGAGCCCGCGGACAGGACGTGCACGGTCCCCTTCGCTCGGTGATCAAGCAAGCCTGCTGCCATCTGCGAGCGGCCAGCGTTGTGAACACAGACGAACAGAACCTCGGGAAGGCCGGTCGGCACATCCGCCTGCGCTCGAGCTACTGCCGCCAAGCGTTCGCGTGCGAAGCGCTCGGCAAATAGCTCGAGATAGGTCCTCACCTTGGCCGTGGCCTCGAGCTTTTCGAACGAATCGTGCAAAACCTCCGCGACAGTCTCTCGCGAGAACACACCTGCGAACTCACTCGCCAGACGGCCTTCGGCACCGCCGAGCTTGTAGTCACTGCTCATGTCGACCACCTCCAACTCGCATTTCGTCCGAGCGACGACGAGGCGCCGTTAGCTCCAACCCTTTTGAGACCACGACTGGAAGCAGGTAGGTGATGCGCAGGCGGAGTTCCTCAGCAGTCCGCTTGAACGCTCGTCGTACTTCTCGTCTGGAGTCACCTAATCGCGCGGGGTCCGGCATGCTCCAGTGGATGACATCTGCTTTGCTTGGGAATGGTGGGCAGTCCTCTCGCGCAACGTCGCAGAGGGTGATCACGAAGTCGAAATGGACTCCAACCTCTTCGATGCTCTTCGAGCGGAGGTTGTCGGAGGGAAGACCCAACTCCTTTAGCACGGTCACCGTCATTGGATGGACTCCGACCGGTTTCGGTCCAGCGCTAAGCACCGCGGCTGCTCCGCCAGCCAGGTCACGGGCAATCGCCTCCGCGAGTTGGGAACGAGCGCTATTACCGGTACACACAAACAGCAGGCGGGGTTGACGCCGTTCTTTAGGGGCGGCTGGCGTTGTCTGCAGACGCGGCACTGTCAGGGCCGGGTGCAATCCGGTGAGGGCTTGATCCAGACCATCGCGGACACCACCCAGATTCAAGCTGTAATAGACATCCCTCGAGTCGTGCGAGCTGCGGCGCTCCGAGACCATGCCCGCGCGACGGAGGAGGGCCAGGTGGTACGAGACCAGGTTCTGGCGTTCACCGACCGCATCCACCAGCTCGCCCACCCGATGGTCGCTATGGGAGAGCTGTTGGGCCAACCGCCAGCGGACATCGTGCCCAAGCAACCAGACGGCCTCCGGGGCCTTTGCAGTAGGGGTCGGCATGCGTGAATTATATCAAACTGTTTTGATGTAACTCGGTAGGCTGGATCACAGCTGGATCACGCATTCCCGGAAACAGGCGGTCATAGCAGGTCACCTGAGGACACAAAGGCGGCGGGGTTTGAGTTCAGGAGGGCCGTCGCGGACCCCGGAGGACACGCGAGGACACACCACTAAGACGGTTCGGGACCGTGAGGCCCCGGGTTCAATCCTGGGGGATCTTGGTGGACGATCTGACGTTCTTATCGGATTACGCCGGCAGCCGGATCGAGACGCTCCCGTCCGGCCGGGTCGCCCAGCGGAGGGTTATGCGATCCGGCGGCGGACCATCCACAAGGCCGCCAGAAGCGCTACTAGAGAGAGCCCGCCGTAACTCGCAGCCTGAGCGGCTTGGAAGTGCCAGAACCGATCGGGAGGCTGGTATTCCACATAAGTGCCTATGCCGAGGCCGCTGAGACACCGATCGAACGCGGCCGGCTCGTTGGCGGGAAGGCAAGCGCTGACAGTTGTACGTTGATGAGGCCGCGGCTGGCGGCGGCTTGGGGGATCACGATCGACCAGGACACCGCGAAGGCTAGGAGGTAGAACACTGCCGACCGAACGCAGTGAACGGTCCTGACTTCGCACCTGCAGAACTTTCGCACGGTCTCCAGCCTTTTGCGGTGTCTGGCACACGAAGGCGGATTTACGTCAGGTTCGAGTTCGCCGCGGCTGCATATCCAGTCGGAGGCACTACGAGAGGGTGATCGGGAACTTGCCATCCTTGACGGCGTCGGCAACCGTGCTCAACGCCTGCCAGTCGGCCTCGACCTCGCCGATCGTCGGCCGGGCCTGAAGCTGGTCTGCTGTATGTGCGTGCGGCCACATGCGGTCGCACGCCCGGTCGAAGATGGGCTGGAGGACGCGCACCGACTCGTCGACGGCCTGGCCGTTCACCCGGCCGAGGGCGTCGATGGAGATGTTCGCCCGGTGTCTCTTCACCGAGCCCTGAAGCAGCTCGTCCTCGATGAAGGCCTCGATCCACCCACGCATGTGGCCATACGCTGTGGCAATCAGGTCCGACCGTGCCGTGCCGGACGCCGCTCGGGCCTCCTGGAGCGACTTGTTGACACGGCCGGCGATCGCCTTCACGGTGTCCATCCGCGGATGCTGACCCCGCGCAACAAGGCCGACTTTGCCGTCTTCGGCGAGCACCTCGTAGAAGCTGCAATGACCTCGGCTCGACGACGACTCGAATGCGGCGAGCAGCTTCGTGGCGAAGTACAGGTGATGCGTGAACACGATCACCTGGTGATCGTTGCTGAGGTTGACGATTCGCTCGGCGACCTCATCCACGCGGCGAGCGTCGAGACTCGTGATCGGGTCGTCCAGGATGATAGGAGCCGAACTTGGACGCATCGACACCTCGGCGAGGAAATCCGCAAGCGCGATCACCTTCTGCTCGCCCTCCGACAGGACCTCGCCGAGCCTGTAGTTGGCACCAACGGACTTGTGTCGAAGGGTGGCTGCCTGGCGGCCCGGGAATTCCAGACGCACGGAGGGACAGTTGAGGAGTTGGCATTCGCGCTGGAACGCGGATTCGAAGGTTGTGTTCAGGATCCCGCGGGTTGCGTCCTTCATGGTGTCGGTAAGACCCCGCAACAGTCCCTGGAAGCTCCTCAGGACCGTGTCGGCCAGATCGACCCACTTCGCGGCCTCAACGTGCTCGACGATGCTGGCGAGGAGAGACCGGAGGGTGCGCCGATCCTCCAGCTCGAGCAACGCCGCCCTGGCCTCGCTCAACTCCTTGTCCCGCTCGGAAGCCTCCGCGGACAGATCCCGCACGGCACGGGCGGCGGCCTCGCGCTGTTCGTCCAAAGTCCGCCGGTCCTTACGTAGCTGTTCAATCTCTGAGGCCAGATCCCAGGGCTGCCGGTCGGATAGGCGAGCCTGCTGGCGCTCAGCCAAGGTCCGGGTCCGGCCGATGGCCTCAGCCGTGCCGTTGCCGTTGGCGCCGTTCCCGTTCGATGCCGATGCAGCGGGCAGCGACATGTCGGCGACCGGAGCGACAACCTGATCCAGCGACTGTGCTGCCGTCCGCATCGCCGTTTGCGAATCGTCTACGAGGTAGCTCTTGTACTTCTGGAGCAGCTCGCGCGACTCGTCACTGAGGGCCTGCCGGCAGTATGGGCAGTCACCGGTGTTCTGAGGAAACGTCGGCTGCACGTGGGTAACGCCGTACTGGTGGGCCGCGGTGATGAAGGCCGTCCACTCGGGTGCGAACAACCCAGGGAGATCGTCGCCAGAAAACAGTGCTTCGCTTACATCGCGCACCCGCTTGCGACATGCCTCCACGTCCCCTAGGGCACTCGCGTACTTCTCACCGTCGAATTCGAGGAGGCGATCGGCGACGGCAACCGCGGATGCACACATCGTCTGTGTTGCTCGTGCTCCGGCCAATTGGACCTTCTGTCCGCCGCTCTCCAGATTGCGTACACGGTCGGTGCGGTTCGCGACCAGGGCATCCTCGTCTTCGGCAACGTCTGCTAGGCGCCGTAGCTCGTCGAGGTCTGTTGACGCTCGAAGCGACTCGACTAGAGCGAACTGCGGCGTTCCGCGCCGAAAGCGACTGAGGAACGGATTTCCCTTGGGGGCACGGCGTCCCCGCTGGGCGGTGAGGAGATCACGAACCTTCGAGAGTGCAGCGTGCACGTACTCGAAGAGCGCGATATCAGCGGGCGTATAGAGATACTGGAGGTCGTCGTCGACATGAAGTGGCGCCGCGGGCGCATCGAAGACGCACACACGGCCGAGGGCCGGCAGCGCTGGCGATCCCTCGCGCCAGGCGGCCGTCGCCTTGTCGCTCCCCAGCGAATACTCGATGGTCGCCGTTGGTGTTCCCGGCGAGCTGGTGTAGACGTCCGGGAGTACTCGGCTCGCGCTGCGAGCACCTGCGGCTTGCTTGAGAACCCGCGCATACCCCGTCTTCCCGGATGCGTTCTCGCCGTAGACAACTGTGATCCGATCGTTGAAGGAGATCTCCTGACCATCGACCAGTCGGTTCACATGGGAGGTCTCACCGATCCTGACCAGGCGGAGCGTCGGGGCGTCGTCTGAAGGGGCCTCGGTGATCTGGATCATTGGGACAGAGGCGCGAGCCTCGCCGCTCAAGCCCTTCTCGGCCAACATCTGGTAGTAGGCCGTGTCTATGGTCTCGTCATCGAGTACCGTTCTGCGGGCCAACACCTTCGACGCGACTAGTCGAATCCATCCATCCAGGCCGTTTGCCCAACTCGCGAGGGCGCCAACCGAGGATCCCTCAACGGCGGTCGGGGGGTTCACCTTCGTGCTCCGCCCTCTTCACGCAGTCGTAGTGCCGACCTGATCGGTAACGCCGACGGCGAGCTTGACGATGGATTGAACAATGGGTGGACTCGTTCCCTGGCCTGCCGAAGCTGGCCGCGACGAGGGCTCTCGAGCTGGGTCACGGTGGGGATGGTAGGCAGCGGATGGCGTCAGGCCGAGGCGTGGCAGGATGGCGCCGGCATCGGGTCGACTCGGGCAGCGGATGGATCAAGCCACTTCCACGTATACCAAGACGATAGCCGCGGGAGACGCTGCGCGGGCACCAGCCTTCTGCTCCTCTGAAGGGCCGCGTTTGGAGGCGCCACAGCCAATCCTGAGCCTCCAATGATCCTTTTCGAACTGGATCATTTCGGATCAATCATCGCAGTCGCGACCGCCACCTTGAAGCTGCCGAAGCGGCGCCGGATTGTCTTCTCAGACGGCCGCATGGTGGCCTCTGTCCAGCTCTCGGCGGTCGGGAGCGAGCCGTGCTCGGCGACGAACGCCCGAAGAGCCGCGACAGACTCCTCGATCCGGGTATCGGCCATGTCGGACAGCGGGACCGCCTCGCCGTCGAATACGCCGGGTGGGTTCGCATTGTGGGAACTTAGGTCCACCCACGGGGATTCGAACCCGTGACCACTTACGCGCGGTAGCCGTCCCGTCGAACCTTGGCGTGCCTGGCGGACACAGCCAGTTCCCGCCACTGGATGAGCGGCGAAAGGTTCTTATTGTGTAAAGCTGGGTGCACTTATACAGGCTTGCATAACACTGTCTTGTATAACCGCTAGGGAGTTTGTAGGCGACGCGGGCTGATGGCACTCGAGTCCCGGATACCTGGTCATTCCCGTCGTGATCGGCGACCGGGAGGCGC
>Ga0307374_10005228_pt1 | contig 21109 bp, 18 predicted proteins | sample OX3MG_FD_202532 | JGI IMG/M metagenome (GOLD analysis project Ga0307374, IMG submission 202532) | Soil microbial communities from Risofladan, Vaasa, Finland - OX-3 | ecosystem: Environmental > Terrestrial > Soil > Coastal area > Acid sulfate soil | place: Finland: Risofladan, Vaasa | collected...
TTCGGCGAGGTCACCACCGGCTTGGCGACGGTGGAGACCCTCGCCGCCGACTACGGTGAGTCGCCGCCGGGCGGCCACGGCCCCGACCCGCGCCGCATCCTCACCCAGGGCGCGGCCTACCTGACGTCGGCCTTTCCCCGCCTGGATGTGATCTACACGGCGGTGCTGCAACCCTGACCCCACCGCGGCCATGCCCACCCTGCTCATCGCCGTGTTCGGTCTGATCGCCGGCAGCTTTCTTACCGTCTGCGTCCACCGCCTGCCGCGCGGGCGCTCGCTGGTGCGGCCGGGCTCGCGCTGCCCCGCCTGTGGACACCCCTTGGGCCCCGGCGAAAACCTGCCGCTGCTCAGTTTTCTCTGGCAGCGCGGCCGCTGCCGCGTCTGCGCCACGCCCATCGGCTGGCGCTATCCGCTGCTGGAGCTGGCGACCGCGGCGGCGTTTGTCTGGAGCTGGCAACACACCGGCGGCGGCGCCGAGTTTGTGCGCGAGGCCTTCTTTCTCGCCTGCCTGCTGGCCCTGGCCGCCACCGATCTCGACTGCCGCCAACTGCCCGACGAGCTCACCCTGGGCGGCTGGGCGGTGGGCTTGGGCTTCGCCGCGCTGGCGGCGCCGACCCGCGCCGCCGCGCCCCAGCCGGGCTGGGCGGAGGCGGCGGCGGCCAGCTTGGGCGGCGCCGGCCTGCTGGCGCTGGTGGGCATCGTCGCCTATCGCCGCCTGCGCGGCCGCGAGGGCATGGGCGCCGGCGACGTCAAGATGATGGGCTTGCTGGGCGCCTTCCTCGGCCTCGCCAGCGGCTACATGGCGCTGCTGCTGGCCTCCCTCGCCGGCGCCGCCGCCGGCCTCCTGCTCGCCGGCGCGGTCTTCGCCGGGCGCCTCCGCCGCGGCCGCGGTTGGCGACGCGCCCTGGCCTCGACTTCCCTCTATATCGCCCGCGGCCCCATTCCCTTCGGCGTCTTCCTCGCCGCCGGCGGCGCCGCCGCCCTCGCCTGGGGGCCGCGCCTGTGGCTCGCCCTCATCGGTTGAGCTTTCTGCCGCCGAAGTCACTTGAAGCGGTTAGAATCAAAACCACCATGGCCCTGTCGAAACAGCGCCGCGCGGCGGCCGCAGCCTCGCCGGCGCCGGCCGCGGCCGTCCCCGCCCCGGCTCCCATCCAAGATGCGCTGCGGCTCTCGCAAGAGGTGCTCCGCCATCTCCCCAGCGGCATCGTCTTCTTCGATCCCGCCGGCCGGGTGCAAGAGGCCAACCCCGCCGCGCGCGCTGCCCTCGGCTTTGAGCAGCCCCAGGGCCTGACCATCGCCGAGCTCTTCCGCGACGCCGAACTGCGCGAGCCCGACGGCACCGTGCTCGGCCCCGCCGCCCTCCTCACCGCCGACACCTACCGCTCGCTCCGCATCTTGCAGCGCAAGACCATGCGCTACACCACCCCCGCCGGCCTCGGCCGCCGCTTGGGGGTGACGCTGTTTCCCCTCCGCAGCCAGGACCCCGCCTCCCTCACCCCGCCCGGGCTGATCTGCCTGCTCACCGATCTCACCGCCATCCACGCCCTGGAAGAGGAGCTGCAGCGCCGCAAGAGCCTGAGCGCGCTGGGCGAGATGGCCGCCGGCATCGCCCATGAGTTCAAAAACGCCCTCGCCACCATCTCCGGCTACGGCCAGATGCTGCATGCCAGCCTGCGCGACGACGCCCGCGACCAGGCCGGCAAGATCCTCGAGCAGGTGGCCATGCTCAACAACATCGCCAGCGAGTTCCTCACCTTCGCCCGCCCGCTGGTGCTGCAGCCCGAGCGCGTGAACTTGGGCCATCTCCTGCAGCAGTGCGCCGAGGCCATCCGCGCCCAGGGCTTTCCCCAGGTCGAGATCGCCCTCGACCGCACCTTCCCCGCCATCGCCGGCGACCCCGTGCTGCTCACCGCCACCATAATGAACCTGCTGCGCAACTCCTGCGAGGCCATCGTCCAGGGCGGGCGCGGCGGCCGCGTGGCGGTGCAATTCGGCGGCTGGCAGAACCGCTCCGCCCGCATCCTGTTTATGGACGACGGCCCCGGAGTGGCCCCCGAGGTGGCGGAAAAGATCTTCATCCCCTTCTTCACCACCAAGGCCAGCGGCACCGGCCTCGGCCTCGCCATGGTGCACAAGATCGTCACCGCGCACCAGGGCAGCGTGCTGCTCGCCGACGCCGCCCCCGGCCATACCGTCTTCGCGGTGCTGCTGCCGGCGGCCATCCAATCCGCCTCCCTGCCCGCTTCCCCTCCCCGCGGCTGACTCGCATGGACACCATTCTCCTGGTCGAAGACAAGCACGAGCTGCGGCTGATGCTCAAGACCGCCCTCGGCAACGAGGGCTATCGCGTGGTCGAGGCCGCCGACGGCGAGGCGGCCGTGCGCAGCCTGCGCGCCGCCCAGTACGCCCTGGTGCTCACCGACCTCAAGCTCCCCGGCGCCAGCGGCCTGCAGGTGCTGCAGGCCGCGCGCGAGATCGCCCCCTCCACCCCCATCATCATCATGACCGCCTACGGCTCCATCGAGGAGGCGGTGCGCGCCATGAAAGACGGCGCCTACGACTTCATCCAGAAGCCCCTCGACCTCGCCCATCTCATGCTGCTGCTGCGCCGCGCCATCGCCCAGCAGCAACTGCTGCGCGAGAACGTGCTGCTCAAGGAGGAGTTCGCCGCCCGCTACGGCTTTCCCAAGATCATCGGCGACCACGAGAGCATGAAGCGGGTGGCGGCGGCGCTGCAGCGCATCGCCCCCACCGACACCACCGCCCTGCTGCTGGGCGAGAGCGGCACCGGCAAGGAGCTGTTCGCCCGCGCCGTCCACCAGCTCAGCGCCCGCAGCACCGGCCCCTTCGTCGCCATCAACTGCGCCGCCATCCCCGAAACCCTGGTCGAGACCGAGCTCTTCGGCCACGAAAAGGGCGCCTTTACCGGCGCCAACGCCCGCAAGCTCGGCAAATTCGAGCTCGCCCACCGCGGCACCATCTTCCTCGATGAGATCGGCGAGATCCCGCTGGCAGTGCAGTCCAAAATCCTGCGCGTGCTCGAGGAGCGCTCCTTTGAGCGCGTCGGCGGCGTGCAGACGGTGCAGGTGGACGTGCGCATCGTCGCCGCCACCAACCGCGACCTAGAGTTGGCGACGCGCGAGAAGCAGTTCCGCGAGGACCTCTACTTCCGCCTCTCCGCCTTCCCCATCACCATTCCGCCCTTGCGCGACCGCGGCGAGGATGTGCTCTCGCTCGCCGAGGGGTTTTTGGCCCAGTTCTGCCGCGAGTTCAAGAAGCCGCCCCTGCGCCTCACACCCGGGGTGCGGAAGGCACTGCGCGCCTACACCTGGCCCGGCAACGTGCGCGAGCTGCAAAACGCCATCGAGCGCGCCGTCATCCTCGCCGAGGGCGACGAGCTGCGCGCCGCCGACCTGCAACTGCGCGACCTGCGCAAGACCCCGCTGCGCGGCGACCAGAACCTCGGCCTGCCCGAGGACTTTGACTGGAACGGCTCGCTGCCCGAGGTGGTCGAGCGCGCCCGCAGCCTGGTCGAGCGCCGCCTCCTGCTCGATACCCTGGAGCAGTGCCGCTGGAACAAGCAACAGGCCGCCGACCGCCTGCAGATCCCCTACAAAAAGCTGCTGGCGCGGGTGCAGGAGCATGCGCTGGAAAACAAGGACTGAGCCGCGGCTGTGGGCTTGGACGCGTCTGCAGACCACAACGCCGGACTCGCGCCGCGTCGCCGGACTCCTGACGCGCTGGCTGGGCTTCGTCTTCTTCTGGGCGCTGCTGGCCTGGTGGCGGCAGGCCGCGGGCCTGATCGGTCCCTCGGGCATCTCCCCCGCCGCCGACTACCTGGCCGCGGTCCAGGCCAACGTCGGCTTTTGGCAGCGGCTGTGGCTGGCGCCCACGCTGCTTTGGCTGGGCAGCGGAACGCGCGCCCTGCACCTGCTCTGCGGCCTGGGCCTCGCCACCGCCGTGCTGGTGATGCTGCGGCTCAAGCCGCGCCTCGGGCTGGCGGTCTGCCTGATTGCCTTCCTTTCGCTGATTGCCCCGGCGCAGGCGTTTGCCAGCTATCAATCCGACGGCATGCTCGTCTCCGCCAGCTTCATCGCCCTCTTCCTCGATGACGACGCCCCCAGTTGGTGGAGCTGGTTCGCGCTGCGCTGGCTGTGGTTTAGCATCTATTTTGGCTCCGGCATCGCCAAGCTGCTGAGCGGCGATCCGCAATGGCGCCATCTCTCCGCGCTCGACCACTACTACGAAAACCTGCCGCTGCCCAATTGGGTGGGCTGGTATGCGCAGCAGCATCTGCCCCATGCCGCCGAGGCCGCCATCGCGCTGTCCATCCTGCTGGTCGAGCTGGGCCTGGCCTGGCTGTGCTTCGGGCCGCGGCGGCTGCGCCTCCTCTGTTTTTGGATCACCACGCCCTTGCAGGTCGCCATCATCCTCACCGCCAACTATGGTTTTTTGAATTATTTGGTATTGGGCTTGGGCTTCGCCCTGCTCGACGACCGCCACTTGCAATGGCTGCTCGGCCGCTTTCGCCGAGCGCCGCTGGCGGAGGCTCCGGCCGGCGCCGGCTGGGGCACGGCTGCGGCCTCGCTGGTGCTGATGGCCTGGTTCCTGATGACCGCGGCCAATCTGGCGCAGCGGCTGTGGCCGCGCTTCCCCGCCCCGGCTGCGGTTACCGACGCGCTGCAGCCGTTTCGCGTGGCCGACGGGTTCGGCCTGTTCGCAGTGATGACCCGTAACCGCTACGAGATCGAGTTTCAGGGCAGCGCCGACGGCACGACCTGGGTTCCCTACCCATTCCGCTACAAGCCGCAGAACCCGAAGCAGGCGCCCGACGGCAACTGGTTCTTCCTCGCCCCCTACCAGCCCCGCTTCGACTGGAACCTCTGGTTCGCCTCGCTCGGCTCCTACCGCGACAACGACTGGGTCGAGCAGACCGAGCTGCGTCTGCTGCAAAACGACCGCGCCGTTCTGGACCTGTTCGCCGGCAATCCCTTCGCCGCCGCGCCGCCCCGCGCGGTGCGCGCCGTGCTCTGGCAGTATTGGTTCGCCACCCCGGCCGCGCGCCGCCAGCAGGGCATTTGGTGGACCCGCCGCCAGCTCGGCCTCTACGCCCCCGAGTTGGCCCTGACGCCGGGCGGCGCGGCGGTCGTGCCTATTCCGTAGGCGACGCGTCCTCCGCCAGCAGCGGCCGGTTCTCTACCGGCTTCAGCTCTTCGAGTTCCTTCCAGCCCGCGTTGAGCTGCTCCAACTTCGCCGCCTGCGGCGCCAACCGCGTGCGGAACGAAGCCAGCGCCGCGTTGTAGGCCTTGCCCGCCTGGTCCACCGCCTTGCCCACGTTCTGCACATGGCCGAGGAACGTCTGCAGGCGGCTGCCGAACTCGGCTACCTCGGCCAGCAGCTCCTGCATCTGCTGCCCCGCCTTGTGCTGCTGCCAGCCGTGCGCCACCACCAGGATCATGGGAAATAGCGTGCTGGGGCTGGCCAGCAACACCGTCGGCTGCAGGCTCTGGCCATAGAGAAACAGCTCGGCGTCGGTATCGAGCGCGGCCCGGAAGGCGCCTTCGCTGGGCACGAACATGACCACGCACGGCAAGCTGTGCTCCAGGTTGCGGCTGTACTCCTTGCTCGCCAGATCCTTGGCGCGCCGCCGCAGCACCTGGGCGAAGTCGGCAAAGCATTTCTGGCGCTGGGCCTCGTCGCTCGCCTCCAGCCCGGCCTGGAAGCTGGCCAGGCTCGCCTTGGCGTCAATCGCCAGCCGGCGGCCGGTCGGCAGGTAGAGCACCGCGTCCGGACGCATGCGATCGTTGAGTTCCACCTGCAGGTCGTAGTCAATCTGCTCGTTTAAGCCGCAGGCGTTCAGGATGTTCTTGAGCGTGGCCTCGCCCCAGGCGCCCCGCACCCCGCCGCTGGTGGAGAGCGCCTCGCGCAACGTGCGCGCCTCTTGTCCCATGGCCGCCCCGGCTCCGACCACGGTCTCGATCTGCATCTGCAATTGCGCCTGCGCCCCCGCCCGCTCCTTCTCAAAGGCGGTGATGCGCGCCTGGTAGCCCTCGAGCTGCAGCCGCATCGCCTCCAGCTTCGTCTGCAGGCCGGTTTGGCTGGTCTGCACCTGATGCACGGTGTCGGCCCCCAGCAGCTTCAGCTCCTGCTGCGCGGTGCGCTCCAACTGCTGCGTCTTGGCGGCCAGCACCTGCTCGGCCACCTGCGGCAGGATGGCCCGCAGCTTGTCCTCGAACGCCGGCGATTGCGGAGCCCGGCGCGCGATCAGCCAAGCCGCCAACGCCCCCAGCGCGCATCCGCCGACAAAAAGCAGCACGGTGGTCATGCCGTGGCTAGGGTGGCGCCCGCCAGGGCGCGGTAGCGCGGCGTGAAGCCCAGCGCCCGGGCGCGGCGCAGCAAGCCCTCGAAGTCGAGGTTGATCGTCGCCCCCGCGCTCTGCGTCACCTCGTCTTCGATCGGCAGGTCGAAATCGTCGGCGCCATAGTGCAACCCCTCCAGGGCCCCCTCGTTCTGGGTGAGCACGGAGGTGCGGATGCGCACGATGTTGTCCAAATAAATGCGGCTCAGGGCGAGATGGCGCAGGTATTCGCTGGTCGGGATCTCGCGCCCGCCGAGCGGGGTGGCGTAGGGCTTGTAGGTCCAGCACAGGAAGCTGGCCAGGCCGCCGGTCTCGTCCTGAAAGGCGCGGGTGCGCTCCAAATGCTCCAGGCGCTCGGCCAGGGTCTCGTCGAAGCCGATCACCATGGTGGCGGTGGTCTTCATCCCGGCGCCGATCACCGCCCGTTGCGCCTCGAAAAACTGGGCGACGCTGTACTTGAACTTGCTGTGGCGGGCGCGGAACTCCTCGGTCAAGATCTCCGAGCCCCCGCCCGTGACCCAGCGCACCCCCGCCGCCCGCAGCCGCTCCGCCGCCTCCGCCCAGCTCAGCTTGGCATGGTCGGCCAGGTACATGAACTCGGCGATGGTCAGCGCGTAAAACTCCAACCGGTCCTGGTAGCGCGCCCGCAGCGCCGCGAAGAGCTCGCAGTAGTAGTCCAGCGGCAGGTGCGGGTTGAAGCCGCCGTTGAAGCCGGCCAAATCGCCCCCCATCGCCAGCAGCTCGTCAATTTTGGCGAACACCTGCTCGCGGCTCATGACGTAGCCACCCGCCTGCCCCGGCAGCCGGTAAAAGGCGCAGTAGTCGCACTGCGCCACGCAAACGTTGGTGTAGTTGACGATCCGCATGATCAGGTAGGTGCACTGGTCGGCGGGGTGGAACCGCGCCCGTGCCGCCGCCGCCAGCCGCCGCAGCGTGGCGTCGTCGGCCTCACGCCACATCGCCTCCGCCTCGGCGGTCGAGATGCGCTCGCCCGCCAGCACTTTCTCTTGCCATGCGCTCATCGAGTCTAAGGGTAGCACCGGGAGCTTAAACTGGGGTTGGGACTCGATGCCGCCTGACCTGCCCCGCCGCGTCTTCACCGTGGGCCACTCGACCCTCTCGGCGGAAGCCTTCCTGGCGCGGCTGCGAGCCCACGGCGTCGAGCAGGTCGCCGATGTCCGCACCATCCCCAAGTCGCGCCACAACCCCCAGTTCGCCCAGGAGCCGCTGGCGGCCGCCCTGGCTGCCGCCGACCTCGGCTACCGGCACCTGCCGCTGCTGGGCGGCCTGCGCCATCCTCGCCCCGGCTCGGTCAACCTCGGCTGGCGCAACCTCAGCTTCCGCGGCTTCGCCGACTACATGGCAACCCCCGAATTTGCCGCCGGCCTCGCCGAGCTCGAGGCTTGGGCAGGCGAGCGCCCCACCGCGGTGATGTGCGCCGAGGCCGTACCCTGGCGGTGCCATCGCTCCCTCATCGCCGACGCTCTCGCCCTGCGCGGCTGGCAGGTGCGCGACATCCTCAGCGACCGGCCCGCCTCGCCCCACCGCCAAACCCCGTTCCTGCGGGTGGTGGAGGGTCGCCTCACCTACTCCTCGCCCTAAAGCGAAACCACGATTGTCGTAGTCTCTTCGGGTCGCTTCCCTGCGGCTTTTCATCAAGAAAAGCCGCACGCACCGGCGCTGAAACCGGCTATCGCTATCGTGGTTTTGCTCTAATTCTTTCCGTCACTTCTCCCCCGCTGCGGCGTCACAATGGGCTATGACTTTCCGCACGCGCAACGCATTGCTTACCTTGGCCCTGGCCGCCTGCCTGGTCCCCACGGGCCTGCGCGCTCTGGCGCCAACCGCCCCGTCCAACCACAGCTACACCGGCGTCGTCGGCGACGACATGTGCGGCGTCAAGCACGATATGGGCGGCAGCGACGCCGACTGCACCCGCATGTGCGTGGACGAAGGCGCCAACTACGACCTCATCATCGGCCAGAAGGCCTATACGCTGGCGACTACAGACAAGAAAACGCTGGCGACTCTGCGCAAGCTGGCGGGCAAACGCGCGGTGGTCAACGGCACGCTCGCCGGCACCACGATCACGGTGCGCACCGTAGCCGCCAAGTAGACAGGCCCGCTAGCGGCTGGCGGGCGGCACCGCCGGCAGCATACCTGAGCGGAACGACGCCGCCAGGGTTTGCATCTTGGCGTTGTCGGCGGCGACCGCTTGTTCCACGGGCTGCACGCCCGCCGACAGGGATGCCAGCGATGGGCGGCGTTCGGCGGCGAGCACCCACTGCGCGTCATGCCGTATATCGGCGCTCTGTTGCCGGCGCAACTGCCCGATCGCCGCCAGGTAGCGCGCGACTTGGCCGCCGGGATGGGGAAGGGCGCCCGAGGCCAAGCCCTGGGCGGCGGCTTGGGTGTAGGCGGCCACGGCCTGGTCGTAGCCATCCAGCAAAGGCAAGAGCGCTGCCCTGTTCTGCCGCAGCTCGTCGGCGCTGGTGGCGGAGTAGCGCTTCCGTCTGGTTGACCTCGGCAGCGGCGATTTGTATCGTCTGATTGGCAGCCACCACCCGCGTCGTCAGCGCCTACCGCTGCTGCACTCCGTCGCAGGCCGCCCGCTTACGGATTCACTTTGAGCCTCAGCTTGTCGAGCAGCGTCCAAGTGGCGCGCTCGTAGGCGATCTGCGCCTCCTGGTAGCTGGTGTAGGCCCCCAGCAGCGTTAATTGGGCGTTGCTCAACTGCACCTGCGCCTGCAAGAGTTCGAACACCGTAATCGAGCCCAACTGGTATTTCTGGTTCTCGGCGTCCACGTTCTTCTGGGCCAACTCGCGGGCCGTCGTGGCCGACTGCACCACGGCGGCAGCCATCCGCAACTGCGTGTCGGCCAAGTGCACGTCTTGGGTGATCTGCTGCGTCTCGTTGCGCGCCTGGTAGGCGTGGCTGGCCTGCGAGACCAGGGAGTTCTCCATCTGCGCCTCGCCCGCGCTGTTGCGCAGCGGCAGGTTGAGCGAGAGGGTGAAGCCGTAAGTCGGCGAGCCAAAGCCAAACACCTGGTGCAGGGCCGAGCCGAAGCCGCTGCTGGAGCCGCCCACCGACACCCCCAGGGGCGTCGTCACCGGAATCGCGTCGCCGGCCAAGCCGTTCGACCCGTAGCTGCCGGTCAGGTTCAACTGCGGCCGCAGCGCGTCCCGCGCCTGATTGAGCGTGAAGCGGTCTTCGAGCTGCTGGCGCTGGAGGGCGTCCATCTCCGGCCGATGCGCCAGCGCCTGCTGCACCGCCATGTCCACCGGCAGTGGCGGCGGCGCCGGCGCCGCGGCGCTGGGATCATCGTCCAGCACCAGCGTGGCGGCACGCGCGCCGGGGTCAATGTCGGCGCCAATCAGACGGCGGAGTTGGTCGAGCTGCTGCTGGTAGTTGGACTGCGCCTGCAAAAGCTGGGTCTGGTCGGCCGCCACCTGCGCCTGCGAGGTGAAGATGTCGCCCGGCGCCAGCGCTCCCAGCTTCAGCGCGTTCTGGTCGCGCTCATAGGATTTTTGCGCCAAATCCAGCGCCTGCCGCTGCACCTGAATCTGGTCGCGCCCCTGCACCGTGTTCCAGTACTGGTTGGCGGCCGCCACCAGTTGATCGGCAATCTGCGTCTGGGTCTGGTCGCCCACCACCAGCACCTGCGTCTCCGCCACCAGCAGCCCAGTGCGGTTCTGCAGGTTTCCTCGGTTGCGCAGCAGCGGCTGGGTGAGCGAGAACCCCACGTTGGCGCCAATCGAGGGGTTGAAGGTGCTGAACTGGCTGTTGCTGGAGTTGCGGTTGCTCCCAAAGTTGATCTGCACCTGCTGCCCGCTGGCCAGGTTCTGGTTGAAATTGAGCGAGGTGTTCTGGCTCAAGTCCGACAGCGTGGAGGCGCCGCTGGTCTGGCTCGATTGCGGTTGCACCGCGCGGTTGCTGCCGAAATTGGCGTTGACCGTCGGGTCGAAGGGGCTGTGGGCGGCCAGCACGTTGTCCTGCGCGGTGGCGTTGTTCAGCCGCAGCAGCCTGATCTGGGTGTCGTTGGCCAGCACCAGCGTCAGAAACTCCGACAGCGTCAAGTGAATCTCGCCCTTGTGGATGCGCTGCTCCAGTCCCTGCACCGGCTCAACCCGCGGCGCCACCATGTGAAACCGCGTCAAGGTCTGCCCCGCCAGTGGTGCCGCCAGTGCTATCGTCATCAGCCAAAAGGCCCAGTGTTTTCGCATGCGAGTTCCCGCGCTTCCTGTGGATGGGCTATTCATAGCGCAGCGCTTCGATGGGATCAATCCGCGCCGCCTTGCGCGCCGGATAAATGCCGAACAGCACCCCCACCCCGACCGAAACTCCGAAGGCCACCACGATGGACCAGGAGCTGACGATGGTGGTCCAGTGCGCCGTGGCGGCGATGGTCCACGACAAGGCATAGCCAAAGGCGATGCCCAATACGCCCCCAGAGACCGAGATCAGCACCGCCTCCGCCAAGAACTGGCGCAGGATGTCGCCCCGGCGCGCACCAGTCGCCCGCCGCACCCCAATCTCGCGCGTCCGCTCCAGCACCGTGGCCAGCACGATGTTCATGATCCCAATGCCGCCCACCAGCAGCGAGATAGCGGCGATGGCGACCATCACCAAAGTGAAGATGCGTTGCGTCTGCTGCTGCTGCGCCAGCAGCCCGGCCGGCACGGTGACGGTGAAGTCGTTGGTGTTGTGGTGGGTCGAGTTGAGGATGGCGGTGACCACCTTCGCGGCCTCGACGCTGTCCACTCCCGGCCGCAGGCTCATGTCCACCCCGTCGAGATCGTCTTTCTGGCTAAAACTGTTGTCGTAGAAGCGGTACTGAAAAGTGTTGAGCGGCAGGTAGATGACGTTGTTCCAGTCGCGGGCGGCGCCCGACGAGTCCCCGCCGACCTGCTCGCCCAGCACCCCCACTACCCGCAGCCAGGTGTCGTTGGCCTTGATGAACTGCCCGACGGCGGGCTCATAGCCGAAGAGGTTGACCTTGGCCGTCTGCCCCAGCACGCACACCGGCGCGCTCGCGGCGTTGTCGAGCTGGTCGAAGAAGCCGCCCTCCAGCTCCTGGAAATGGTGGATCGCGGCATAGGACGGGTCCACCCCGAACAGATCGGGCATCTCATGCGCCGGCGTGGGCAGCAAGTGGTTGGGGTGGAGAAAGCGGCGCGGCGAGATCTGGTCGAGGCCGGCGAGGTTGGCGGTGAGGATGCGCACGTCGCGCGCGTTCAGCCCGGGCGAGGTCAGTCGCCGTTGCTGCAACTGTTGCGGGCTGCCGGGCGGGATCGAGTCCACCATCAGGTTGCGCACGCCCAACTGCTCGATCAGGCGGAGCGACTCCTGCTTGGCGCCCGCGCCGATCGCCAGCATGCCGATCACCGCCCCCACCCCGAACACCATGCCCAGCGCGGTCAGCAGGGTGCGCGTCTTCTGGGCGCGCAGGTTCTGCGCGGCCAGTGCCAAATCCGTGCCCAGCCGGCTGATCGCGCTCATCGTCCCCGCCCTCCCGGCAGCGTCGGGCCGCCAGCCTGGCTCGCGGCGGCGGGGGCGCGGCCCCCGCCGCCGCCCTGATCTTCCGGATTGGCGAGCGCGATCACGTCGCCTTGGTGCAGCCCCTGCAGCACCACCTGGCTCTCGCTGCGCTGGGTCACGGTGACCCGCTGGCGCTGGAATTGCCCTCCGACCCGGAGATAGGCGTAGCTGCCCGCCCCCGCGTCAAACACCGCCTGGCTGGGCGCCCACAGCACGTTGGGCAATACCGCGGTGGTGATCACCGCCGTCACCGACAGCCCCGGCCGCAGCGCCGGCGTGGGATGCAGAAGCTGCACCACCACCGCCACTTGCCGCGCCCACGGCGGCCCTCCCACCGCGCCCTCCGATTGCAGCCTCCCCGCAAACGTCTGGCCGGGAAACGCGATGAAGCGCACCGCCACCGGCTCTCCCGGCGCTAAGTGCCCGGCATCCAGCTCGTTGACCTCAAGATCCACCTCCCAGGTGGAGGTGTCCGGGATCTCGACCACCGCCTGGCCCGGCCGCACCGTGTCGCCCACTTGGTAGGGCGGCAGCGACATGCCCGCAAACAGGAAACTGGTCGAGGTGTTTTGCCGCACCGAGACGTAGCCGTCGTGCTGGGCGCGCAGCGTCATCGAGGCGATGTTGTGCTCGGCGGTCGCGGCATCGGCCTGGGCTTTGCGTTCCGCCGCCTGCTGCACCGCGATCGAGGCCGCGTTGCTGGCCTGCCGGCTGGCGGCGTCCTTTTGCAGTTGCGCCAAGTGGGCGCGCGCGGCGGCCAGCGTCAGGTCGTTCTTCTTGGCGTCCACCGTGGCCAGCAAGGGGTTGCGGCGCACCTGCAGCTCGGCCCGCTGCACGTCGTACTCGGCCTTGATCGCTTGATAATGGTCGTCTTCGGTCTGGGCGTCGGCGTTGGCCTGCGCCTGAATGACCTGTTGCTGCGCCTGCTGCAACGCCTCGCGCGCCTGGGTAAGGTTGTACTCCTGCGCCGCCGTGTCAAACGCCACCACCACCTCGCCGGCGTGTACCTGGGCGCCATTGGAGCGCAACATGCGGATGCTCAGCGGCCCGCCCGCCACCGGCGGCGCCACCAACAGCTCGGAATGCCCGCCCTTGAGCGTGCCCAGGGCGTAGACCTCCAGCCGCACCTCGCCCCGCTGCACCTGGGCGGTGGGCATGGCGGCCGCGGCCGCGGGAGCGAGGCTCTGATAGAAGCGCCAGCCCATTCCGGCCAACGCCCCCGCCGCCAGCGCCAGCGCCAGACTGCCCCAGAGCCACCCCAGCTTGCGCCGCCGCCGAAACCGCAGCGGCCGGGCCGGGGCGGCCGAAGGCACGGGTTGGGGCGTAGCGGTCATGGTGTCAGGGGCGCTTGGCCGCCGCGGTCGGGTCCTGCAGGGCGACCCGGACGCCCGCGGCCAACCCGCCCACCGCCGCCGCGTCCGGGTTGCGCGCCAGCACGGTGATCGCCTGCGCCTGGAACTGCGTGCCGCGCTCGACATAGACCACCGGCTTGCCCTGCTGGGTGAAGATCGCCCCCGCCGGCACGCTCACCGCATTGGGAATGCGCTGCGTAACGATGGCCACGCTCCCATTCATATCCGGCCGCAACCGCGGATCGAGGTGATCAAGCCGGGCCACCAGGCGGAACACCTGCGGCGGCGGCCACATCGCGCCAAAGTCGGCCTCGGCCAAAGCCGATACCGCCGTGACCTTGCCCGTCAGCGACAGCTCCGGCAGCGCGTCCAACCGCATCCGCACCGGCTCGCCTACCGCCACTTGGCCCCGGTCCACCTCCGAGATCTTGGCCAACACCTCCAGCGTGCTGAGATCGGGGATCTCGGCCAGCGTGGCGCTGGGCCAGACGCTGTCGCCCACCTTGAACGCCTGCGCGTTCAAGTAGCCCTGCGAATAGTTGGTCAGGTAGTTGACCACCCCCGTCAGGGGCGAGGCCAACTGCATCTGCTTCAATTGCCGCTGCACCAAGTCGAGGTCCGCCTGGGCCTTGTCGCGCAGCCGCTGCGCGCTCGCCAGCTTGGCGGCGTTGGAGGTGCGATGGGCGGCGATGGTGGCCTGCTCCACCTTGAGTTTTTCCTGCGCCATGCCCAGCGCCAGCCGGCTCTCGGCACCGTCAATGGGGCTGACAATCGCCGCCTTGGAGGCGTCCAGCTCGGCCGACTGCACCGCGTTCTGCGCGGTCGCGAGATCGAGCTCGTCCTGTTGGTCGGTGATGCGCGCCGTGGCCTCGGCTTGGTCCAGCGTGGCCTGGGCCTGTCGCAGCGCCGCAGTTTTGGTGTAGGCGGATTGGCGCGCCGTGCTCGAATCGAAGCGGGCGATGGGCTGGCCCGCCTGCGCTACGCTGCCGCGCGGCGCCAGCCAGACGATCTGCAAGCCCGTGATGTCGGGCGCGTCGGCCTCGGCCGAGCGCTGCGCCGTCAGGCTGCCGCGCACCGTCGCCGTCACCAGAAACTCTCCCTGCTGCGCCTGCGCCGTGGGCAGGCTGGGCGGCAGGGCGCGGGCCCGCAGCCAGCGCACCCCGCCGTATACTGCCGCCGCCAGCAGCAGCGCCACCCCCCACTGGGTCAGCCGCCGCCTCATTCCCCGCCTCCGCTCTCCCGCCACCCCACCTGCTGGCCCGCCCGCAGCCCGCCCAGGATGGCCACCTGCTGGTCGTCGAAATTCCCCAGCTCCACCGCCTGTTCGCGCCATTGCCCGTTCGCCCCGCGCACGCTGACGTAGGGCTGGCCGCGGACGAAGTGCACCGCCGGGCGCGGGACCAGCAATTGTGGCTGGGGGCTGGTGACCTTCAGATCCACCGCCGCCGATAGATCCGGCAACAGCCGCGGGTCGGATTGTTCCACATGAAAGGTCGCCGCAAAGGTGCGCGTCGGCACGCCGAAGCCCCCCGCCACCGCCACCGGATTGGCCGCCAGGAAATGCACCGCCAGCCGCAGCTTGGGATAGGCGTCCAGGTGCAGCACCCCCTCAAGACCCGGCGCCAAGGTGGCGCTGTCGGCCTCGTTGATCTGCCCCGCCACGTTCATGTCGCCGGGATCGAAAATGCGCAGCAGCGCCGAGCCGCTGTAGAGCTGGTCGCCGGGTTGCGCCGGCCCAATGGTATTGGCGTGAAACACCGGCACCAGCCCCACCATCCCCGCCAGCGGCGCCCGCAGCGTCAACTTCTCCACCGTGGATTGCGCCCGCTCCCACTCCACCTGCTGCTGGTCGCGCTTCAGCTCCAGCACCCGCAGCCCCGCCGCATCCGCCTTGGCCTTGAACGCATTCTCGCGCTCCAGGCTGGCGATGTGCGCCTTCGCGTCCTCCACATTGAGGCGATCGGTCTGGGCCTCAATGGCGCTGAGGATGGGGGCTTTCTTGAGCTCGAGCTCGGCCTTGCCCAGATCCGCCTCGGCCTGCTGCAGGTCGCTGGCGCGCTGCTCGGCGTTGGCCTTGTTCTGGGCGGTGGTGTCGTCCACCTGGTGGCGCAGATCATCGTACTTGGCCTTGGCGTCGAGGGCGTTTTGCACCTCGGCGGTGGCGTCAAACTGCGCCAGCACCTCCCCCTTCTTGACCTGGGCGCCGTTGGCGACCAGGCCGACCAGCACGAACTGGCTGCTCTGCCCCGGAATCTGCGGAATGCGGATGGTGAAGGCGTGGACCGCGGTGGTGGTGCCGCCCACCCGCAGCAGGCGAGTCAGCCGCCCCAGCGAGGCCGTGGCCACCGTTTCGCCACCGCCGCCGCTGCCGGAGCCGGAGCGCGGGCGCTGCGCCGCGGCCCGTCCGCACCCGGCGTTGGCCAGCGACGCCAGCAACGCCAACCCCATAAGCGCTTTGCTAGTAACCGACATCCCCTAAGTAAGCTTAAACCGCCCTGGCATGGCTTTCGTTACAATTAATGTCCAGCCCGACACACATGGCCCCATCACTGCCCCGTCTCTTCGCCGGGGTCAATTCCGCGGCGGGCGGGTGCCAGGGGCACCCGCCCGCCCCCGGGAAACCACGGCGGCGCGTCCCCGGCGAAGCGCAGCGCCGCCTGGGGGCCATCGGGCCCCTACGCGCCCCGCAGGCGCGCTCGGGTCCGCGCCCACCAAGGGACGTTGTCGCGCTCGATGGGTGAGCATCGAAATTAAGGGCGCCGCGGGTGCCCCGGGCCGCCGCCCCCTGGGCCAAGGGCGGGCTTCTTCTTCGCCGCAACCGGGCTCGGCTGCTTCATGCTCCCCCCGCCCAGGGCATCGCCCTCCGCCGGAGGGGTGTTGGGCGGAGCGGGCGCCACCCCCGGCTGGGGCGGGTTGGCCGGTGCCAGCCCGGCAGGCGGGTTGGGCAGGCCCGGCAAAAGGGCCTGCCGCACTTCGGCTGCGGTCAGTCCCGCCTGCGGCTGTTCGCTCGACGGCGGCAGACTGCCGGTCACCACCAACACTTGCTCCAACTCCCCCAGATTGGCTGCTAGCTTGACCTGAGCCGTCTTGAACACGCCGTCGGTGCTGGGCTGAATGGCCCACACGGTGCCGATGGGCAGGCCCTTGGGGTAGACTTGGTCCTCGCCCGAGGTCACCACCGCCTCGCCCACCGTCACGGGCTCGTCCTTAAGGATATTGCGCAACTCCACCCGCCCGGCGCCCAATCCCCGCAGCAGGCCGTGCACGCCGGCGTTGCCGATCAGCGCCCCCACGCCGGAGTCGAAATCGGTCACCAGCAAGACCTGGGCCGAGGTGGAGAGCACTTGGCTGAGCTTGCCCACCACGCCCTCCGGGGTGATCACCGCCATGTTGCGCCCCAGGCCGGCGTTGCTGCCCCGGTCCAAATACACCGCCTGCGCGTCCGCCGAGGCGCCGCCGCTGATCACTTGCGCCGCTTCCGTCTTCATGCCATAGCTGCGCCGAAAGCCCAGCAGCGCGTCCATTTTCGGCAGCTCCCGCGCTGCCTCGCGCAACTGCTGGTTTTGCAGCTCCAGGCGGGCCACCTCTGCCTGCAACGCCTGGTTCTGCTGGTGCACTTGCCGCAGCGCCAGATAGCTCTGGTAGAAGTTGCGGGTGGACTCCACCACTCGCTGCGACGCGCGCTCCACCGGCAAAATCGCCTCGGCGCTCCACTGCCGCACGATCAGAACCCCGCCTGCGTCCGGCCGCCGCACCTGAAAGCCCAACAGAAAGAGCTGGACCAGCAACAACACGCCCAGAAACATCCGGCCGCTCTGCCGCTCGCCCCCGGGCCGCCGTGCTCGCTCGCCCTTGCTCACGCCTACCTCTTATTGGTCAATCGAGATCTTGCGCAGCAGCTTGAAGTCGCTGAGCATCTTGCCGGTGCCCAGCACCACGCTGGCGAGCGGATCGTCGGCGATCGAGACCGGCAACCCCGTCTCCTCGCGGATGCGCTTGTCCAGGTTCTTCAGCAGCGCGCCCCCGCCGGTGAGCACAATCCCCTTGTCGCTGATATCCGCGCTCAACTCCGGCGGCGTCCGCTCCAGCGCCACCCGGATGGCGTTGATGATGGTGCTCACGCTCTCGCTCAGCGCTTCGCGAATTTCGGCATCTCCCACCACCAAGGTTTTCGGCACGCCCTCGATCAGATTGCGCCCCTTGATCTCAAACGTCTCCTCCTGGTCGAGCGGATACGCCGAACCAATCATGATCTTCACCTGCTCCGCCGTGCGTTCGCCCACCAGCAGGTTGTACTTGCGCTTCAGGAAATTGGTGATGGCGTCGTCCATCTCGTTGCCTGCCACCCGCACCGAGCGCGAATAGACGATGCCCGACAGCGAGATGACCGCGATGTCGGTGGTGCCGCCGCCAATATCCACCACCATATTGCCGCTGGGCTCGGTGATCGGCAGCCCCGCGCCGATCGCCGCCACCATCGCCTGCTCGACCAAGAACACTTCGCTCGCCTTGGCCCGGTAGGCCGAGTCCATCACCGCCCGCTTCTCCACCTGCGTGATCTCCGAGGGCACCCCGATCACAATCCGCGGATGCACCAGCATCTTGCGGTTGTGCGCCTTCTGGATGAAGTAGTTGAGCATTTTTTCCGTGACCTTGAAGTCGGCGATCACGCCGTCCTTCATCGGTCGGATGGCCACGATGTTGCCGGGCGTGCGCCCCAACATCTCCTTGGCCTCCTTGCCCACCGCCTCCACCTCGCCGGTCACCTTGTTCAGGGCCACAATCGAGGGCTCGTTCACCACAATGCCCTTGCCGCGGGCGTAGACCAGGGTGTTGGCCGTGCCCAAATCGATGGCGAGGTCGCTGGAAAAAACGCTGAATAGAGTGCGAAAGCTCATTATTTTCTTCGCCGGGGAGAGTCCCACAATACCATAGCCGAGGAGCCGCCCCCCACCCCCAAGCCCGCTATAATCTAGGTTCCCGTGCACCTCCTGCTTGAATATCGTCTCCGCGCCGCCGTGCTCAAGCATTTGCAAAAAACTTATGCTTGGGCACCCGACCATTTGGCCATCGAGGCCCCTCCCAAGCCCGAGCTCGGCGACTTCGCCTTGCCCCTCTGCTTCGAGCTGGCCAAGCGCCTCCGTCGTCCCCCGCGCGCCCTCGCCCAGGAGGTCGCCGCCGCCTTGACCCTGCCCCCCGGCTTCCGCAAGCTCGAGGTGGCCGGCGGTGGCTACCTCAACGTCTTTGCCGACCGGCCCGCCGCCATGGCCCTGCTGCAGGCCGGCGAGGACGGTTTGCGACCCCGCCTGGAAGCTAAAGTAATCGTTGAGCATACTAACATCAACCCCAACAAAGCCGCGCATATCGGCCATTTGCGCAATGCCGTGCTCGGCGACACCTGGGTGCGCCTGCTGCGCCGCCGCGGCGAAACCGTTGAGGTCCAGAACCTGCAAGACAACACCGGCGTCCAAGTCGCCGATGTCGTGGCTGCCTTTCTCTACCTGAGCGATACCCCAGGCGATGTCGCCGCCGCCGCTTCACGGGTCGCCCAAGCCATCGCCGACCTCGAAGTCCGCTTTGACTACCTTTGCTGGGATGTTTATAGCGCCATCTCCCAGCACTACGAGAGCTCGCCCGAGTCCCTCGCCGCTTGGCGCCCCGCCACCCTGCACGCCATTGAGGCCGGCGGCAACCCCACCGCCCAGCTCGCCGACCGCATCTCAACCGCCATCGCCCACAGCCACCTCCGCACCATGGATCGCTTGCGGGTGCGCTACGACGTGCTGCCCCGGGAGAGCGAGATCCTGCAGTTGCACCTCTGGGACCACGCCTTCCGCCTGCTCCGCGAGCGCCAGGCGGTAAGGCTCGAGACCGAGGGCAAAAACCAGGGCTGCTGGGTCATGGAACGAGTCGGAGCCACCGACGTCGAGGGCGCAGAAGAGACCAAGGTGCTGGTCCGGTCGAACGGCACCGTCACCTATGTCGCCAAGGACATCGCCTACCAGCTCTGGAAGTTCGGCTTGCTCCCGCTGGAGTTTGGCTTCGCCCCCTTCCACCGCTACCCCGACGGCCAGACCGCCTGGGCCACCGCCCTCGAGAGCGCTCCCGACGCCCCGCACTTTGGCAAGGGCGCCTGGGTGTTCAACGTGATTGACACCCGCCAGAGCTACCTGCAAGAGATCGTGGTCGCCGGCCTCAAGGCGCTGGGCTTTGCCACCCAGGCCGAGCGCAGTATTCACTTCAGTTACGAGATGGTCGCGCTCTCGGCCGCCTGCGCGCTCGAGCTCGGCTACTCGACCGCCGCCGACGAAAAACGTGTGGATGTCTCCGGCCGCAAGGGCACCGGCGTCAAGGCCGACGATCTCATGGACCGGCTGCGGACCCGTACCCTGGCCGAGGTTGCCAGCCGCCATCCGGAGATGATCGAGGCCGAGCAATTTCGCGCCGCCGACCAGATCGCCATCGGCGCGCTGCGCTACTTCCTGCTCAAGTTCAGCCGCACCACCGTGATCGCCTTTGACTTCAAGGAAGCCTTGAGCTTCGAGGGCGAAACCGGCCCCTACGTGCAATATGCCGCCGTGCGCGCCGCCAACATCCTGCGCAAGGCCGGGGCCTCAACGGATGCCGCCTTCGACCCCGCCTGGGCGGCGTGGCTCGACGACAACATTGCCTGGAGCCTGCTCTGGCTCGCCGGCCGCCTCGACTCCGTCATCGAACAATCGCTTGAGGCCCAGGAACCCGCCTACTTGGCCAAGTTCGCCTTCCAGCTCGCCCAGGCCTTCAACAACTTCTACCACCACCAGCCGGTGCTGCAAGAGTTCGACCCGGGTAAGCGCGCCTTCCTGTTGGCCCTGGTCGGAGCCGTCCGCCGCCAGTTGGTCGCCGCCCTGGAGCTGATGGGAACCCAGGTGCCCGAAGCGATGTAGTGCGCCCGAGTGGGCGCCCCACCGGCGGCGGGCGCGTAGCTGCGCCAGGCGGCTAACCCCGGCCCCAGTTCTATGGCCGGCGGCTGGGGTCGTCCTTGGGGTTGACGTAATTGAATTGCACCGGCGAGGCACCGTGGATCTGCACCACGGTCGCAGTGGCCACCATGGCGTAGTGGTGCATCGCCGGGTCGAGGTAGACGAAGCTGCCGGGCGGATAGGTCTCCATTTGCCCGGCCACGAAATGATCGCCCATGCCCAGCTTAAAGCTGCCGGAGATCACCGTCACGTTCTCGCGCCGCGGATGCCAATGCGGCGGGATGCGGTAGCCGGCCGGCATCTTGAGGCGCACGGTGTAGTCGCCGCTGTGCGCCATGGGGTCGCCCTCCAGCACCGCCATCTGTGCCCCCGGGGGAATGAATGGGGGCACTGCTCCGTAATGGATCGCATCCGGGGTAAAGGCGTTTTGGGCGGCCGCGGGCTCTGCCGCCGCGCGGCCGGCCGCATGCACCATCCACCCCACCGCCAGACATAATGTCAAGATAACGCCCAAGTTTCGCTTCATAAATCCATCCTCCGCAACCAGCTTTGCGCGCTGGTCTGGGGCTATCGTCCCGCCTGCGCCGAGCTGCCGCAATCAGACCAAGGTACTCTTTGTGTACTTTTTGTGTGCCAACGCCACCCCCGCTCGCCTCAGCCCCAGCGTCTCCCGCCGTATCCCCTACTTTCCGCGCGCCTTGGCCAATTTGAACAGCTCCATCGCCACCAACACCGATGCGGCCAACGCCAGCGGCAGCAACTCCTCCCCCAGTGGAATGGGGGCCACTTGCAGAACCCGTTGCGCCGGCGGGGAGTGCATCGCCAGAAGATGGATGCCTTGCGCGATCGCCACCCCGGCCACCAGCATCCGGTTGCGCCGCAACGGGATGCGGAATGC
>Ga0307374_10005229_pt1 | contig 21106 bp, 14 predicted proteins | sample OX3MG_FD_202532 | JGI IMG/M metagenome (GOLD analysis project Ga0307374, IMG submission 202532) | Soil microbial communities from Risofladan, Vaasa, Finland - OX-3 | ecosystem: Environmental > Terrestrial > Soil > Coastal area > Acid sulfate soil | place: Finland: Risofladan, Vaasa | collected...
GAATTCGACGGTCGCGGGATCACCGGCGTAGAAGCCCGCTCGAAGTCCCGCCAGATTCGAACGCTTCGAGATCGAGTGCAGCGCGAGCACGCCCTGGGAACCGTGTTCGAGGATGGTGCGTGGCGCGCTCGACCACGTGAACTCGCTGTAGCACTCGTCGCTGGCCACCAGCACGCCGCGCTCGCGGCCCCAAGTCGCGGCCGCGTCGAGGTCGTCGAGGTCGCCCGTGGGATTCGACGGTGAATTCGTCCACAGCACCAGCGTTCGCGCGACGTCCTCGGCGCTGATGCTCGCCAGATCGAGCCGTCCGTTCTCGACACGAACGGGCACCGATCGCAGGCCCGCCAGGGTGGCGCCCATGGCGTAGGTGGGATAGCTGATCTCGGGGTAGAGGACCGTGTCTCGCTCGGGTTGGCGTAAATGGAGATAGCCCGCGACGGTGCCCACGAACTCCTTGGTCCCCACGCACGCCGCCACGTTCCCCGGATCGAGCTCAACGTGCAGCCGGCGCTGGAGCCACGTCGCGGCCGCCTCTCGAAACGCGAGCGTTCCCGCCGATGGGGGGTAGCCGCGCGCGCCGCTGGCCCGGGCGAGTTCGGCCAACACGAACTCCGGAGGCGCATCGACGGGGGTCCCGATTGAGCAGTCGATGGCTCCCCCCTCCCAAGCGTTCGCCAGATCCTTGACGACGTCGAGTCGTTCGTAGGGATAGGGAGGCGGGGTGAAGCTCACGCGGACACTCGCCACTCCTGGAAGCGGGCCACTCCCACCTCGTCCAAGACCACGTGTATCACGACGCCATCGTCGGTGATCGACGTGTCCAGGACGTCGCCCTCACGGTGGGCGGCCGCGAGCAGGTCGCCGCGCTCGAGGGGAAGAGCCAGCGTGACGACGCGGTCATTCGTGCGGAGTCGATCACCGACGCAGCGAACAAGGTCGTCAAGGTTCTCGCCCGTGAGAGCCGAGACCCAAACGCTGCCCTCGTGTCGCTTCGCGAGCTCGCGCGACTGCGACCCGGGCACGTCGGCCTTATTAAAGACCAGGAGCTCGGGAACGTTGCCCGCGCCGATTTCGTGCAGAACGTCTCGCACGGCCGCGATTTGAAACTCGGCGTTCTCGTTGGCTCCGTCCACCACGTGCACCAAGAGGTCGGCCAGTTGCACCGAACGCAAGGTGCTCATGAAGGCCTGGACGAGTTCGTGGGGAAGATTCGAGATGAAGCCCACGGTGTCGGTGATGAGTACGGTCTCGCCGCCAGGAAGTTGGCGCTGGCGCGTGCGCGGATCGAGCGTCACGAAGAGCCGATTCTCCGCGACCACGTGGGCGTCGGTCAAGGTGTTTAACACCGAGGACTTGCCGGCGTTGGTGTAGCCCACGAGGGTGACCTCTCGGTGACGGCCCCGGTCGCGACCCTGGCGCTGCACATTGCGCGTACGGTCGATCTCTTTGAGTTCACGCCGAATATGGTGGATGCGATTGACGAGCCGACGCCGATCGACCTCGAGCTGGGTCTCGCCAGGACCGCGCGTGCCTATGCCACCGGCCTGCTGGCTGAGCGATCCCCCCGCGCGGCGCAGCCGCGGCAGGCGGTACTCGAGCAGCGCCAACTCAACCTGCGCTTTTCCTTCGGGCGTCGACGCGTTCTGGGCGAAGATGTCGAGGATGACCGCCGTTCGATCAATGGCGGTGCGACCGAGAATCTTCTCCAAATTGCGCTGCTGAGCGGGCGAAAGCGCGTGTTCGAAGACGACGGTGTCGGCGTCAAGCGCGAGGCAGATTTCGCGAAGCTCTTGGACCTTGCCCGAACCGACGAACGTCGCGGGGTCGGGGGCGTCGCGGCGTTGAATGACCTGAGCGACGACGTCGGCGCCCGCGGTGTCGACGAGCAAGGCGAGCTCTTCGAGCTGGCGGTCAAGCTCTTCACTGGTGACCCCGGGAAAGAGCACGCCGACCAGCACGATCTTCTCGCGAAACGTGCGGTCAATGAGCGTCGTAGGGATATAGGTCACGGCGCGTTCCATTCCACGTCAGCGATGAACTCGACCGGCCCTTGCAACGTCGCGGCCAAGCCGTCGAGGATCACGCGAAGCTCACCACCGGGATTGACGACGGCGACGTCGTCACCGGTGAGTCCGGCTCGGCGGGCCACCGCGGCGCTGGCGACCGAGCCCGTGCCACAGGCCAGCGTCCAGCCGACGCCCCGTTCGAACACCGTCAGCACGAGTCGGCGAGGGTCGCGCACCGAGATGAACTCCACGTTCGCGCCGCCCACCGCGGCCGACCAGTGCGCGGCCATCGTCTCGCGCTCACCCACACTCCACGCCGGATCGTCGAGCACGACGACGTGTGGATTGCCCACGTGCGCGACGCCCAATGTCCCCTCCAGGGGAGCCGCGAAACTCACCTCGCCCATCGCGACGCTGCCCTCGCCTCGCGAGCCCTCCATCGTCAAGAACACGCGGCGCACCCCGGCTTCGGTCGCCACGTCAAGTTCGCTCCAGTTCCCCCTCGTGGCACGGCGAACCGCGGCCGCCAGACATCGAATGCCGTTGCCGGACATCTCGGCCGTCGACCCGTCGGCGTTAAAGAGCACCATCGAAACCGGATCGCCCAACGTGGCCACCAAAAGGCCGTCGGCGCCCACGCCAAAGGCGCGGTGGCAGACTTCGCGAGCGAGCGTGGGCGTCCACCACGGCGTAGCGCCGTGTCCTTGCACGTCGACGAGAAAGTCGTTCCCCGCCCCCTGCCATTTCTGGAGTGCTCGCATCGTCACGTCGCCCTAGTCTCGCACGAACATCGTTCAGAGTCCCAGCAGCGACTCGACGCGCGCCTTCGCGCTGGGCGGGTCATCAAACCACTGCACTCGCGGGTCGCGCTCGAACCACGAGCGCTGGCGCCGCGCCAGGCGCCGGCTCTGCGTGACGGCCTCCTCGACGCACGACGCGAAGTCCGCGCCGCATTCAACGTGCGCGAGGAGTTGGCGATAGCCCACCGCTTGGCGGGCGGTCTTGCTCAGTCCGCCCGGGCGCTGGGCGAGCGCCCGGACCTCGTCCAAGAGACCCTGGTCGAGCCATTCGCGAAAGCGCTTTTCGACCCGGGCGTCGAGTTCATCGCGCGCGACGCGCAGACCCACCTGCGGAACAGCACTCGCCGCGTAACTCGTCAGTCCCTCGCCGTAGGAAGAAAAGGGGCGCCCCGCGCCCAGTGTCACTTCGAGCGCGCGTACGATACGTCGCTCGTTGGTCGGCTCCATGCGCGACGCCGCGACGGGGTCGAGGCGAACGAGTTCCTCGTAGAGACCCGCCAGGTCCGCGCCGGCGCGCTCTTCGAGCTCTTCGCGCACGAGCGCGAAGCGGCCAGGGATCTCGAGGTCGTCAATGACCGCCCGTCCGTAGAGACCCGTGCCCCCGACGTAGAGCACTCGATGACCGCGCGACCAGACCTCGCGGGCCACTTCGCGCGCCCGGCGCTGAAATGCTTCGACCGAGTATTCCTCGTCGACGTCGACCACGTCGAGCAAGTGATAGCGAACCTCGGCGCGCTCCTCGCGAGTGGGCTTGGCCGTGGCCAGGTCCATCCCGCGATAGACCGTCATCGCGTCGACGCAGAGAACCTCAACGAGACCGCCGCTCTCTTTGGCGACGGCGTGGGCGAGCGCGGACTTTCCCGAGGCGGTCGCTCCCACCACGGCGGCCGCGCGCTCGAGCGTCACGGAGTCAAGAGCGGAAGACGGATCTTGTGTCGAGGCGCACGAAGCACCTCGCGTTGGGTCCCGCGCAGGAAATGCGGTGCCGCGGAGGTCACCTCCACCGAGACGAGCGCGCCCGCACGAAGTTCACCGCGAGGTTCGAAGTGGATGAGCTTGCCCTGTCGAGTGCGCCCGGAGTGCACCGCGGGGTCGCGGCGCGACGGTCCCTCCACCAACACCTCTTCGGTCTTGGCGATGCGCGTCTCATTTCGACGCAGGGCGCTGCGGTCCGTGACGTCCTTCAGCCGTTCAAAGCGAGCTTTGATCGAGTCCTCCCCCACGAACGCGCTCGTCATCTCGGCGGCCCTGGTTCCCTCTCGGGGCGAGAAGATGAACGTGAACGTTGAATCGAATTCGCATTCGGCGACGACCTCGAGCGTCTCTTCGAAATCGCGATCGGTCTCGCCGGGAAAGCCAACGATGAGGTCCGTCGTCACCGCCAACTCGGGAATGGCGCTCCGCGCGTCACCCAGACGCTGCAAATAGCGTTCCACCGTGTACCCGCGTCGCATGCCGCGAAGCACGCGGTTCGAGCCAGACTGCAGGGGCAGGTGCAACTGGGGACAGACGGCCGGCGTTTCGGCCATCGCGGCGATCGTCTCGGGACGCAGGTCCTTCGGGTGAGGACTGGTGAAGCGCAGCCGCTCGATCCCTTCGACGTCGCCCAGGGCCCGCAGCAGTTCCGCGAAGAGCGGTCGGCGCTTCGTGAGGTCACGGCCGTAGGAGTTGACGTTTTGACCGAGCACCGTGATCTCGCTCACTCCCGAGCGCGCGAGCATCCGGGCCTCTTGGACGAGGTCCTCCATGGGTCGGCTGATCTCGCCGCCGCGCACCGAGGGCACGATGCAGTACGCGCACGTGTTGTCACAGCCCGTCTGAATCGTCATCCACGCCGCGAAGGGCAGTTCGCGAATCGCGTAGAGCGCCGGTGCCATGTCGCGGCTCGCTTCGGGTTCGGGGGCGTCGAGAATCTCCGTGAGGGGACCCTCGACGAGCGCGCGACGCAGTAGTTGGGGCGCGTGGGCGAGGTTGTGGGTGCCAAAGACGACGTCGACCCAGCCGGCGCGCTCTTGAATCACGCCGCGTTCTCGCTGCGCCATGCAACCACCCACGGCGATCTGTAGTTCGGGCCGCGACTCCTTGAGGGCCTTGAGTTGACCGAGCGCGCTGTAGAGCTTTAGATCGGCGTTCTCGCGAATCGTGCAGGTGTTAAAGACAATCACGTCCGCGTCGACGTCACTCGTGGCCGGAACGAGACCGTCGGCCACGAGGAGCCCCGCGAGGCGTTCCGAGTCGTGCTCGTTCATCTGGCAGCCGAAGGTGCGGATGGCGAAGGAGCGGGGCTTTGCCACCGTTCCAGCCTACTGAGCCAGTTCCCCCGCCCCGACAACGGTGTCGTGCGTGACCCCAATGCTCGCGAGCATCACGCAGCTCACGCCCACGTAGTCAAAAACGTGCACGTGCTGGCCCAACAGCAGCCAGCCAATGAAGAACGCCACCGCCGGGTCGGTCGCGAGCAGGACCGCGGCGATGGCGGGCCGCACCCGACGCAGTCCCTGAAGTTCCGCGCCAAAGCCGAACACGATCGACATGGTCGCGACGATGAGGAGCCGCGCGAGCGTGTTGGGGTGTTCGCGCACGACGCTGAGCGAGCCCAGTGACAGGGGCAGCGTCACGAGGGCCGCGATCGACATGGACACCGCGAGACCCCCGAAACCCGACGTCACGTCGCCCACGCGATGCGAAGCAAAGACGTACGCGGCCCAACCCAGCCCCGAGCCAGCCGCGAAGAGAACGCCCGTCGCGTTAAGCCCGCTGCCGGGCCGCGCCAGCGCGATGACCCCCGCGCCGGCCAGCGCGACGAAGACGAAGTGGCGCACGCTTCGTTTTCCCAGGGCCGCCACGAAGAACGGTCCGAGGAACTCAATGGCGACGGCGCCTCCCAGGGGAATGCGCGCGATGGCCTGGTAGAAGCACTGATTCATAAAGGCCGCCGAGATTCCCAGCGCCAAGGCTCCCGTCCATTCACGCTTCGACCATCGCGAGACGTTGGGCCGCGTCAGCGCGAGCAGGACCATCGCACCGAGCAAGAAGCGCCACGCGCTCGTCGCCGAGGGGCTCAGCACGCCAAAGACGCCGGTCACGAGCGCGGCCGACCATTGGATCAAGGTCGCTCCGAGCAACATAAAACCAGCGCCCGCGCCGGCACGGCGGCGGCCCGTGAGCGACGGGTCCGTCAAGAACAGACCAATCCGGTGACGTCGGCTTCGAGCAGGTGTACCTCTCCATCGATGCCCGTACGGCTAAGAAAATCCTGCGCGGCCCGCGTGACGTCGGCGACGCTCGTCGAGGTCACGAGGGCCAGCATGGTCGAACCCGCGCCGGACCAGCACGATCCCGCGGCGCCCCCCTCGCGAAGTGCGGCGAGCAGGTCGTCGGCGAAGGGCAGCAGCGCCGCGCGGTAGGGCTGATGCAGGCGATCATCCATGGACGATGCGACGAAATCCTCGTGGTGCGCCAGTCCCGCAATGAGCATTCCGAGCCCCGACAGATTCGACACCGCGTCCGTGAAGGCGACCGTCGAAGGCAGCACGCGACGCGCGTCGGCGGTGGCGAGTTCCTGGTCGGGTACGACCACGATGAAGCGCCACTCGGGATCGAGGGGCAGGCGCCGCGCCAGCGCGAATCGGTCGTGACCGGTCGCGACCACGAGGCCGCCGAGCATCGACGCGGCCGCGTTTTCCGCGTGCCCGTCGACTTCGACGCCCTTCGCGAGGGGATTCGCGCCACCCGCGGCGGCCGCGGCGGCGACGCCGAGCGCGGCGGACGAACCCAGCCCGCGCGACACGGGAATCTCTGAGTTCACGTGCATCTTGAAGTTCGTGTGGCCGAGTATCGAGCGAGCCACGCGAACGCCGAGGTGGCGCTCGTCATTGAACATTCCCGCGCCGCAACCCTCGCTCGTCACTTCGAGCGACTCGGCGGGCTCGATGGTGACCTCGAGATACAAGGACAACGCTACGGCCAAAACGTCAAACCCGGGGCCGAGGTTGGCCGAACTAGCCGGAACGCGCGCGAACATGGCGTTCAGCGTAGGCGTTGCCAGAGCGTCGCGGGGGCGACGCGTCGCGCGGCGACGAGCGAGACTCGCGCACTCGTCGTGCCTTCGACCCGCATGGCCCCCACCACTTGGCCGCGACGTATGGCGTTGGTGAAGCGGCGCCACGTGAGGATCAGGCGCGGGCGCCCCTTCGCCGCCCACCACGTGAAGCGAATCGCGTGCGCGGTCACGGCGGCGGTCTCGTGATGGTCCCAACCCACCCGAGCCACGAGGGTGCCTCGGGGGATGACGTGTTGAATCTGATTCGCCGCGGCGGTGTTGGCGAGGGCCAACGCTTCGTCGCCCGCGGGACCCAGCAGGTCTCCACCACGAGCACCGAGAATCACGGCGTAGAGCACCCTCGTCTTCGTTCCGACCCGAAAGGTCATGGCGAGAACGTCGCACCCACCGGCGGCGGAGGTACGACCCGACTTCACGCCGATGACGTGATCGATTCCCACGTACGGCGTGAAGGAGCCTTGCACGCCCCCCACCGGAAGATCCACACTCGGTTGAATCACGATCGATCGCACCAGGGGCGACTTCATTAAGAGCACGGCGAGCCTCGCCTGGTCGCGAGCGCTCGAGACCGACGACGCGGAGAAACCTGACACGTCCGCGTAATGCGTCTGGGTCAACCCAAGGGCAACGGCCTGCTGGTTCATCAACGCGACGAACTGGTCCGGGGACCCGGCGACCATGTCGGCCAACATGACGGCGTAGTTGCCCGCCGAGTGCACGAGGAGACCCTCGAGGAGTTGGTACTCGCAGATCTGCTCGCCGACGACCACCGCGACGCTCGACTCGTCCAACAGTTTCATCGCGTCGTAGGTGGCCACGTCGCTACTTGAAACGTACTGGCACGTACCATTCTCATTCATCGATAGGGGCAGGCGTTTGAGCGTCACGTACGCCGTCATCATCTTGGTCAGGCTGGCGATGGGGACCACGCGATCAGCGTGGGTACGCAGCACGCCCAACGAAGGAATGTCGAGTGCGGCGGGCCCGGCGCTCGGCCACGCGAGCTTCGGGGCGGCGTTGGTGGGCCACGGCGCCATCGTGACTCGGGCCCCCGAGGGCGCGTGCAACAGCGGCAGCTGCATGGACACCATGAGGGCCGCGGCGACCGCGGCACCCAGTACCATCGCGGCGCCACGGGTCGCCAAACCACGTCGCGCTCTCCGCGGTCTGGTCGTCACGAGTTAGAGCGACGTCTGCTGGTCGTACTCGTCGAAGGTCATCAGCACCTTGCGAGCCTTGGAGCCGTCGCCGGCGGCGACGACACCTTCGTTCTCTAATTGGTCCATGATGCGCCCGGCGCGCGCGAATCCGACTCGAAGCTTGCGCTGGAGCATCGAGGTCGAGCCGGACTGGGTGCGGATGACCAGTTCGCGCGCCTGGCGTAAGATCTCGTCGTCGTCGTCGCCCCCGCCACCCCCGGACCCCGCGTTCTTCAGCGGCACGTCGAGGGCCACCACGCTCTCGCGTCGCCCGCCCTGGGCTCGCCACGCCTCCACGACGCGGCGCACCTCTTCTTCCGAGACCCACGGTGACTGGAGCCGTCGCGCCACGTTGCTCGACGCGGTCACCATCAACATGTCTCCCTTGCCGATGAGTCGCTCCGCGCCGGCTTGGTCCAAGATCACGCGACTGTCGGCGAGTGACGAGACCGCAAAGGCCATACGACTTGGAATATTCGCTTTGATGACCCCGGTGATGACGTCCACGCTCGGGCGCTGCGTCGCGAGCACCAAGTGAATGCCCACCGCGCGGGCCATCTGGGCGATGCGAACCACCGACTCCTCCACGTCGCGAGCGGCGACCATCATGAGGTCGTTGAGCTCGTCGACCACGATCACGATGTAGGGCAACGTTTCGGGCCCCGGCGGTGGCGCGACGTCACTGGCGACACCCGCCGCGCGTTCGAGCACGTCGGCCACGAGTTCCGCGTCACTGAGCGCGGGCTCGAGCTCGCCGCGAGCGAGCATTTGCTGGTAGCTGGCCAGGTCTCGAGCCCCGGATTCGGCGAGCAGGTCGTAGCGACGCTCCATCTCGCGCACCGCCCAATTCAGCGCACCGGCCGCCTTCTTCGGATCGACCACGACGGGCGCGAGGAGGTGAGGAAGATCGTTGTAGTGACCCATCTCGACTCGTTTGGGGTCCACCAGCAACAGACGAACCTGGTCGGGAGTCGCGCGCATCACCAAGGCGGTGATCAGCGAATTGATGCACGAACTCTTGCCCGCGCCGGTCGCCCCGGAGATCAAGACGTGGGGCATCTCGCCGAGATTGACGACCACGGTCTTGCCCGAGATGTCGCGTCCGATGGGAACGTCGAGTGGATGCGTCGCGGCCGCGGCCTCCTCGGAACTCAACAGGTCACCGAGGGCGACGAGGGTTCGCTGGCGGTTGGGTACCTCGACGCCGATGGCCGATCGTCCGGGAATGGGCGCCAGGATGCGCACGTCGGGCGAGGCCATCGCGTAGGCGATGTCCTTGTTCAGCGAGGTCACTCGCGAGACCTTCACCCCGGGGCCGAGCTCGAGCTCGTAGCGTGTCACCGTCGGCCCGACGGTAAAGCCCAACAACACCGTTTCGACGCCGTGGGCGGCGAGCGCCTCGACGAGTTCAGCTCCCGCGGCCTCAATGGCCGTGCGATCTTGACGCTGGTCCTTGGTGCGTAGCAGCAACGTGAGCGCGGGCAACTCCCAGTGGCTCGGCGCGAGGGCGAATTCGGGCACCGTCAGCTGCGTCGCCGTCTCGAGGGCTTGCTCGCTAGACGACTCGTACCATTCGCCTTCGGGTTCGTCGACGTATTCGTCCACGGTCGACTCGTCGGAGTCGACCGCGTCAAAGTAGCGCGGATCACTCTCGGGAACACTCTCGGAAACGACCTCTTCGGGCGCGGCGCTCTCGCCCAACCTCAGTGCTTCGTCGTCATCGCCTTTCGAGTCATCGGTGTCGTCGTAGCCGACGTCGCGCATCGGGCGCAAGCCCCACCATCGCGCGACGCTGCGAAAGAGCCAGCGCGCGGCGCGTATCGATCCACTCGCTAAGGCGTGCAGGCCGATCGAGGTCGAGATCATGACCATCACGACCAGCAGCGCCACGAGCACGACCGCCGCGCCCGCCACGCCGATCACTCGGGCGAGCGCACCGCCCACCACAACGCCGAGCCACCCGCCGGCGTGCGCGAGCTCCGAGGTCGTGGCGTGCAGCGAGGGCCGCCCCGCGTTGAGGTCCGCGAGCCCGCTCAGTCCCACAAGGCCAAAGGCCAGACTCCAAAAGACGCGCGGGCGATCGACGTCCACCTTCGCGACCACTAAGAGCGCCCCGAGGCCGATCAGTAGTGCCGGGAGCGCGAAACGACCCACGCCAAGAAGTTGGGCCAATCCCTTCGAGATCGCGTGGCCCAACGGTCCCAGCGCGTTCGCCTCGGCCAGCGCGACGAAGAGCCCCACCACGACGAGCCCGACGATCCAGAGATCTCGAGCGTGTCGCTGCCAGAGTGACTCTCGAGCACGCGACGCCGCGCGTTTCGCCGGCTTCCGGGCCGGGGCTTTCGAGGGTCGTGCACGTGCCACAACCATCCAACTTACTGACGCTGCGTGCATTTTCGCGGCCACGCGAGTCAGATAGCAGGGCCGCCGCGAGGCATATTGCCTAGGATGACGACGTGAGCAACCCACGCCTGGGCCCTTCGGCGGTCTCGACGTCGCGGTGAGCGGTTGACCAAGCGCTCACGAGCGCGCGGCTCCCCCGAAGCACGCCTGTCGTTGCGCGCAGGGTTTTGCATGACCTCGGTGCTGGTCATCGGACTCTGGCCCGCGGCGCGTTCGGACAGCACGGTGTTGGCCCTGGGGGCGCTGTGGGCTATCGGGCAAGACGGTCTTGACCAGTGGCGCGTGCGCGGAGCTCGCCTCTTGTCGGTCGCCTTGGCCGCGGTCGTGGGTATCGGCGCCGGCACGAGTTTCGTCGTCCTCTTCCCCCAAAAAGGAGCCGTTCTCGTGCTCTACGGAGTCGCCGCGTTCGCGGCGGGCGTCGTTGAAGGATCGAACTTCCCCTCGGCTGGCTCGTATCTCGTCATTGGCGCCGTGGTCGGCGGCGGTGTGGGCTTCGCCGGTCATCAGGTGACGGCGACGCTCTTGATCGGCGTCGGCGCACTTTGGGTCTACCTGATCGCCCTGGTCATGGATCGGCGTAACGCCCGCACGAATCAGCGACTCGTCTTGGCGCAAGCATTTCGCAGTGTGGCGGATCTCTTCGACGCGATTGGTCAGGCGAATTTCACGCGGGTGCGCTCCTCGGCAGTCACGGCCCTCGACGCCGCCCAGGACGTCATCGGCTCAGACAACGACCCGCGCGCGATGCAAGACGTCATCCCCGAACCCGACGACGAACTGCTCGCCCTTCGCCAGTGCCTCGTGGTCGCGCTGCAGTGTGGCGAGGTGGTGTCACTCGTCGTTGGTCAAGGCCTTTCGCCCGACCCCACCATCGCTCCCGCCCTGCGCGACCTCGCGACGCGCCTCGCCGAGCGAAATGCCCTCGACGCCGCCCAGCGCATTCGCGAGCTGCGCCGCGACGTTGAGGTCACGGGTGACGTCTCGGCGGCGTGGCGCGCGGCGTTGCGCGCCCCCGACGTGTCGACGTTGCGCCAACGTACGCCCTTCGTGAGCCAACGACAGCTTCTCCCACGAAGTGACCGCCTCCGATTCGCGGCGCTCTTGACGCTCGCGGTGGAAATCGCCGCCGCACTTTCCTTATTTCGCGGCGGCACCCACTCCTTTTGGCTTCCCCTCGCGGTCGCCTACATCCTTCGACCTGACCTCGGCAGTGTCGTCGGGCGAGCCCTCGCGCGAACGGTGGGCACCGTCGTGGGCACGCTCATCGCCGTCGCCGCGGTCGCCCTGGGCAATCCCGTCGCGGTGTTGATCGGCCTCTCGATCGTCATGGCCGCGGCCGTTCCCTGGGCCGCCCGTCGAAGCCACACGCTCACGGTCATCGCCTTCACGCCCATTGTCTTCGTGCTCGTCGGCGCTCTTCGCCCCGAGCGAAGTCTCTTCCTTTCGCGCGTGATCGACACCGCCGTGGCCGCCGTCATCGTCCTGGGAATCGACTACTTGATGTGGTCGCGAGCGCCGTCACTGCGCCCGCGCCAGCAGGTCGACCGGGCCCAGCAAATGGCGATGATCTACCGGCGTGAGGCGACGGTCGATGACGTCTTGCGCCGACACCGACTCCGCCGCGACGCCCTGCGCGCCGTGGCCGGCGCACGCGGCACCCTCACCCTCGCCGCGAGCGAGCACCACGCCAGGAGACGAGACGAAAGCGCGCGTCTGAAGTTCGAACTTGACCGCATCGAATCCGACATCGACGCGACCACGATGACCCTGCTCAGCTCCTAAGTTGACCCTCTATAGGCTGGCCCGATGACCAACCCTCCTGACGCCACGTCCGTTGAGCTCGCGAGCCGTCTCGGAACCGAGGCGAGAGTGATGTTCGTGGCCTCGAGCCGAGAGCTGTCGAGTTGCCTTCGAGAGATTCGCCTCAGCGGTGAGGCGGCGTTGCTCGGTGGCGTGGCCGGGAACGACGTGATGATCCGGCTTTTCGACGAGAACGGTCGCGCGATTCGCCGTCGCTACAGCGTTCGCGACGTCGACGAGGCCAGTGACGAGTTGGTCCTGTGGGTCACGACCGACCACGACGGTCCCGGCGTGCGCTGGGCGCTCGAGGCCCGCGCGGGCGAGCCCGTCGACGTGGTGGGACCCCGTGGAAAGATCTGCCTCGATTCCGTGGCTGACTGGCACCTCTTCGTGGGTGACGTGAGCGGCTTGGCCGCCTTCTATCGCATGGCCCAGCGCGTTGAGGTGCCCGGCCGCGTGATCTTCATCGTCGAGATCGACCACCCCGACGACGCCTTGACGGCCCCCTTTGACGAGGGTCTCGGCGTGACGGGAATCTTCGTCAGCCGAGACGGACGAGATCTCGACGATCCGGCCGGACTTTTGAGTGGGCTGGCCACTTTCGCCTTCCCCCCCGACGTCGGCCACGCGTACCTCTTCGGAGAGTTCCACGTCATGAGGGTCCTCGAGTCGGCCCTGCTCGACCGGGGCCTCTCGCCCGAAGCCATCAGCCATAAGTCCTTCTGGCGCGCGGGCCGGCGCAACGCTGACCACGGCGAGCCGCAAAAGGACTAGGCGACCACCACGGCGGGCAAGATCACCGGCTGACGCCGATAGCGCTGGCCGAGGAGGCGTCCCGCGGCGCGCTGGACGACCTTATTCAGGGCCTCGGCGCTTCGTTCGCCTTCACGAAGTGAGGCCACGAGCGCCTCGCGCACCGACTCGGTCAGGGCCGCCAGGACCGCGCGGTCGGCGTCGCCCTCGAACCAACCTCGCGCGCTCACCTTGACGCCGTCGACCAGCTCGCCACTTCGCCGGTCCACCCCCGCGGCGATCAGAACCACTCCGTACTCGGCCAGCATTCGACGCTCCTCGAGGGGCCGCTCGTCGAGATCGCCGGCGCTGCCGTCGATGTAGTGAAAACCAGCCGGCACTTGCCCGGCGCGGCGAATTCCGCGCTCGCTCAGTTCGACCTGGTCGCCGTCTTCACAGATCAATACGTGTTTGGAGTTGAGGCCCATCGACACGGCGAGTTCGGCGTGGTGCACGAGGTGGCGGTACTCGCCGTGTACCGGCACGAAGTTCTTGGGCCGCAAGAGCTGATGATAGGTGCGCAGCTCGCCCTGGCGGGCGTGGCCCGAGGCGTGCACCATTTCGTGGCCCGAATGGATGACCTCGGTGCCGGCTCGGTGCAGGTCATCGATGACCCGTCCCACCGACCACTCATTGCCGGGTATCGGATGCGAACTCAAGATCACCGTGTCGTCGGGGCCTACCGCAAAATTGCGAGCGTCGCCGCGCGAGAGCTTCGACAACGCCGCCAGAGGCTCGCCCTGAGAACCCGTGCAGATGACGCACACTTCCCCGGGGGCGAAGCTCGGCACCTGCTCGATCTCGATCAGGTGGGCGGGGTCGACGCTCAACAAGTGCAGTTTGCGCGCCAACTTGACGTTGGCCTCCATCGATCGGCCCATCAGGGCGATCTTTCGACCCTGGGACACCGCGACGTCCATGATCTGTTGCACGCGGTGCACGTGGCTGGCGAAACAGGCGACCACCATTCGACGTTCGGGCCGCTCGAGAAACAGCCGACGAAGCGCCACGCCGACGGTGCGTTCCGACGGCGTGAAGCCCGGTTCCTCGGCGTTCGTGGAGTCGCACAACAAGAGCGAAACGCCCTCGTCGCCCAGGGCGGCCAGGCGCGCGAGGTCGGTGCGACGATTGTCGATCGGGGTGGAGTCCAACTTGAAGTCACCCGAGTGCACCACGACGCCGGCCTTCGTGTGAAAGGCCAGCGCGTGCGCGCTGGGTACCGAGTGCGTGACGGGGATGAACTCGACCTCAAAGGGGCCAATCCGGCGGCGCTCGCCGTCGGCGACTTCAATGAAGGTCAGGTCCTTGGCCACCTTGGCCTCGGTCAAGCGATGGCGCGCGAAGCCCACCGTCAAGGGCGAGCCGTAGATCGGAACGTTGACCTCCTTGACGAGGTAGCGAAGCGCCCCAGTGTGGTCTTCGTGACCGTGCGTCAAGACGATGCCGTCGACGCGGTCGCGTCGCTCGATCAACCAACGAAAATCCGGCAAGATGAGATCGACGCCGTACATATTGGGCTCGGGGAACATGAGTCCGGCGTCCACCACAACGAGACGGCCGTCTTGTTCTATCGCGAGGCAGTTGCGACCGATCTCACCCAGGCCGCCGAGGAACGTGACGCGTACGTGCTCAGCCACGGGTGAACCGCAACTGCGCCAGCACGTCGCTCGCGCGTGCGTCAAGCGCCGCGTCGCCGCGTGCGTGCGGCAGGCGGCACTCGCCCACCGCCAGGCCCAGCAAGCGCATCATGGCCTTGGAGGGCATCGGATTGGGGTGGGTCTCGCTGCTCTCAAAGACGCAACTCGCCGCGAGCACTTCGTTAATCGACTGCGCGTCGCTCCAGTCGCCCGCCACCGCGGCGCGTACCATCGCGGCGAACTCGGGTCCGGCCCAGTGCGCGGCCACGGAGACGACCCCCGCCGCGCCCAACGCCATGAACGCGAGGGTCAAGGCGTCGTCACCGCAGTAGAGCTCGAGGTCGTCGCCGAGCGTGGCCTTCACGTGAGCGGCGCTCGCGAGATCCGCCGAAGCGTCCTTCAAGGCGACGACGTTCGCGTACTTCTCGACCAGCGCGATGGTGGTCGCGGCGTGGATCTTTCGCCCGGTGCGAGAGGGGATGTCGTAGAGCATGACCGGCAACGAGGTCGATTCGGCCACGGCCCCCAGGTGCGCCGCGATGCCCGCCTGGCTCGGTCGGGCGTAGGCCGGCGTCGTCGCGAGTACCGCTTGGGCGCCCGTCGCGGCGACCTGGGCGCTGAGCGAGGTCGACTGTTCGGTGTTGGCGAACGTGGAGCCGGCGATGACCGGCTCGGTGACGGCCTCGGCGACGCACGCGAAGAGATCGAGCTTCTCGGCGTCACTGAGCGACGAACCCTCGCCCGTCGAGCCGGCCACGACGAGTGCGTCGCTTCCGGTGCGTACGAGGTGGCGCGCCAGTTCGCGCGCCACGTCGTAATCAACCGCTCCGGTGTCGTCAAAGGGGGTCACCATCGCCGTGACGACTCGTCCGAAGCGAGGAGGGTTCATAACACGAAGTTACCAGTCGAGGTCGAGAGTCGCTGCTAGAGCAACGAGTCAATGCCGAGCACGAGGCCGGGCCTCTTCGCGTCCACGTGCGCGACGGCGATCGCGACGCCCGGGAGAAAGCTCTCGCGGTCGTAGGAGTCGTGACGAATCGTCAGTCCCTCCCCGCGCGAACCAAAGTGCACCTCTTGGTGCGCGACGAGTCCCGGCAGGCGAACCGAATGAACTTTGACGCCGTCGACGACGTCGGCTCCTCGGGCGCCTTCGAACGTGTGGCTCGTCGTCGGATCGATGAGCGCCTCGAGCCCCTTCGCCCTTCGAGCTCGAGCGATGGCCTGGGCGGTCGCGATGGAGGTGCCCGAGGGCGCGTCGATCTTGGCGTCGTGGTGAAGCTCGATGATCTCTGCACGCTCGAAGTAGGGCGCCGCCATCGCGGCGAAGCGTTCGCACAACACGGCCCCGAGGGCGAAATTCGCGGCCGCGACGACACCGACACGCTTCGAAGCCATCTCGAGCGCCGCGCGGTGTTCATCGCCGAGGCCCGTGGTGCCCACGACGAGCGCGACGCCGTGGGTCGCGCACCACGCCGCCGAGCTGGCGACGCCGTCGGGCGAAGAAAAGTCAATCACCACGTCGATGCTCGAGGCGTCGAGGTCCTCGATCCGCGAGAAGAAATGAGCGCCAAAGAGCGCCGGCGGCTCACGGGTGTCGACCAGCGCCGCCACGTTGAAGTCGCCAAGAGCACTCAGGCCACGCGCGAGTGCTTGGCCCATGCGCCCCGCGCCCCCGACGATGGCGAGAACTTTCACGAGGTCACCTTATCCAAGCGACGTCGGCGCCACGCCCATCCCAGGGCCACGACGAACGCGCCCCCCGCTGCCAACGAAGCGAAGAGTCCCGCCTCGATGTAGGGCGCGTGGTAGTGAAAGTGAAGGTTCCAGGTTCCCGGGGGCACCGTCACGCGTTGAATGAGACCCGCGCGCGTGACCGGGAGTTCCACGACCGCACCCGTCGCCACGTTCGTCGCCGTGGCTCGCCAGCCCGGGAGGTACGCCTCACTTCGCTCGAGCACCGTCGCGTGCGTCGCGCTCACTTTCATCCACGTGTCACCCCAGGCGCTCGTGGTGATCGACGTGACGACGCCTCCGCGTCGAGGGCTCTGGAGCCACGCGCGGAGCTGGAGTTGGGTCGTCTTAAAGACCTGCACGTCGAGCATCGTCGACGTCAAACGCCACTTCGGCGACGACAGCGCCACCTCAAAACCGCTGTCGAGGTAGTAGTGCGCCCCGGTCGAGGTCGTGACCAACGCTTCGCGAAGTTGTGTGCGACGCGCCGTCGTCACTTCAAAGCCCCCCGCCCATTGGGGCGACGCCAATCGCAACGTCATCGGGGCGCTCGCCGTCACGTCGTACGCTTTGCCAAACGCCACGCCCGCGGCGTTGAGCAGGCGAAGGCTCGCGACCACGGGGACCGAGGCATTGGCCGTGCCGCGCAGCGCGATCCGCGCCACCTGAAGCTCCTGGCCGAAGTAGCGCGCGGTGTGTTTCAATCGCGGAACCGGTGCGCAGCCCCGCGCCGCACGGTTGGGGCTTCGACTTTTCAGCAGCGAACTCGCCACGACGAGGGAGTTCAAACGAAGCTGCGTGAAGGTGCCCTGGGCCAAATGGCAGGCGCTGAGCCCGCCTTGGGGATGGCTGCCGGTATTGGCGTCGTAGAAGTTCGACACGAGCGCCCCGTAGCCCTGGGCGCTGGCGAGTCGCGTGAACACGTTCATGTTGGGCTCGCCGAGTTGGCGAAAGAGCTTGGTGTGCTGACTCGATGGATCCACCAGCGCGAATCGCCCCTGGGTCGAGAGCACGCTCGCGACGCTCGCGTGGGAGGGCTCGGTCGGACCGGGTCCGCCGACCAGACCGGTGGCGTTGAGCATGGAAAACGTCAGCAGGTCCAGTGCCAAAACGACCGCGAGCAGCCGCACCAGATGTTTAAACCGAGCACCGAGTGTCAAGAGCGCGATGACGCCCAGCGCGATCATGAGGTGCACGAACATCGCGGGTTTGAGACCCGTCGCGAGCGCGCTGGTGGCCTTTGAGATGCCTAACTCGCCAACGAACCACGGACCCCAACCGATCACGATCAGCGCGAGGATCGCGATGACCAGAGCCGGGGCCAGGGCGGCGATGCGCGCACGGCGGTCGTCTCGACGTTCGAGACGATCAATCCACCAGCCGAGCAACATCGACAGACCGAGATCGACGAGCACGGCGTTGCGACTTTGAAGCCGAGTGCTGCCAAAGAGCGGCAACGCACGAAAGAGGTGGCCCACCACCGTGTAGTTGCCCCACGCGGCGAAGAGACCCACGAGCGCGATGGCGGCGAAGAGCGCGTAGTCGCGCTCGCCCTCCCCCCAGCCGCGAAGCCGACGCTGCGCCAGGAACGCAAAAAGGGCGCACAGGGCGAGCACCCCCGCGTAGCTCGTGACTTCGGGCAGGTTGTAGTGCGCGAAGAAGGGCGACGTGGCGAGAGCGCCGTTACCGCCGAGGGCGTCAGGGAGTCCGAAGAGGATTGACCAACGAGGCGCCAAGGACCCGGCGCCAAAGAAGCTGTACGTGACGACCGAGCGTTCCGAGAAGCGAATGAAGGACCACGCGGGAAGGATCTGAATGGCCGCCACCGCGACGCCCCAGAGAAAACTCACCGCGAGCGTGCCCGCGTACCACCCGCGAGAGCGCCAGGTCATGAGCCGATAGGAACTTCGCGCGAAGAACACTGCCGCGAGCACGACGAGCGAGACCAGTTCCACCTCGGCGATGGCGCGCGGTTCGCCGGTCAAAAAGACCAGCGCCCACAGGCCCGTCGCGCTCAACAGCCACGGCGAGAGCGCGCGGAAAAGTTCGCGCTTGGCGACGGGTAGTTCGCCGCGAAGTCGTCGCGCGAAGGAGACAAGGAGAAGGATCACCCAGGGCAGCAGGGCAAATCCCTGCACCACGCCGAGATGCACGACCTGTCCGATCATGGCGCCCGAGTAGGCGTAGCTAAAGGCCGCGAAGACCGACGCCCTCGTGGAGAGGCCGTGCCAACGACCCAGAGCAAAGGCTCCGAGGGCGCAGGCGAAGTAGACCGCGATCAGATTGAGGATCCACGCTCCGATAGCGGGCACGAACGCGAAGAGCAGCGTGAGCGGGAAGAACGCGCCCGCGTTCATGCCGCCAAGCAGCGGCGTACCGGCGTTGCCGTAGGGATTGAGCAACGGAAGATGACCACTGTCGAGTTGGCGCCCCACCAGAACGCGCAAGGGGAAGTTCTGAATGAGATTGTCGGCGTCGATGGCCGGATGGTTGAACAGCGCCGGCACCACGAAGAGAATCGTGGGCACCGCCAGAAATGACCAGAACGCCCGCCGGTCGCCGCGTGACCACTGCCGCCACCGCCAGGTCCACGCCGGGTGCGTCGTTTCAGTCGCTGTCGTCACGAGCCATCACCTGACGTGAGGAATGACGAAAGGGCCGCGCAGCCGAAATGACCGCACGGCCCCTTCACCGAGTTAGCGTCGACGTGGCCGCGAGGGGCGCCGTCCGCCACCGTCACCGTCAGTGAACGACGGGCCACCGGGGCCCAGGTCCCCGATCTCACCAGCGAGCTCAGCTTCGAACGCGGCTTCAAACGACGACCCGTTCGCTGACGGAGCGTGCGAATTGCCGGCGCGCGGTTCACGTGGTTCGCGTGTCTCGCGAGGCTCACGGCGCTCGCGCGGTTCGCGGCGCTCGCGCGGTTCGCGCGGCTCGCGAGGCTCTTCGTCGCTGACCTCAAAGTCTCCGACGAGCGAGAGCGATACCTTGCCCTGGGGATCGATGTCGTCGACCTTCACCTCGAGCGACTGACCCAGTTCGAGCACGTCCTCGACTTGGCCGATGCGCTTGCCACCGTTGAGCGGGGCGAGCTTCGAGATGTGCAAAAGGCCGTCGCGACCCGGCAGGATATTGATGAAGGCGCCGAATTTGGCGATGCTCACGACGCGCCCCTGGTAGACCGCGCCGACGTCGGCCGACGGCGGATCGAGGATCAGCTCAATGCGACGGCGCGCTTCGGCGACCGCGCGACCATCCTTGGCCCCGATCGTGACGGTGCCCACGACGCCGTCGTCGTCCACGGCGATGTCCGCCCCGGTCTCTTGCTGGAGCGTGTTGATGACCTTGCCCTTGGGTCCGATGACCTCGCCGATCTTGTCAATCGGGATCTGGATCGAAACGATCTTGGGCGCCACGGCCGCGACCTCGTCGCGAGGTGCCGCAATCGTGTCGGTGATCAACTTCAAGATCGTCAGGCGAGCCTCCTTGGCCTGGTGCAGGGCCTTGGCCAGCACGTCGGCCGGGAGCCCGTCAATCTTGGTGTCGAGCTGCAGGGCGGTCACGGCGTCGGCCGTTCCGGCGACCTTGAAGTCCATGTCGCCAAAGGCGTCCTCCGCGCCCAGGATGTCGGTCAAGGTGACGTACTTGCCTTCGTCGTAGATCAAGCCCATCGCGATGCCCGCCACGGGTGCCTTGATCGGCACGCCCGCGGCCATCAGTGACAACGTCGATCCACAGACCGACGCCATCGACGTCGAGCCGTTGGACTGCATGACGTCAGAGACGACTCGCAGCGTGTAGGCGAAGTCCTCCTCACTCGGCAAGACGGGAATCAAGGCGCGCTCGGCCAACATGCCGTGGCCGACCTCTCGACGCTTGGGCATGCCCACGCGCCCGGTCTCACCCGTCGAGTACGGCGGGAAGTTGTAGTGGTGCATGTAGCGACGCCACTCGTCAGGAGTGATCGTGTCGAGCTGTTGGCGCATTCGCGGCATGCCGAGCGTCGTCACGTTGACGACCTGGGTCTCGCCGCGCTGAAAGAGCGCCGAGCCATGGGTCATCGGAAAGAGGTCGATTTCGGCCGAGAGCGCGCGAAGATCGGCCGTGGCGCGTCCGTCGATGCGCACGCCTTCGTCGACGACGCGGCGGCGTACCAACTTCTTAGTGAGCGACTTCACCGCGGCCTTAATCTCGCTCGAACGACCTTCGAACTCCACTGACAGTTGCTCTTGAATCGACGCCGTCGCGGCGTCGAGGGCCGCGGCACGCGCGGCCTTGGTCGTGATGGCGTTGGCCTCGCTGAGTGCGCTCAGTCCGAGCGCCTCCACGCGCGCCATGACGTCTTCTTGGTAGTCCGAGCGCGTCTCGTAGGGCATCATCTCAATGGGGCCGCGCTCGGCGATCCAACTGCGCACCAGTTCGCGCTGCAAGTTGATGGCTTCGCGGATCCAGAGCTTCGAGGCTTCGAGGCCGGCGGCCAGCACCTCCTCAGAGACCTTGGGCGCGCCGTCGGCGTACTTCTCGAATGAGCCTTCGGTGCCGCCCGCCTCCACCATCATGATGGCGACGTCGGTGTCAAGGTCGTCGCTCAACGCGCGCCCGGCGACCACGAGTTCAAAGACGGACGCGTCACCTTCGGCGAAGGTCGGATGCGCGACCCACTCGCCGTCGGTCG
>Ga0307374_10005231_pt1 | contig 21102 bp, 22 predicted proteins | sample OX3MG_FD_202532 | JGI IMG/M metagenome (GOLD analysis project Ga0307374, IMG submission 202532) | Soil microbial communities from Risofladan, Vaasa, Finland - OX-3 | ecosystem: Environmental > Terrestrial > Soil > Coastal area > Acid sulfate soil | place: Finland: Risofladan, Vaasa | collected...
TGCGCGCCATTTGACGAGGATCAAACGCTTCGAATAGTGGCCGCCAACCCAAGTGGGAACTGGCCTCTCAGAGACTTCACGCCTCGATCAGGGCACCAAGTTACCCACGGGAACCCGAGGAGTCCCCCGAAATGAGTAACAATACCCAGTGCAGGTTAAAGTCTCCGGCAAACCCGTCGCGAATTAGTTCGGATGGAGACCATTTGGTGGGGGTAAGGGGATTCGAACCCCTGACCCCTTGCATGCCATTAACAATTTCGACGTTTTCTGACGTGCGTAGTTGTTCAAATTTGCTTGCAATTACTGCGACTTCGTCCCTAGACGTTTGCTGAAGAGTCTCACTGCCTTTTGGGGTTGCTTGCACGGTTGCTTGCATGAATCTTGCCAGAGCGATTGCATTGGACGCGTTAATTGGTGGGTGTGCTCCCTACGTACGACTCTGAATTCGAGCGTTGGTGTCAATGAGGCTGAAGAGATCAGGTTTAAATGGCTCTCCATTCCATTGCACGTAATCAACGTATTCCTCGTGACGTGGATTGTTTATCACTTCGAGGAGGTGCTCGAAACGCAGTACACCCCCAATGTCTTCGGGCGGTCGAGCGCGCGCGCCGTCGAGACACAATGCTTTCTTCAGGGTTCGTGACGCATTCTCGGCGCCCTCAACCACTATGTCATGCAGCCAATTGTCGCCAAAGTCGTAGTGGTAGATGAAGTGATCCCTGACTCGTAATAGCTGATAGAGTTGCGACTCATTTTCGTTAAGTAATTCTTCGTCGTAATCGTCATCGGCGGGACCGTATCGCAGGTCATGGATCTCAAAACGATGCAGGTGATAGTCCTCCCAGTCGAAGGCTCCTTGGATTACGAGGTGGAGTTTCGTCAGGGTCAGGGAGCCCGGCACCATCACCCGACGCCAAATCTTGGGTTCAACGTCGCGCAATTGAATGTGGAGTAAGAAAACGCTGCGGGTACCGAAACGTGGCTCGCGAATCACGTACTCAGGCTAGAAGTTGATGTATAGGTGGCAAATCCGTCGCAGAGTGATATCGCGGGTGATACTATAGGGGGGTGGCGGGTATGGACAAGATCCTGGCGAAGATGGCCGAATCGCCTAACAACATTCGCTACGACGATTTAAGGAAGGTGTGTGTTGAATGTTTTGGTGCGCCTCGACAGGAAGGTTCGAGTCACGCGGTGTTTAGAACTCCCTGGCGGGGTGACCCTCGCGTGAACATTCAAAAGGGGAAGAACGGTGAGGCGAAGCCATACCAGGTGCGGCAGGTTTTGGGCGCTGTGGAAAAGTTGAAGGAGGAAGTAGATGGAACTGAGTGACGCGGTGGAGCACTACACGTATCGAGTGAGCTGGTCCGAAGAGGATGGCGAGTACGTGGCGACGTGTGTTGAATTCCCATCACTTTCGTGGCTTGATGAGTCGCGTGGCGCGGCACTCGATGGAGTTGTCGTTTTGGTTGCTGATGTCGTGCGGGACATGACTCAGAATGAAGAAAAGATCCCCGAAGCGCTCGCGGATCGAAAGTTCAGTGGCAAGTTCTTGGTTCGTACGTCCCCTTCGTTGCACGCACGATTGATCAAAGAAGCGGCCGAACAACACATCTCGTTGAACCAGTTGGCGCTGCAGAAACTCGCAAGTTCTTAGCAAGCCTCTCTATTTACTTCTTAAGGAGAATGAATCTAATAATCCGAGGCAGTGTCACTTGTCGTGTTTTGATCGGCTTCACGAGATTCACGGAGTCGTCGCAGATGAATCTCGTCGAGCAGCCATCGTCTATGGGCATCAACGTTCCTTCGAGAGACCGTGCGATCATTGACAAAATTCTTCAGATACTTAGCCACCATTTATTCCTATCAGACGATTCACTCTCCAAGAATCCCGTCGCGATTCAACGATCTGGTCCCCTGACGTTTTTGGAAGAGTCTTTAAGTTCTTTGGGGATGCTTGCACGATTACTTTCATTGAATGCTGTGCGCAGTGTGGGGGACCGACAGTAACTTGCCATGAGGGTTCATGTCGGGGACCCTATCCAATAGGTTTGCTACCAACCGCTGGCGACTGGTGTGAGACACTCGACACCTTCGATTAAGACGGCGCGGCCATACGTATCTAGCTGGGTTGTGGAAGTGGCCCACGCTAGAGGGACGTCCAGCCAAACAGAAGTTAATCCTCTGCGTAACGGTGCGGGGCGCGGAACAGGGATGAGACGTCACGGGGATTCACGCGGTAACACTCCGGGTCATGCGGAGACCGTCATTGACAACGCGACGAGCGTCCGCCAAAGCTTGGCTAAAGGGCTGCACCCCCTCCGGCAACGATCCAACGATCCACCGCCGCAGCGATGGCCGGAAGGGCTACCGGTCCGGTACGCAACACGACGTCGTGAAAATCGCGTACCGAGAACTTCTCGCCCAGGCGTTCGGCTACTTCGCGCCGACGCGCCTCGATTTCGAGGCGACCAACCATGTAAGAAAGCGCCTGGGCCGGGTTGACCACGTAGCGGTCCACCTCGGAATTGATCTCGAGTGGGCTCATCGGCACGTGGGACGTCATCCAATCAATCGCTTCCTGGCGTGACCAACCCATCGCGTGCAGACCGGTGTCTACCACTAGTCGCGCGGCGCGCCACGCGTCGGTGCTTAACATACCCAGGCGCGTCAGATCACTGCTGTAGAGACCCATCTCGTCGGCGAGGCGCTCAGCGTAGAGTCCCCAGCCTTCGGCACTCGCCGTGTCGCCAAAGACCGCGAAGACGATGTGGCCGTCCTTTCGTTCCTGGGCGATGGTCAGCTGGAAGTGGTGACCGGGAACGGCTTCGTGAAACGCAATCGCTTCGGCCATGTGGCGAAATCGCTCGTGCGGCTTGGTTGCGTTAACGAAGTACGTGCCGCGACTCGAGCCATCAAGTGCGCCGCGGAAGTAGTAGGCGGGCGCCGATCCATCCGCGAGGGCGTCGGGGACAGGTTCGACTGCGCAGGGCACAGAAGGCACGACGCCGAACCACTCCGGAGCAGCCAGTTCGGCTCGGCGAACCGTGTCGATCGCGCTGGCGACAATCTCCTCGCTGTCGGCGTAGCGAAGGTCCTGGTCGCTACGAAGACGCGAGTGAATCTCGGCCACGTCGCTCGTACCCCAGAGTCGTGCACCGACCTCGGCGAACTCTTCGCGCAAACGCTTAGTGATCGCGATGCCCGTGGCGTGAAGATCCTCGGGCGTTCGCGCGCCGGACGTGTGAGCGCGCACCAACATGTGGTACGCCTCATCCCCGTCCGGCAGCCAACAGAGGCCCGGCTTGTCGTCGGTCCGGCCAACGGGCAGGGCCTCGCGCATCAAAAACGCACGGTACTGCTCGAGCGCGGGTCGCACCGAAGATTCGATCAATCGGTCCTGGTCGCCGGCGAACATGTCGTCAGCGTCACCGAGACTCCTTCGAAGACCGCCCTCGTCAGACTTCTCAAGCACCTTGTCGATCTGGGCCACCGCAGCGCGCACGCCTCGGGCGGTCGGCACACGCCCGGCGGCAATGCCGTCGCGAAGGCGCTCGATGGCTCTTTCCAAATAGGTCGGCATCGAGGCGAGTCGGCGCAGGTGCCCCGCCTTGCGATCCGCGGTGTCGAGGGGTAACTGGTAGAGAACTGAGATCAGCCACGAAAGAGGCGAGCCAGGAAGGGCACTGATTGTGAATTCAACGCCACGCACGCCCAACACATCCACTCTGTTGGCAGCGCAAAAGCGGACGTGGTCGAGGGTTACGAGGTCAATCTCGTCGAGTGATGAACCTTCTCTGTGGAGCCGGTCGCGCAGCGACGTCGCAGCCGCCGCCAGCGAGGAGTAAGCAACCAGGAAGGCGTCTTCAGCGTCACGTGAGAGATCGCCGAGCGCAATGTCGCCATCAGGCAGGCCGAGCAGCGCCGCCTTCAGGGGCTCTTCTTGGAACCGAATCGCAACGAGCTGATCGGCCAGTGACCTTATGGTCTCATTCACCACCAGATACTAAAGCAGCCGCTTGTGAGGCGCGAGGCCGCACGCGATCGTTTGAAGCCGGGACCGTAACGTATTCCACGAGCTCTTTTCCTTTGTGGGACGGACTCACTATCGACCATCATGCTCAGAGATTGTTGGTTGCAGACCCGACGCGACAACCTCCGTAGAGCCTGAGTTCCGCTTTTGATCTCGGTTGCTTACACGGTTGCTTACATGGGATCGTGCAAATCGCTAACTGGCGCCGCTTAGAACCTCAATAAATGCACCGAAATGACTGACGAGCTGAGTCGCATTGACCCCTTGCACTGCGTGCAAAGGGTCAGGTCAGCAACGGTATTTTCGAGCCACTTCGATCGGACTAAACGTCATATAGACAAAGGACTTTCATTAGTGGAGTTAAGGGGATTCGAACCCGTGACCCCTTGCATGCCATTAACAATTTCGACGTGTCCTGACGTGCGTAGTTGTTCAAATTTGCTTGAAATTACTGCGTTCTCGTCCACTGACGTTTCCTGAAGAGTCTCTTTGTTTTTTGGGGTTGCTTGCACGGTTGCTTGTATTGAACATCGTGCAAGAGGCGGTGGAGCTGACAAATTCTGGCCATGAGAATTGATCCCGGAGAGCGGTCCTCGAAAGTCTCTGACTAAGAATCTACGAATCGGTAAATCGGTGATTCAAGTCCGTTGGTGAACTCTAAAGAAAGTCGAAGGACTTAAAGAATGGCTCAAAAATCGCAGAATTTGAATGCTGACCGAGTGCCAGCGACTGCATCCTTAGGAAAGATTGACGTAATGAATGTTCGAAGTGCGCAGTACGGGACTGCAGCCTGTTGAGGACCACTCGCATTTTTGATAGAGAGCAATCCGGGCGCCGGGCAGAGATAAGCCGTTGCAACCCAGTCGGCCGACTCACCTTTAGTTTGCGTTACAGAAATCGTGAACACCGTGTCTTGCTCCATGCACACAATCGGCTTGTCGGCCGAGCTCGTGGGTGGCGGAAGTTTAACGATCGCCTGGCGTAACGCGGTCACTTGACGTCTAGTAAGCACTATGGTCATTGGTTCAGTTGAACCGTTAGCCGCGGTCATACGGGCATAGCCGGTGACGGAAATGACCCCCGTGGCGGGTAGGGACACCTTCACGAGTGGCGATGAACTCAACGGATTTACCAAAACTGTCGCTGGACCAATCTGTGAAGTAACTGCACCCACTCCAGCGACGTCCAACTCCATTGGAATAGTGCTGGTATTCATCCCGTCATACTCGAAACTGATCGAATAGGCACCGGGTGCGGTGCCATTTAGCGAACTAAACGTCGCTACTCCGTTGACGAGCGCCGCGGTTACGTTGTAAATGGTCCCGGTGCCGATCCCGTTGGCGGATCCGTCAGGGATGCGGAAGGGACAGTCGGCGTACGTTATTGCCGGTCCCACCGTTGCCGTCACGGTTCCATTGAACTGCGTCGCATTCGCACCCCCGAATGTCTTCACGGCGATCTCGAAGGGTCGAGTGAGTGTTGACTGGAATTGGTTCGCGAACGCCACGTCACAGGTGGCAGCCCCTTCGTTTATCCCGTGCGTGTCTGCAATCACCAGGTGGTACGTCGGTGCGGCCGAACTCGGGCCGGCGTTAAGGGCCAGCGCAAATACGAGTGCCAACGTCGCACCTAAACTTCCCACGATTTGAGAACGATTCATCTATGGAATCCCTATCAGTTACGTATGTTGATTGTGCACGCGAAACCTATTTGAGGCTTTCTCTTGCACTTTGAGTCATCCTCAGGAAACAGAGTTTCACCTTGAACTTCGTATTCGAAGTTACGGACTCGATGCAAGCGAAAATCTGCTTACTGAATCCAACTTAGCGGTGAATGTATGTGAATCACGAGGATTCGAGTAATCATCATGCAAACGTAATGCGGCGTTTGGGGTTACTGCCGATAAGGGTCTCCAGACTTGGTTGGCTCTAAGATTTTGGAAACAGCTCGAGAGATTGTTAGGACTCTTAGAACTGTGCATAGGACTTAGTACCCTGCTCAAAGATGGTCCCGTGCGGCAGGATGAGTATGTGAGAGTAAGGATCCTTTTGCGTGGTGGGAGGATTAGATTTGTCGTGCTCGCACTGGCGATTGCCGTACTCCTTACCGTGGTGCCTTTGAGATCCAACATCAGTGGTGCGTCCGGGTTGAACGCCACATCGGAACGAGTGTGCACGATCTCCTCGCTTCGCGTCACGGTGCAGAACGGCGACGGACTGCATCATGGAGTCGAGTTGATGACGTTTTTGAATGTTGGTGGAACCTCATGCAAGCTCTCTGGTTATCCAACAGTTGAGGCAATACTCGATAGCGGTAAGGGGCCTAGTAACGTCTCAGGCATGTACGCTCCCGCGCCAGCCGGAGCACGCAAGAAAGCGTCCGACGTGCAGTGGTCGTGGGCGGGAGGCGTTGACGTTAATGACACACCACTCAAGTCCTTCGTGGCCCCCACGATTTCCTTGGCGGCGCACACTGGAGTGGCCACGTCGACGCTCAACTGGATCGATGGTCCCAACGGAAATGGGACCTGCCCCGCATTCAGCGATCTCATAATTGGCATCGGCGCGGGCTCTGTGACGCGCTTTGTCAGGTTGTATGAACCGCTGTGCTACTTTTTCGCCGTCACGCCCATAGTCGCTGGCAAGACCGGATCGATGTTTGTGAGAGCTGATTATTCCAGGAAGGCAAACGAGCTGGCTGGCGCGAGAGCATACGCCTCAGGTTTGCCCTCTTCTGCGATGAAATTGCACAACGAGATGGAGCATCCGCGCAACTTCACTTTGAGCGACAAAATGCAGGCCGCCGAGGGCCTGATACCAAGCTCGCAGAGCCCCATCGTGAACACACCCTGGCCGAAACTAAATTCATCGCTGGCGATCGTCCGTAGAGACGCCGAGGCTTTCGGCAACCACGCAGTCCTCAGTTTGATTCAACCGGGATACTCGAAGAAAATGAAAACGGATTACTTAAGACTTCTGGCGAGCATAAAAACGCTCGACATGGTTCTTAAGGGCTTGCCGTAGTCGTACCGCGGTCCTCGATCGCCATGTAGGACGGTCTCAGCTAGGGCAGAAGGGTATAAGGGAATGTCAAGTGAATACTGGGAGAGGAGACGCCGAAGGTTCCCCTTTTTAGCGCTTGCAGTCGTTGCTTTAATTCTCATCTTGACCTCGACTTTCGGCAGTGGTTGGTATCACGTTGGTCTTGTGTTGAACGTTCTCGCGCTATTCGGCCTCGCATTCTGGCCCCGAGAGACGCGGCAGCGACGGGCACACCGAGATAAGGGCCCCACCGATTGATGATGAATAACTCCGGTCGCGGCCTAACTGGTGTCGGGGACCCGACGTGACTGATACCAAGCACTGGCGACTTGGTTAAAACAGCGTGGAACCAACCGTTCAGGCATTCTGCGCGCTGGTGAACCATCTCGCGCCGAACGAATAGGTGGCCCCGGCGGAATGTAACGCCACGGAGCTGGACCCGTTGGTAGTCGTTTCGCAATGCGCTAGGACGTCAACTCAACCCCGGAAGCGTGAACGTATTCGTGTGACCATGCGGACCGCTCTGAGCCTCCGTGACCCGCGTGAACTGGCCATTAACAACTCCCGAAAGCGTAAGCATCGCCGAATAGTAAGTCACGTAACCATCGGCGCAGTCGGGTTGGCAGTTGTTGTAACCCCAGGTCCCGGTGCCCACCGCGGTGTCAGGACCCCACGATGACCACGTAATTTTGGTAACAAGGTTCCCAGAGTCCGCGGAAAACGCAACCTCCGATGGCCTCACCTTCGGCGATGCTTGGTTACCGAAGGTGGCTGTCAGTGACTGGCCGGTCGTCGTGGTTGAGGTGGTATGAGGGCTTCCGCTCCCGCACCCAGAAAGGGCCATCGCAGACGCCAGTGCCGCCAAGAACGCCCACCCCTTCACTCTCTTTGTATACACCTTCACCCAGACGCATCAGAAGTGCAACTTACGATGACGCTTGGGTTAACTCGTGTGGGTTCCAGTCTGCGACCCGACGCGGCAACCTCCGTGGAGCCTGACTTCCGTTTTGATCCTCATTGCTTGCACGGTTGCTTGTATGGGAGTGTGCAATTCTCTGCCTGGCGCCGCCTAGAACCTCAATGAATGCACCGAAATGGCCGACGAGCTGAGTCGCAATGACCCCTTGCACCGTGTGCAAAGGGTCAGGTCAGAGGGGCTATCTGATTGTCATCTCGTAGACCCCAAAGACCATACAAACTAAGGACTTTTATCAGTGGAGGTAAGGGGATTCGAACCCCTGACCCCTTGCATGTCATCGGCTCGAGACCCGTTCACGAGGGTTCAAATTGGTCCAAATCGCTTGCAATCGCTGGGCTTTTAATTCATCTCCGTTCATCAAAATTCACTTCAATTCAAGTCAACTGCTGAAGTCACTGCTGAAGTAAACCCCTTTCTCACTGTGCAAGGAGTGTGCCGAAAAATCACGCTGACTTCCAAAATTGGCGAAATACAGTTGATGCAATGGTTGAAGTTGATGACCTTGCTCGGCGTGCAAGGGGTCGAGATAACGAGATTCGGTGCCGCTCGCTGAGATTCGCGTTGCGGTCGCTATTCAACACTTTCAAAACGTTCTTGCAGTTGACGCATGGCTTTCTTCGACATGACTTCGGTTGGGTAGTAGCGGTCGAACACTTCCGCTGCGGCGGTTAGCGAGGTGATTCCGCATGCGTCGAGAAGCTTGTCAATGTCAGTGGCGTCGCGCAGGCCGCGACCAGCATAGAGCTTCATTGCCAGCAGCAACTCGGTTCGAGCAACAAGGATGATGACCCCATCCTCGTCTGTACGGATATCCCAGTCTGCCACGGTGTCGTAGTGACTGGCGTACATTTTCACCGCGTCATTGAGCCACGTTTCGGGCCAGTTTCTGGCGTCACCCAAACGCTTCACTACTGCCGCGAAACCGTCTGTAGGCCGGTGGAGAGCATCGATGTCGTCAGTAAGGGCCACGCGCTCAACCTGCAGCGCTACCGCGGCTCCACCGACGATTTGGATTGTTATCGCAATGCCTGAGGCCACGAGTTCTTCGACAAGTGCACGCAGTGCTTCCTCAATATCCTCTTTTGAGAACAGCACGTCAGACGCTCGCCAACTCGGATTCAGCCAACCAGACACCGTGGCGCTGGAACGCCGTCGGAACTTCGGCGAGGTCAGTGTAGGGAGACACGAACCAAGTCTCCTTCAGGACCCTAGAGGGCTCACGGACCCAACTTGGTACCGGCAACTGGGCCTTTGAGAGATGGTAATCCACGACCCCGGCGACACCAGCGTCAAATCGAAGGTCCCCACAAGGTGCGGGAGGCGCTACGCACAGCGCAACCCGAAGGGATTCTGATACCGACACGAGGTCGTCGTTGAGACCGATCAAGGCACGAAAGGCGACCTCTTCACTTCGACGCGGGGACCGGAGTTCCTGGTAGATGAGGTCGGCCCAGGCGGCGGCGCAGCGCGCGGTGGTAGGGAGCACGAAGAGCCCGTAGCCGGCGGCGCCGACTAGACGACTCAATGCTGCGCCTCGCGTGTCGTGGGCGGAGCGCTCGATGTCAGCGAGCGCGGGCTGAGTAACCCCGGCTCGAGATGCCAATTCGCGCTGGGTGAGGCCGCTTCCTCGCCTCGCCTCTCGTACCAATTGTGCTGTTGTCATATCTACCTCCTTACGAGTTTTTGATAGTAAATATCATATCATAATATCGAACGTGACAAATCGGGCTCCCAGCACCTTCGATTCCGCTCTATCCAGGATCTGCTCGATCGAAGTTTGATGCCTGAGGGGTAGCCCAGTCGAAATCTTGAACTCAATCCCGAGACAATCGCCATACCACCCTGGGCCTTTCGTCGCGTTGGCTCTCACGGATCCCATGAAGCCACCACCTAAGGTATCGTCACACTTCCGCGTAGGGGCGAGCTCTGGAATCGATATGAATGACGACGAATCTCAAAGCGTCGACGAGCTCCGGCGTCAGATTGCAGAGTTACAGCGAGAGAACGATCGGCTCAACTTACTTCTGGGACAACGTCGACCGGAAGGCGCTGACCGATTGCTCAGTGCGAACGGCGCCGGTGGTCAACTCGACCTACCCCTTCTTCACGTTGATCATTCGGCCTCGCCGGGACTAAAGCTCGAGCTCTTCCGATCGTTGTTTGTAGGTCGTGACGACGTCTACGCCGTCAGATGGGAAAGCGTTCGGACGGGGAAGCACGGATGGTCGCCAGCCGTAAGAGGGGATTTCTCGAACGCCAAGTCGTCGACTCAGGAGTACTTGCCGCTCTCGGAGAACGCAACCGCTAGCCACCTCGCGGGGAAGATTCACATGGGACTTTACCCACTTCTTCGAGATGACAGTTGCAGATTGGTCGTATGTGACTTTGATGGATCGAGCTGGGCCCTCGATGCACTCGCCTACTTAGACGCTGCCCAAGCCTTTGGTATATCTGCGTCACTCGAGCGTTCGCGGTCGGGCGATGGAGCGCACGTCTGGATTTTCTTCCGAGATCGCGTTCCGGCGGCACTCGCCCGACGACTGGGCACTCTCTTGCTACGCGATGCGATGAACAATCGAGGCGAAATGGACCTTGCGAGTTATGATCGTCTGTTTCCTACTCAGGATTTCATGCCGAAGGGAACATTCGGCAACCTCATCGCACTTCCTCTGCAAAAGGAGTGCCGCGAGCGCGGGACGACCTTGTTTCTTGATCCAAATACGCTCAAGCCGTTTGACGATCAATGGGCCTTCCTCTCCGAGGTCCTGCGAGTCTCGCTGACAAGCGTTGAGTCGATTCTCGAAGCGTCACCGGCGGTTGGCGCTGGGCCCGACGAGGACACGTTTCGACGCTCTCGAAATGATGCTCTCATTACAACTCCGCAAGAGGTCCATGGTGTCGCGAATGCCATGCTAGAGATCAATCGATTCGGTCTCCCTCCAGCATTGTTGGCGGCCCTCAAACACTTGGCGTCCCTTCACAATCCCGTGTTTTACGAGAAAGAGCGGCTCAGATTCTCCACTTGGGACACGCCAAGAATGATCCGTTGCTACGGCGAGTCACTTGAGTCGCTCCTTCTTCCTCGGGGTCTCACCGAGGCAGCCGCCGGCGTTGTAGCCGCTGCGGGGAGTCACCTGACAATTCGGGAAAACCGACCGGATCCAGAACCCATTGAGTTTGCGGCCAACTTTCATCTCCGCGACGATCAAGAGTTGGCCCTTTGCGCACTCACGGCTCACGAAGCCGGTGTTCTCGTGGCGCCACCCGGCGCTGGAAAGACGGTCGTCGCGTGCGCTCTTATTGCTCACTATCGGCGACCGACGCTAATCATCGTTGATCGCCAGCCGCTTGTTGGACAGTGGAAAGATCATCTCGCCACGCATCTGGGAATGGTCGCGAAGGAGATCGGTCAGATTGGTGGTGGCAAGAACAAGGTGACGGGTGTCGTGGACATCGCCATGGCGCAAAGTCTTGCCCGACGGGAAGATGTCGAGGAGATGACAAGTGGATACGGTTTTGTCGTCGTAGACGAGTGCCATCATGTTCCCGCCGTGACCTTCGAAAGAAGTGTTCGCCGCATTCGTGCCCGTCGCTGGCTCGGCTTGACTGCCACACCGTTCCGGCGCGACGGACTGCAGGGACTGATCACGATGTACTGCGGGCCGATTCGTCATCGGATGAGCGACGTGGTCTCCGAGGAGAACAGTTTCAACCGTGAGTTGATCGTGCATAAGACAACGTTCTCAGTGAGTGACGACGTTACCCATATCCAGGATCTATTCCGAGCCTTGGTTGACGATGAGGCGCGAACGGCGACTATCTGTCGCGACATCGCTGTTGCCGCAGCCAAGGGCAGGAACTGTTTGGTCCTCACGCAGTGGACTGACCACCTCTCAGCGGTCGTCTCTACGCTGCGCGGCCAAGGAGTCGCTCCACTGGTGCTTCAAGGGGGAATGGGGAAGAAGGCGGTGGCCAAAGTAATGGTGGACCTGGAGGCAGGCGCGAAACGCGGCGGGTTCGTTCTTGTTGCGACCGGCAGTTTCCTCGGCGAAGGATTCGATTACCCTCCGCTCGACACAGTGTTCATGACGTTCCCCGTAGCGTTTCGAGGTCGAGTTATTCAGTACGTTGGTCGTATCTTGCGTCCCACAGAGGGGAAAACGTCGGTCGAAGTTCACGACTATCTCGACGTGGGGAGCCCGTTACTTGAGCGAATGTATCGAAAGCGGCTTCCTGGTTATGCCGCTCTTGGGTTTGAAGTTGGCAAGGACGGTAATTTGCGATGAGTTTCCAACTCCTGAGTTTCTGATAAGTCAGTCAACCCTCAACTCAACGGCAGGAATGTTTCAGGCAACCCGGGCCGACTCCATCCGCCCAAATTACGATCCATGTGTCGCCTTACGAAAGTCGCGGGGACAGAATGATCGGACCTCGTCGAGCATCCGCTTCTTGTGAGCATCAACCCTCGTTCGATTGACCAGTCGTTCCTTGCGAAGTTCGTTGAGATTCTTTGTCATGACAATTCCGGTCAACGTTACTAATCGCAGAGTCACCCGCGTGGCGTTGCAGTCAGTTTTGGAGCCGCTTCAGATATTTGCTGAAGTAATTGCTGAAGTGCGGACAATCTGAATCAATTCAAGGCATTCTCACAGAGGACATAGTCTTGGATTTTCCAGCTATGTGTGCTTCGTAGTCCTTTCCTCTATCCCTTGCATCGCAAGCAATTACACGCAATTACGGGCTCGCCGCGTTGCCGAGATTGGCAGTGGGAGGCCGATGATCAGGAAATTCAAACGTGGCCCTATCCACTGCTGATACAAACAAATGGTTAACCCTTGTCGAAAACCGTTTGGAAAAGCCAACACCTGAAGATCACACCTCGTCTGATTATCAACTACTTGGCTCAATCCGTCAACGACAGAGGCGGCTCACTGGGGCTCAGGTGATCGAAATGGTCCAGCGTTACGAAGCAGGTGCCACGGTGTACGAACTTGCAGTTGAATTCGACTGTCATCGCACGACGGTGTCTGCCCGGCCGAAGAAGGCAGGAGTCTCGCTACGCCTCCAGTCCCCGTCGTCCGAAGTCATCGACTTGATGGCGAATTTGTATGCTTCCGGATTGTCGAGTATTGAAGTCGGCGAGCGGTTCGGGTACTGCGCCAACACGGTCCGGAATAGCCTGCAAGGACAGGGAATCCAACTTCGTGATACGCATGGGCGGGAGCTCAAGCTCCGAAAAGTGCACGGAAGTGACCAACTCAATTCGTAATGGAACCACACATTCACTAAATTGCGATCCGGGCGTGCGAACTTTGATCCATCGATGGACGACAGTACCGCCCCAGTGAGCGGACCTGTCCCGCGGAACAAACGACTACATTATGTAGTCCTTCAAATCATCAAACTCGGGTTGCCAGCCACTGTTAACCGGAAATTCTTGGAGCCAGTAACGGATGAGACGCAGGCTGCGTAGGACGTCTTGGAGGACATTGACCTGACGATGCACAAGCGTCGAGTCCTCAACGTTTTGACGAAGCTTGTGGGCGGGATCCTGTCTTGCTGCCCGTATTGAGGCGAGCGGCCCTAGCACCTTCTTCGCGTGTACCTCTTTGACCCCGTTGCTCTCCATTAGGCGCTGGAGCCTCTGGAGAGTTCCTAGTCTCTGTTCACCGTCGCGCTCTACAACCTTTGCTTTGGTGAGCGCCGGATCGCGAAGATTATCTGAAAGGATCTTGTCAAGTTCTTGAACGAATTCATCCCAGTCTCTTTGGCCGGCTCGTAGAACCCATCCAAATTCGTCTGGCTTCTCGCTGACCCGGAATAGTTTCGCATCCCAAATGTTGTCGTACAGCTCATTGATCTCGCCAATCAAAATGAAGAGGCGGGTAAACGGGCCGATGCCGTCGTTCCAATTTCCCATCTGGGCGCCGTACCAAAGTGGGTGGGGCTTAAGGTCATCGTTGGCGATCTGATATGTCTTCCAGCGCTGCTGGTGTTCCGGGCTAAGCCGTCCAAGATCTCCATAGAAGGCTGTCGCACGACGAACGATCGGCGATTCTTCATCGTCTCTGACGAAATCTCTCAAGTCGTAGGCAAACCCAATATCTCCCAACGAAACCTTGTCGTGATCAGGTTCAGTCGCGTCGAGGTAAACGTCGTCGCTTACCGCCATGTTTACGTCAAAGTCACCGTGCCTGAACGAATACCTGTGATCGTTTCGGTAGGGCTCTAAGACATCCATACTGAAGAATGCGAGTTCGAGTACGCCACGTCCTCTTGCAATCTCAGTCTCATAAGGTCTGTTTGATAGTCGCCTAGGGAGACGCACGCCCTTCATTCCTGCCGACGTTGGATAAAGGCAAGCGTAATGTTCTGTTCTGAACGATTGAGTTTGTTCTTCAATTGATCTTCGAGAAGGCCATGGTCGGATGTGAGGGTTCGGAAAATCAACTTCAGTCACCATTTGGACGAGGCCAGCACTAACGAGTGCGATAGCCTCGTCGACGCGTTCAGGCGACTCGTCGTCCCTGAATGGAAGGCCGTTGAAGTCACCCGATTTCAAATAGAACTGGCGCACCTCTTTCATTAAGGTTTTTGAGTCAGTTGTCATCAGACGAGCAGTCAAAATCCATAGAGATGCTGACGAGCGTTGAAAGCAGCCTCTTATCTTCGTCTATGAAGTTGGCTGCAATTGGAATGTAAGCAAGTGCTAATTCGTGGAGGGGTTCCGACAACAGCATGAGAGTGACGGCATTCTTTTGGAACTCGAGTGAAGACTTCCGATAATTCATGTGGGCCCCTCTTCGCCGAGTCGATATTCGGCGCTGGCTGACCATCACATCGTGGCCTTTCCAAGTCAACTGAACTCGCTCAATGAGATCGTGCGCAGCCGACTGCGATTGCGTAGGTGGGAAACGGCAGTTCGTAGAGTCTGACTGCGCTTGGATTGCTGCGCACGAGACTGAACAGCCACTGGCCATTCACGTAATGCCAGTAGTCCACCAGTTGAATTCCGCTGATTGAGTATCGGACTCGCCAATAGCCGTCTGTGCTCGAAGTCGCTCCTTCGACGGTGGCTCGCCCGGGCGCCGTAGGACATTCGACATGGCGTCTCACGTATTCGGAGCGAGAGATGATCGCGCGGCTGATCGAATCCCATCGGTCGTAGACGAGTCCGTCTCTATTGGCCGCATAGTTTGCGTTGAAGCGCACCGCAATCTGCTCCAGTGCTTGGCGGGTCTCGGGGTCAGATGCGTTGTGCGAAGAGCGCGAGCTCGCCGACATATCGGTCGCTGTACAACCGGACAGTAGTAGTCCAGCAGCGAGCGCGATACAGATGTTGGCAACTCTGTGAGTCTGACGTCGATGCACGAGGTGCGAGCATAGAGGTTGGGCGGTCCCAAGGCATGCTCGTATCGAAGAAGATACGTGGTCGGAATCCGGGTCATCGTCCGTCGCTACCGGTGCGACTTGTTGCGTAGTCTCTGCTGATGGCGTGCGGCAGTCCCAACTGCTGAAGTTGCACAATTTCAAGGCAATTGACTAGCGGGATGTTGGTCACGCAGAGATCGAAAACGTGGATCCATACGTCGGATTGATTTATCGTTGACCTCTTGCATCGCAAGTAAATACATGCAATCACTCGCCTGAGGGATCTCCGAACTAGGCACATGGAGAGGCGATGATCAGGGAATTCACAAAGTGGAGGTAAGGGGATTCGAACCCCTGACCCCTTGCATGCCATCAACACTTTTGACGTTTTCTGACGTGTGCAAACGTCCATTTTTTCAGTAATTCATTGGGCTTTCGTACGTGAACGTTTTTGGGTGTATCCCGAAGTTTTTTGTGGTTGCTTGTACAGTTGCTTGCATTTACGACAGTGCAAGGGGTAGGAGAGCCGCCCTAGCGATTTATTTCTACGCAATCAAGAATCGCTCGTCGCCAATTGATACCTCGACACGTAGTTCACCGCCAACCGCTTCGACGTACTTTCGAAGAGTGTCCAGTTGAGCACGCTCGATATCGCCGTGTTCAATTCGCGACACCCGGTTCTGGCTCACGTGCAACCGTTCGGCCAACTCCACTTGCGACAAGTCGGACGCCTTGCGCAACTCGCGAAGCCGGTACGAGCGGACTTCTTCGAGCATCCGTTTCTTGTGAGCGTTCACGTTCTTGCGATTGACCGGGCGATCTTTCAGTAGTTCGTTGAGATTCTTTGCCATTATTTTCCTCCTTTCAATCTTGTTGTGTGTTCGTCTAACCGACTATCGGCCACGGGAATGTTCGCCTCATACCACTTCTTCCAACTTCGCGATTTATCTCCGGCGACCAGTAGTACCGCGTTACGCTCGATATCAAAAGCAAAAAGGATGCGTAACTCAGATCGACCTTTGGAGCCAGGTCGCAACTCCTTCATGTTCTTGTGCCGCGAGGTCTTCACCGTGTCGACCAGAGGACGACCCAGCTGGGGACCTCGTTCTTCTAATAATTCGAGTGCGGCAACGACTTGTTCGTAGGAATCTTGATCAAGTTCGTAAAGCCACGACTCGACGAATTCAAGATTCACCTCCCACACGAGAACCAGTATACAACACTGAGGTTATATAACGCAAGAGTTGTAGAGAGACCTGAGGCTCGTTCTTTCCAGCGTGAGGGATCGGGACAAAGAGCCGTTGACATCACTCCGACTGGAGACTTCGACCATGGGGGTATACCGAAGACTCCGGACTATGAGCGAGTGCCACTTGCCAAGGCGAGGATGACATCAACGGCCTCTGCCACTGTCGTAGCTACAGCGTCGGGTTCGTACTCCGGCACGTCCCACACTCGACCTCGTGCGATCCAAATTGTGCGGAGCCCTGCTTTCCTGCCACCAGCGATGTCAGCATTCGCAGAGTCGCCAACCATCCACCCCTCAAGCGGCACATCGCAGATTCGAGCCGCCTCTTGGAAAATCTCGATACTTGGTTTTCGAGAGCCAACCAACGCCGAAATGCAGATGGCGTCGAATTCATGCTCCAGCTTCGTTGCTTCGAATTTCGCCCATTGGGTGGGTGGGCCGTTCGTGACGACGCCAACCTTCCAGTCGTTCGCTCGTAAATTCCTGATGGCTCGAACTGTCTCGTCGTCTACGGAGTAGCAGGCGGGATAGTCGACGCGGTAACGGTCGAGGAGCTCCTGCGCGCTTGTCGAAATTTCGAGTTTCATTCGAATCTCAGAGAAGAAAAGATCCCGCGGTTTAAAGCCATCTTCGTCTGTCGACTCGATGATTGACCATGTGTCCAGAGGGAGACCGTTCGCCTCCATAAAGCCTCTCGCCCAGACGGCGAACGCGGCCTCGCGGTCCAGCAAGGTGTTGTCGAGATCAAAGAGTGCCAAACGCGCCACACACCCATTATTGCCCGGGACGTTTGAAGCTTTTCGGTGCATCAGTGCTCCACTTGCACGTCTCACGGAGACGACGGGTGCGATCTCTATCGCAGTACCTACGAGATCAGATGGCCCCATTAGATTGATGGTCTCGGAGAGCCGACGCAACGGAAATGCACTCGCTCATTGGCGGCTTGATCTGACCAAGGCAAGAGTGGTAGGGGCTGAGGGCCAATTTTCAATCCATGGCAGCGGAGCCGATGAGATGAGTGGCAGTAGATTTCTGAGATGAAGCCCGCCGCCAGCATCGAGGTATGCCTTACGAGCCATCGCCGCCTGCTCGAAGGGCTGGCGCCCCTGATCGATGACGACTTCCTCGCGCCGAGTTTGCTCCCGCGATTCACCCGCGCACACGTGGTTACGCACCTCGCTAACAAGGTCAAGGCCCATGTCCTGCTATTCGGAGGTCCAGCCACGGGCGAGATCCGGCGACTCCACCCCGTTGGGTACGACGCAGACGTGGCCGCAGACTCCGGCGCGGCTCGGTCGGCCGCAGCGCTTCGCTCCGACCTCGAAGGTTCTTTCGAGCTTCTTCAAGCAGCGTGGGACGCGCTCGATGATGGGATGTGGGACGAACTGGGAGAGATGACAGCTGGACCAAGAACGATGACCGAGATCATCGCCCATCACCTGCGAAACGTTGAAGTTCATCACGTGGACCTCGACATTGGATACAAGGTCTCCGACTGGCCCACTTTGTTCGTTGAAGGTGAACTGGCGAAGCGGCTCAGTACCCTTCCCAGCCGAGCCGACCACGCCGACCTTCTCGCCTGGCTCCTTGACCGAGCACACGCACCTGAATTGGCACCCTGGTAGTCATGGTTGAGGTGGCCGGAGCGCCACTGTTCATTCTGGCGCTTTACGAGGTTGGATTGACGCAAGGTGACATACCAGTGGTGTCGACGACCCGACGCGACAAGAGTGCAACTTCGCATTGGCGACTCGATCATCATTTGCCATTTCTAATTTCAGCCCCAAACTTCGCAGACAGGAAGAATCCGGCGAAGATGATTCAGGACCGTAGGTGAACTTTCCTAGAGTTCAAGACGCAATTCGACGCCTCCTTGACGATCATGAAAGCCGAGTTTGCGATAAATACCCTCTCCGTCCGGCGTTGCGTGAAGTTCAATTCGCTCTAAACCCAAGGTTCGTGCCTCGTCGATGAGGAACCGGAAAACACTCTCGCCGATGCCCTGTCTGCGCCACTCTGGGTCGACCGCAACTGAACTTATGTGACCAACCACACCTTTCGGGAAACGGGGCGAACCCAGGCCCTCTTGAATTTGTAAGAGGCCCGAGGCTCGTAGACCTGGTTCCGGAACCCGATCCATTACCGCACCAATAATCGTGGCGATGGGCAAATGACGTTTGAGGCTAATTGATGTGGATTCTTTCCACTCCGTATTCGCAGTGTCAAAGTGCATGTCGTGAAACATGACCCCTCGAAGTCGCAGTAGTTCCGGGATATCCGTCACGCGTGCGAGTCGAATTGGAGGTAGTTCCACGGAGCGATTCTTCCATAACTTCATTGGGCAAACTCAAATGGGCCGCATTGAGTTGTGACCAAACGCCTCCCTAAATTCATCACACGTGTCGGGGACCCGACGCAACACTCTTCGTAGAGCCTGACTTCTGGTTTTGATCCTGATTGCTTGTACGGTTGCTTGTATTGGAGCCCGACGATAGCGAACTGGCGTCGCTGCGAATCTCAATAAATGCAGCGAAATGACCGAATAACTGAGTTGCTTTGACTCCTTGCACGTTGTGCAAAGAGACAGGTCAGAAATGGTATTTCAGTCGCGTTCCAATGCCACGAAAAGCCTTAGAACATACGGTCTTTGATCGAGTGGAGGTAAGGGGATTCGAACCCCTGACCCCTTGCATGCCATTAACAATTTCGACGTTTCCTGACATGCGTAGTTGTCCAATTTTGCTTGCAATTACTGCGATCTCGTCCGCTGACGTTTCCTGAAGAGTCTCATTGTTTTTTGGGGTTGCTTGTACGGTTGCTTGCATTGAACGTCGTGCAAGGGGTTGGGGAGCCATTTACATCGGGTCGAGAGGGTTCATGTCCAAACCCATTAGGAATGCCATCACTCATTTGCGACTGATTGGCTAGAAGCATTGATATTAAATAGGGATGTACGGGCACTCATTGTGCCCTGTCATGTAATTAATGGAACTTTCGTGACATATTTCAGTGATGAGCAAAATGACTCGACGATGGAAAAACCGGCTTTGTTCTGCCTACTCTGGAATAATTGTGGTCTCAGTCGTAACTGCGTTTGCACTCCTGTCAATGGCGCCCGTCAGCGCTTCTGCGACGTCTTCCAACCAAACGGCCGGGCGTACTTATGCGATTGCACTGTTTTCCAAAATTCCAATACCGTCGGACGTGACTCTACTCAGCGCACCCGTGAAACCACTTCACCCAGTTACGGGAAGTCCGGGATACTCCAACGTCATAGACGTAACTCGTTACTACAGTGCGCCCACGTCGATTGACGTCAATGGCTTCGCCGAGGCTCATTTTCCCAAGAGCGAATGGCAGGGCACCGGTTCCTCGTTTGACGGTGGCTATCACACCTCGGGAAGCTTCTCCGCTCTCTCTCTGTGCACGGATCGACATGCGGCGTATTGCGACGTTACTTATAGCGCAGAAGTACTGACCAAAAGCCAACGGGAACTTCGAATTGATATCGCCGTCGTGTGGGCACCTATCCATGTGGTACTCCTTCCGACTACTGGTGTCGTCACTTTGACGGGCTTTGACAAGATCTCGCCCATGAATGCTTCGAGCGGTCCGGTCAAAGTCGAACTAAATGCAAATCAGGTAAAGAAACTTAGAAACGCCATAGCCCTGCTTCGAAGCTCGCCGGGTGGACTTTGCATGGAAGATTCCACTCTCTTCCAGATCTCGGTCTCGCCGACCGCTACGGGAAAAGCCTTTTGGTCCGCGTCGGCGGACGAGTGTCCCGGTCAACTGATTGTCAATGCTCTCGGACGTCAAGTTGCGCTCAACGCGCGCTCGTGCCCATTTGAGAAACTTGTTGGAACCTACTTTCCACCACACTCGGCAACCGGCACCAAAGTAGGACTGAAGGTGTGCGAATCATCTGGATAAACCAACAAAAGGCTTGAATCAGCGAGATCGTAACTAGTGTCGGGGAGCCGACCGCCATAACGGCCCTCAATCTCGGACCAGAATCGACCGACTACCCCGGCTCCACGGAGGATCCAATCTTAATGAGATTGCTCATCGCTCGTCTTTCGCGTCAATGAGAACGTCGCTCTGCTGGGGCTCGTCAGAACTACGCACGGAGTAACGGCCCGTGGTTTTAATGTGCAACCAGCATGATTCCTCTTTCCGTACTCGACCTAGCGACCGTGGCGACCGGTTCAACGCCGGCCATCGCGCTCACCGAGACAATCGAAATGACGAAGACCGCCGAACGTCTTGGTTACAACCGACTCTGGGTCGCGGAGCATCACTCGATGCCCGCGGTCGCGAGTTCGGCACCCGCGGTCTTGATCGCCCATCTCGCTAACGCCACGACAACGCTTCGCGTTGGTGCCGGCGGCGTGATGTTGCCCAATCACGCGCCCCTGGTAGTGGCCGA
>Ga0307374_10005233_pt1 | contig 21101 bp, 27 predicted proteins | sample OX3MG_FD_202532 | JGI IMG/M metagenome (GOLD analysis project Ga0307374, IMG submission 202532) | Soil microbial communities from Risofladan, Vaasa, Finland - OX-3 | ecosystem: Environmental > Terrestrial > Soil > Coastal area > Acid sulfate soil | place: Finland: Risofladan, Vaasa | collected...
ATGGCGCCACGACTACAACTACCAGCGGCCGCATGGCAGTCTCGGAGCTCTGACCCCAAACGAGTTCGCGATGCTTAAAGCACAGGAAACACAACCGCCCCAGGAGGGTGAAATTAACCACGGTCTCCACTTATGAATGGCGGGAAAACGGGGAGCAGGCCACCCGGGTCTGTATCGAATCGGGATCAGATCGAAATCGGACAATGATCGATTCCTGAAGGCCGCGCGCTCGTGGACTCCTTAAATCGAATGGCCGCGAGTTTTTCGGTCGCGGCAAGCGGAGCATGGCCCATCCCTCGGGTTTGTTTGAGACGACGGCAAACGTGACGAAGCGCGCACGATGCTAGCTGACATCTACAACTGGTTGCCCGAGGGGCTTCGACACCGCCGACCTCATCGACCGCCAAAGACCTGCTCGATGAATTGAGCGAGTAGATTCTCCTTTTGGGCGCGCCGAACTCCCAGCCTAACGGCAAGAATCGACCAAGGTTTGCTGCGGAATCGTTTTCCCGCATGCTTTTCTGACGTACTCTCTGGCCGGCTGCAAAATCAATATCTCATAGGCCGACGAACGCCTGGGGGACTTGACTCGACCTTACGGTATCTTCCCGTCGTGGGGCAGGGCGTGCTGGGCTTTGCTTTCATCGCCGCTGGTCTGCCCCCCGAAAAACGGCACGAAAATGAGTTAGAGTCCGTCACCGAGAGGAGACGGACCCAATGCGGGCAAGTCGGTTCAACGAAGAGCAGACGATATGACCGGATGAACGGGTTGGCCCGTCACCGGCTATGCCGTATCGAGGGTTGCGCCGGCGATGGAGCCGGCACCTAGCCTCACGCATAGGGGACGGGACATGGATGATCATAACGCGTTTGTCGGTTTGGACGTTCACAAAGAGAGCATCGTGATCGCGGTTGCCGAAACCGGCCGCAGCGGCGAAGTTCGGTTTCTGGGCGAGATTCGCAATGAAGCGGCAGCAGTCGTGAAGTTGGCGCGGAAACTTGGCCGTTCGTACCCGAGCGTGCTCTACGCCTGTGAAGCCGGCGGGTGCGGATACGGACTTCATCGTCAGCTCACGAGGCTTGGCCATGATTGTGTGGTGGTGGCCCCATCGAAGATTCCACGAGTAGTGAATGATCGCGTCAAGAACGATCGCCGCGATGCCGTCAGCCTGGCGCGACTGCTACGCGCCGACGAGCTGTCACCCGTCTGGGTTCCAGACGAAGGTCATGAGGCGATGCGCGATCTGGTACGTACACGGCACGCAGCGGCCGAGGATCTGCGCAAGGTCAGGCAGCGGATCCAGGCGTTCCTGTTGCGCCACGAACGTCGTTACGAGGGCTCGCCCTGGAAGAAGATGCACGCGGTCTGGCTCGGCCGCCAACAGTTCGATCACCCAGCTCAGCAGATCGCATTCCAGGGCTATCTTAGCGGCGCCGCGCACGCAGCGGCTCGGCGCGACGAACTCGAAGGACAGATACGGGAGTTGCTGGCGACTTGGTCGTTTCGGCCGACCGTGGATGCGCCCCAATCACTACGCGGCATTGCGCTGATAACTGCGGTGACGTTGGTGGCTGAAATCGGCGATATTCGCCGGTTCCAAAGACCCGGAGAGTTGATGGCATATCTCGGGCTGGTGCCGGGCGAGCGGTCGAGTGGAGCAACCATCAGGCGCGGTGGGATCACCAAGGCGGGCAATAGCTTCGCACGCAAGATGCTGGTTGAATCCGCCTGGAGCTATCGCAGGCCCGCCCGTATCGGCGTCGAGATGGGGGCACGCATGCCGGAAGTCGCAGACCCAGTTCGTGAGATTGCCTGGAAGGCGCAGATCCGACTGTGTGGGCGCTTCCGCCGCCTCGCTGCGCGAGGGAAAAAATCGCAGATAGTGGTCACCGCGATCGCGCGCGAGTTGGTCGGCTTTATCTGGGCGGTGAGCCAAGCGGCGACAGCCGCCTGAATGTAGCAGATAGTCAGTTTGGAGGTGGGGGCATCGGGACCCGACAAGAAGGAATCCTCGGCCGATGATTGATGGGCGCAAGATCCCCGTGAGCAGAGCGAGGCAGCCTTCCGACGAATTGTTGTCATGCGGTCCCAATCCGCGAATAAGAGTCTGATCAACCGTCGCGACTCCCCCGGTGCTCCGACCTACGAACTGAAAATCGTAGCCGCCAGGTCGGTGAAGGCATTTGTGCGTCCAGATCGTTGACTCCGGTCATAAGAATCATCGGGGTGTTGCCAGAGCACGAGGCCGGGCAAAGACCGAAGAGGTATGCTGGCGCCACGGGACCTCAAGCGCGACACTTTACAAGTGGAAAGCGAAGTACGGCGGGCTGGAGGTCTCGGAGGCGCGGCGGCTGAAGGCGCTGGAAGACGAGAACCGGCGGTTAAAGCGGTTGCTGGCGGAATCGATGCTCGACAACGCGGCGCTCAGGGGCCTGCTCGGCGAAAACGCCTGAAGCCTGCAGTGCAAAGAATGGCGGTGAGCAAGGTAATGGAGCGCCACGGGCTGAGTCAGCGACACGCCTGCCGATTGCTAGGCATGGATCGTTCGACATTACGCTACCAGGGCAAGCGGCCGGACGACTCAGCGCTTCGACAACTGGCCGCGGAGCGCCGCCGATTCGGCTATCGGCGCTTGGGTTGGATGCTCGCCCGCGAAGGTCATGCGATGAATCACAAGCGTCTGTATCGGCTGTACTGCGAAGAGTAACTCATGGTGCGCCGCCCCTGCCGACGGCGCGTATGACGCCTGGGTGAAGGTTCGCCGCCTGAGTCCGACGACGAAAAAGAGGGAGAGGGGAAATGCTGCGGTCGATAGACCAACCCGACCGGCGTGGTGAGCACGGTAAGATGATCGCGGCGCTCGATTCGTTTCAGATTCCATACGCGTTTTACAACGTGCAGGTCGGCGATGTGGGTGACTCCGAGCGGCGGTGGCGATCCCTAGAAGACGCCGCAGCGGTGGGTTCTGGTTCTAATCAGTTCACGCTGAAGGGGCTTTCAACAATGAGCAAATGGCTAATCAAACTGGGCGGGTTGGGCGCGATGTTCGCGGTCTCGGCCGGAATCGCGGCGGCGCAGTACCGTTCCATCCCCGACTATGTCGGCATCGAAGCTGGCCAGCAGCGGGACGGCGCTCTCTATTGGTGCTCCCACTGCACGACCGTCACGCCGTGCGCCGCTGGCGGCTCCGGCGCCCGGGCCTTCGGCCGCCGCGGCGTATGGTCCTGCGGGGACACGCCGCTCGATGGCGACCTGAACGCCAACGCACATAGCGTCACCAGCGCGCTCAGCCTGCAGACCGCCAACGGCCCGGTGGAGAGCAAGAGCACCAGCTATGCGAATTGGCGCGAGTCCACGGTTCCCGGCACCGGCGTGCAGATGAGCAATGGGACGGCCGCGCCATTCAGGGCGATCGACGAAAGCGCGAATCTGAATGGCCACGTGAATGGGGCAATCAACGTCAAGGCCCCACCCTACCTGGCCAAGGGCGACGGCGTGACCGACGACACCGTGGCGATACAGGGGGCGGTCAGTGCGGCGTGCGCGGCCTCGGGCACGCACAAGCCAGAGGTGTACCTGCCCGCGACGCCGGGCGGATTCTGTTACTACACCAGCGCGCCGATTCTGCTCAACTGCTCGCTTAAGTTCAACGGCGCAGGATGGAATCAAACTTCGATTTGTCAGAACTACTATGGCCCGACGCTTATCGCGCAGGGCGCCGAGACGGGATGGAAGCCGCCGCTGGCGTCGAGCATCACGGCGACGTGGACGGCCTCGCATAGCTACTCGCAGTTCAAGGAAATCCTCGACACCAACAACAATGTCGAGGTTGCGACGACAGGCGGCACTTCCGGCAGCGGGTCGCATCCGACCTGGCCGATTTCATGCCCGATCGCCAGCGCGCCATGCACGACGACGGACAACACCGTGACCTGGACGTTCGGGATGGTCGGGACGCAGCTCGCCACCGGCACCGGCTCGGCGTGGGACGCCGTGAGTCCGGAGATGTGGCCCGGCGCGGGGTTCAGCTCGAACAACGCACCTATCGAAGTCGGCAATCCCGGCAACCTCGAAAGCACCCTGAACGGCCTCCCGCAGTTCACCGTCGAGTTTTACGGCGGAGTGATGGAATCGACCGCCACGCGCGGAACGCTTTACTTTGGTCCCGGCATAATCGTTGGGCAGCCCGGCACGCCGAGTGTCTATACCGCCGCTCTTCTATTTTATCTTACGGACGCTCAAGGGTCGTGTCTGCACAACTGTCTCTGGGCCAGCGGCTACATCGGCGGCTCATACGTACAACTAGCGCCGACGACCCTTTCGGCGGCTCTGCCTATTGGAGCACCCCAGCATATTGCACTTACTTACGATGGGACCAACGTGCGCCTGTTCCTGGGTGGTGTACTGCTCAAGACAGTTGCCGCGTCTGGCAACTGGGATATCCTGCCCTATTCCAGCATTACGATGTCGAATCAAAATCCCGGTATCTATCCGGGGATGCAAGCGAGCACAAATGCTGCTTATGCCTATTACTCATCCTTGCGTTTTTCCAAATCCGCACGATACACGTCAGCTTTCACGCCTCCGACCGCGCAGTTTACCTACGACGCCAACACTATAGCGCTATTTAATTTTCCGCTCAGCGGAGTGCCGACTGGAACCACGGAAGGCGAGGTTAACGGTAAGAATGCCTTCATCCCCATCGAAACCTCAGACGGCGGCGCCGATCTCAATCCGCTCTACATCGGGAACATGCAACTCAGCGACAACGGCATCTACGCGAACTGGATGTTGAATTCGACCATCGAGAATATCCAGATCAATGGCGCGGGCCGGTCCTGCATCCACCTGCACGACAACGACTACCAGGACACGGTGCGCCGGGTTATGTGCGTCGTCGTGCCTTACGCCAAGACCAACGTCGGTGTTCTGTTTATGAACCAGTCGAACAACAACCTCTACGAGCATCTTCAGTGCGACGGGCAATATACCTGCATCGAGGAAGCGAGCGGCTCGGGGCACTATATCGTGCCCGATTTCAGCGACCGCGGCTTCGCAGTTTACCCGCTCGCGTTCATGCAAGCCCAAGCAATACTGGACAGTCCCGAGTTGGACGTCGAGGATTCGGCCCCCAACCAGTTAGCCGCGGTCTACTCAAACGCCGGATACGCTCCTGTCATTGTAAATGGTGGTCAGCTGACACTGGGCAGTACGAGCGCGGCATACCTGACGATTAATACTGGCGCTCCGTTCGTGGTCAACGGCACGGATTTTAGTGACTATGCCGGCGTTCCCGCCGAGGTGCTCAATGTGATCGGCAATCCGTCGTCTCCGGTCCGGATGAAGGATGCGGTGTGGTCGGGCACTCCGGCGCTGACGAACTCCGGCAAGTCCTGGTGGCTGCGCGCGACGATGGGCGGTCAGGACCTGGGTGTGAAATTCGCGGACATTCCGGCCGGCGCGTCGGCCAACAACGGGACGCAGCGCTATTGCCTGGATTGCGATCCGGCGGCGAATCCTCCGGTGGCCTGCACCAGCGCGGGCACCAAAACCGGCGCGTGGCTGAGCGTCGAGAACGCGACCAACATATGCACGCCGTGAGTCGGCAAAGGGCTTTGTGGCCGCAAACATTAGGGCGGGCGTCACTGGTCTCGCATGCACGGATGACGACCGGTGGATGCGCCGCGACGCCGCCCTGCCGGGCTTGCCGCCGCCCTTGAGCGCGAGGCGCACCATGAGTTGCTCTTCGCAGTACAGCCGATACAGGCGCTTGTGATTCATCGCGTGGCCTTCCGCGGGCGAGCATCCAACCCAAGCGCCGATAGCCGAATCGGCGCCGCTCCGCGGCCAGCTCGCGCAAGCGCTGGCGCAGCGCCGCGTCGTCCGGCCGCTTCGCTGATAGCGCAGCGTCGAGCGATCCCATCCTACCAGTCCGTAGGCGTGCCGCTGACGCAGCCCGTAACTGCCTGCCTTCCTTCCCGGCAGACATTAACCAATTATTGGGATACTTGCAGGGGGAAGACCACGCTCGCGCTGCTGATCGACGGGGTGCACTTCGGTCAGCATGTGGCCCGGGCGGCGCCATGGTACTGTGCTGGACCGCGGCCGGCATGACCGGGCGCCAAGCGCAGTTTTGGCAAGCTCGCCGGTTGTCGTGCGCTGCCGACCTTGGTCGCCACAGACCACCGCCTAACTGACTACGTTACCGCTACTCAATTCCGACAGCGCAACGGACATTGCTGCGAGCGGCTCGTCTGAGCAAGTTTTGAGACTCTGCACTTCCAGACCTACTGCTAGCTGCAACCCGCTCATTTCCCGGGATAAAATAAATAAGCTACACTCTCTCCTCCTTCCAGCCTGATTGTTTCACCGCCCGCATTTGCCGGCCTCCCCGTGGCGATTCCCTCGTCACTCACGAGAACTCGCTCGATGCGGCCCCCATACGTAAACGGCGCGAAGTTAATTTCAATGCGCCGATGCCAATCATTGCCGTTAACGATCAGCAACATTCGTCCAGCATCGCCCTGCCTTGCTGCGGTCACTATATTTGGACCATAGGCAGGCGAGTCCAACTCCGCACCTAGTAGATAAGGAGCCAGAACAGTCGTCAATGCCTTGGCCGCATAGCTCATTGCTTGCCAATTCTCTTGCATAGACGGATCGTCAACAGTAGGATTGGCTCCCGTTTGTAGTAAGGCGCCAACAGGTGCTGTCAGACGGCCATTTAAGCTATAAGCAGACTCGAACATGTAAAGCCTTTCTCCAGCGACGCCAAGCGCCGCCTCGGTCATCATTTCACCAACAATAACGGGGCCCGTCACGCCTGGTTGATTAAGTACGTCAACTGGAGGTGTATAGTACTCGGTGGTCGGCGATCCCTTGTAGTACCAAGCCCCGCTCAGACTTACTTCCATAAGCTGTGGGCGGTCAAGCATCATGCTAGGCTGCCGTGCATAGTATTCTGCTTTTATCCACGATGTAGCCTCTTGAACTCCCTGAGACCAGGTGTACGCAGCTCTCTCGTTGTAAGATGTCCAGTAGTGCGACGCATAATCGCTAAGACTTCCAGGACCCATCCAGTTCGCCTGCACTGGTGGAGGACTGAGAGCTAACGGCGGCCAACTAATTGGAACCGTGTTGTTCCCAGTGTGCAGCCACCCGCTAATTTCCGCCAACGCGTCGTTACGCACGGGAGGGTCGCACGGCTGGCTTGGGCATCCGTCCCGGTTCCCGGCCCACCAAAGAAAGTCCAACCCGGGGTCGTTGCCTGCCGAGAAATCACCGTCAATCGAAGCGCTCGGTGTAAAATCAAACCCCTCCGAAGTTACGTTACTTGCAGTGAACATCTTTCCCGCCAAAGTATTCAAACCAATGTTCAATGAACCGGTCAACGCGAAACTCGTCCCAGCGTAAGACGTGTCTACGGGATTGGAAGGCCACGCGATTGTACAGGTACTTCCGTCGCAGCTGGCTGAAGTGAAACTGTTCTGCCCCCCTACCAGGCCGGCTGGGGTAGGAGTCGATCCCCAGGTTCCGCTTGCCTCGTCGACCATGTCGACTGATATTGCGACCCCGGATGATGCCAAAGACTGGAAAGCGTGTTTTACAGCCTCCTCGCCATAGGGCCAATTGAGCGTCCACCACGCTTCGTTCCCTATAGTTCTGCAGACTTCATCGCCGACCGCAAGAATGTGCAGATTATGCGCGGCGGCATATGTCCAATCGGGGGCTACGTACGCATCGTAATATTGCTGCCATACACTATACGGCATCTCGACGTCGCGTGGGTTAACATAGAAGCCTTCAGATATTGTATTAATACCCGACTGCTGCACAACGTCCAAAATATTAGGAGGCCCCTTTACATCGCCGGCCGATAACTCGAATGGTGCGATAACGAACAACGACTGGCCCGGTTTATATTGCGAAAGAAACTGACCATTCCCGGCAAAGTGCGCGACATTCAGAGTTGTCTTCACCCACACGTATGCCGAGGACCTTTGTGTTCCTTCGCTCACGGTAATGGTGGCAAATCCTTCATTAGCGCCAGCTGTCACAGTCCCGTCTGCAGCCACGCTTAGTACATTCGTGTCGCTCGACGCATAAGACGGAAACACACACGGGGCGGTCGTGAGGTCGGTGAAGTGGCGCTTGCATTTCAAAACAACAATATGCCCAGGTTGTAGATAAACATGAAGATAATTGGCGGTAATATTCATTAAGGTGTGGCCATTGTCGATCTTGATCACACGATCGAAACCGCCGCGCCAATTGTAAAACGACTTATTTGCGATTTGACCCGTCGGCCAAAAGTCCGAATGCATCCCTATGTATAACTCATGTTTGCCGTTAGGTACTATTCTAGTGTCGACCTTTACGGTTACGGTATTTCGCGATTTACCGGAATTGTCAGTGTAGCCAATGCCTACTACCTGTCCATCTAGAAGTACCTGCCATACGGCAGGATAGTAGAGTGCGTCAGATCCCAGCGCAGTAACGGGCACGATGCCATGCAAAATGTGGGTGAGCTGTGGCGATATTACATTTAAGGAATTCTGTTGGTTATCGATGACAAAGGCTCGCTGTGCAGTTGCTATGACGACTCCGAGAGCGTTGCGCCCGGTGATTTCTAGCTCATAGGTTCCGTCCGAAGCGAGCCCGGTGTTATATAGCACTTCATAAGGCGGAGTTGTTAGGAGTGCAATACGACGGGAACCAATATTAAATTCGACTGTTGAGAGAGATTGGGAATGTGTGGAGTGCACTACGAATACACAGCTTCCACGAAGGATTCCGTTTTGGGTCGGCGCAACGATTGTTAAGAGAGAAGACGCTTGCACCGCAGACAAAGGGCACAACAAAAGGCTGACGAGCGAGGCCAAGACAACTAAAGTGAGACAACGAGCGGACGTTATTAATGTACGCATTGCTTTCCTTGGCACAGAACGAGCCGGAATTAGATAGAAGGAAGCAAACGCAACAAATATGCCATTTAAGTACATGTGTCATCATCGCAGGCTGGTGCTCGTTGTGGGTCACGGTTGCGCGGCGGCTAGTCAGTTAGGTGAAGCATGCGAAAGTGATTGTAAAACGGCCACTCGTCTCTACAATGACGCTAGTACTGTGTCATACTGAGACGGCGAGAATGTCGATTTGAGACTGCTACAGACACGATATTGAGACACCTAGCGCATAGGATGGTGTGTGTGCATTGTTGACGAAAGGTGTTATGGACGTGAGTCTATCGCTAACGGAAGGATTGAGGAGGAATTGCCAAAGAGGACACAACGAGTGTTCGCGTGTGTTAGGAAGGCGGGTGTGGGGTTGTGAATTAGGATACATCTAGCTAGTGTCAAGGATCTGAATTACGTACGGATGATGCCGCCTGGCTTGTATAGAGATGGCAGGGTGTGATGCCAGCGCAGGGGTCGGGCAGAAGTAGCGGCAAGGGGAGGGATGAAGAGATCTTCGAGTATCCGATGACTGTGCAATACTCGTAGGTGTGGAAGTGTTAGCGATATTGTGCGGATAAGGCTTTCTGGGTGTACATTGTGTTTTATGATCATGTTCCAACAGTAGATTGCGAGGTGCGTTAACCAAGATGCCAGCCGTACGTGTTTGTTTGTGGGCTGCTGCTTTGACGCGTGGTAGATTGGCCGCGTTGCGGCAATAGCTGATTGTGATGCTGTGAAATGGCTCACCCTGCAACTCTGAAGCATTCTGCGAATGAGTCAGGAGGCTTGGGATGGAGAGGAGAGGGAAGGTGGAGCTATTCGAGCAGATTCGACGGGAATACGAGTTCGGCGTCGGGACGGTAAAGGAGGGTCGCGCGCAAGCTGGAAGTCGATCGCCGGTTGGTGCGCCAGGCCTTGGCCGAGGCCCAGCGGCCAGAGCGCAAGCTGAGCTAACGCGAGCGGCCAATGGTCGGACCGCCGATTCGCTTTATCGACGCGATCCTGGAAGTCGACCGCAACGGTCCGCGTAAGCAGCGTCACACCGCACATCGCATCTGGTAGCGAGTCAGGACGGAGATACCTAAGCGACAAGTGGCGGAAGTGACGATCCATCAGTACGTGCGGGAGCGCAAGCGAGAGTTGGGGTGGTCGACCCGCACGACCTGCGTGCCGCAGAGGTACGAGCCTGAACAGGAAGGCCAGGTCGATTCGTATGAGGCGTCGGCGGAGTTGAACGGCGAGCCAGTACTGCTGCAGGTGTTTGCGATGCGCAGCATGGCGAGTGGAGCGGCGTTACATCGCGCCTGTCATCGGGCGACACAGCAGGCCTTCCTCGGAGCTCACGAACACGCGTTTCAGTATTTTGGCGGGGTCATCCGGGACCTCAGGTACGACGACTTGAAAGCTGCGCTGAAGAAGATCCTGCGTGGGTTCCGACGCGAGGAAACCGCGCGCTTCATCGCGTTCCGCTCGCACTGGCGATTCCAGAGCGAGTTCTGCACGCGCTACGAAGCGCACGAAAAAGGCGGGATCGAGAGCGAGGCCGGCTACTTTCGGCGCAACCACTGGGTGCTGATGCCGAAGGTGGGGAATCTCGCGGAACTCAACGCGCAGCTGCTCGCCGCTTGCCACGAGGATGAACGGCGCCAGATCGCCGGACGCAACCAGCCCCTGGGGACGTTGATGATCGAGGAGCGTGCGCATCTGCTCCGCTGGCCGAGCACGGCTTCGAACTGGGGGAGATCTCGTTCTCGCGCGTGGACGGACTGGGATGCGTGCGGATGCGAACCAATCTCTATTCGGTTCCGGCCAAGCCCGGCGGGACGGTCTAGGTGCGACTCGATCCGAGGTACGTGGAAGTGCGCGATGAGGGCGGCTGCGTCGCCCGCCACGAGCGCCGCTACGAACGCAATCAGCAAGTGCAGATCTGAAACACTATCTCGACGTGCTGGAGCGCAAGCCGGGCGCATTGGCCGGATCGAAACCGCTCACGGCGTGGCGGCAACGAGGACAATGGCCGGAGAACTACGATCGGCTTTGGGAGGAGCCGATTCGCCGGCACGGAAACCAGAACGGCACGCGCCAGATGATTGATATGCTAAGCCTGATCAAACCATACGGACACGAGCGGGTGCCGATGGCAGTAGCGGAAGCGATTACCTTGGGCTGTTCGGATGCCGCGGCGATCCGGCATCTCGCGGGAGCCGCGGACCTGACACATGCGCGCAGCGCGATCATCGAGTTGGGCGCGCTGTCGCGCTTCGAGCGTCCATTGCCGGTGCTGACCGACTACGACGGGCTGCTCGGCCAGGAGGTGGCGTCATGAGTGCGCAGACTGCGGTTCTAGAAGCGGCGACCATCGGACAGCAGTGCAAGGTGTTGCATCTGCCGACCGTCGCCGCGCAGTGCGCTCAACTCGCAGAACAGGCGGTACGCGAGCTTGCCGGACGCATCTCAGCTTTCTCGAAGCACTGCTCCAGGCCGAACTCGAGGACCGCGAACACTGGCTGGTCGAGCGGCGCATTCGCGAATCGTATCTGCCGCGGACGAAGACCCTGGAGGAGTTCGACTTCTCGCAATGCCCTAAGGTCTCGCCGCAACAGATTCACGAGCTCGCCGAAGGTGGCAGGTTGCTGGTCACGATTACCGCCGCCTTCTCGGCCCGTTCCGCGATGACCTCGAACAGGAACTCAGCTCTAACCTCGGCCAGCGGCACATAGCCGACTTCATCAATCGCAATCAGCTCGTAGCGCGCCCAGCGCGCCAGCACGCGGTCGAGCTGCAACTGATGCTTGGCCTCGACCAGTTCGTTGATCAGCGCGGCGGCGGTGGCGAATCGCACCCGGCGTTTCTGCCGGCAGGCTGCCACCGCCAATCCGCTGAGCAGATGAGTCTTGCCGGTTCCGCTGTCGCCTATAAAGATGACGGGCTCAGCCCTCGCGCTGATCGACCGGATTACCGATCGGGCGCACATCATCGAGACCGGCGCCGACTCCTACCGCTTCCGCAGAACCCTCGAAAAACGCAAGGTCCGAACCTCGGTGGCGAACACGACATCCGCGCCCCGCCGCTGGCGGTGGAGAAAAAGGAGAGCTGATGCACGATGGTCGTGGAGCGCGCCAGTAACGCTGCTCGCGCAAGGTACGTGCTGCGCATATCTCCTAGCGCGCCTGAGGTGAAAAGACCGGACGATTACAATCTTTCTCAGGGAAAAAGAAAGATCAAACCCGGTAAGGTGGGCCAAATGTAAGCATCGAAGTGGCCCAGACGGGATTGTCAAAAGCAATAGCGAGACCGTATAGGACTCAAGGGTTTTCCGTGGCGTTGAGAGTGCTCTGCTCTAATTGCCGCAGCGGCAACGCCTATCGCCTGGTCGGCACGATTTTCGAGAAGACAAGCACCCACTGATGACGTGGTTCAAGATTCTTTACACGATCCTTCAGAGCAAAACGGGCGTTTCGCCGCGCCCACCTTCGGCAGATCCTTGTGTTTTGAGACTTCTTCGCCTCAGACAGCTTGGCTATATGAGCCATCGCCCGCGCGCTGCGATGCGCGATTCCGACTTCACGCAACTCATGAGCATCGTGGGAGTTGACGAAACCTATTTCGGCGGCAAAGGCGAGAATCGCCACGCCAACGACAGGTTTAAGGGCGGTAGCACCGCAGGCAAGAAGTCCCGCCATCGGCGCTATCAGCGGCAAGGGCAGCGTCGTCTGTTCGATAATCGAAAACACGGACATGGGAACCTTGGAGCGTTTCATGCGCAAAGCTGTCTGACAAAAACGTCTCGCTCGTCGCGAGCGATGAGCACCGCGGCTAGAGACTTCGATCGTCCACCTATCCGCATCAGGCAATCCGCCACATAAAGGGCAAGTACGTGGACGGTGAAGTCCACACTGAGTGCATTGATTCGTTCTGGTCGCTGCTGTAGCGCAGGATCATCGGGATACGATCTGCTGCTCAACTTGGTCGAGTTCCAGTTTCACTATAACAAGCGCAGCAACGCCGGCATCTTTAGAGAAACCATGGCAGGCTGCTAAAGCGCGATAACTGGCAGCCGCCTCAAGACAGAGCAAGAACAGCAGCTGGCGATATCCTGAAGGTTGTTGAGATTTGAGTGACGGCGATCCTCGCCCGATCAGAAGATTGGGTTGAGTAAGAGGCGGCCGCCATGAACAAGAGTGCCAAGAGCAAGGACGGAAGGAAAGCCGCGAACGCGGGACAACTATGGGCTACGGTTGCCGGATCTGGTTCGCCAGTCGCTGTACGACACCGTGATCGGAGCCGGGCTGGCGTGCGTGGATGAAGTGCTGGAAGGGGAGCGAGCGGCGCTGTGCGGAGAGCGTTACGCGCATCTGGTCGATCGCGGGGCGTTGCGTGGGGGACACGTCGCCAGCTCGCTGGTGCTGGGTGGAAGGCGCGTCGCAGTAAGCCGGCCGCGGGTGCGCAGTGCGGAAGGTCACGAACTCAAGTTACCGAGCTGGCGGGAGTGGAGCGTAAGTGACCCGCTTGAGCAGCGCGCGGTAGAGCAAATGGTGCTGGGAGTGTCGACCCGGCGCTACGCGCTCGCTGGAACCGTTGCCAGCAGCGGTCACGGTACGCGGCATCAGCAAGAGCGCGGTAAGCGAACGGTTCGTATACGGCACCGAGCGCAAGTTGGCCGAACTGATGAGCCGGGAACTTGCGGGCGCTTCCTTCGGTTGCATTGCTGATCGATGGCGTGCACTTTGGCGAACATGTGGTGCTGACAGCAGTAGGAGTGGATGAGCACGGCGCCAAGCACGTCCTAGGACTGCGTGAGGGCGCAACCGAAAACGCCGCCGCAGTGCGCGCCCTACTCGGCGAGTTGGTCGGGCGCGGGCTGGATACCAACCGTTCGCTATTAGTCGTAATCGACGGGGCCAAGGCGCTCCACAAGGCGGTGGTCGAGGTGTTGGGCGCGCCGCACGCTGGACGCCGGCTGCTCGATAATCTTGCACGTTGACTGGAGCATCAGCATACTGGCGCCGCCGCCTCGCTGCGCGAGGGACTCGAGGAAACTCTCACCGTGATGCGACTTGGCGTACCCGAAAACCTCGAATGGGTACTGTCATCAACCAACTTGATCGAAAATCTGTTCAGCCGGGTGCGCGAGCTCGGACGGCGTGTCAAACACTGGCAGAGCGACACCATGGTGCTGCGCTGGACTGCGGCGGGCGTCCTGGAAGCAGAGCGCGGCTTTCGCAAGCTGCTAGGCTGTCGCGCGATGCTGACCCTCGTCGCTGCGCTGCGCGCCCACGATACTCAATTCAATAGTGCCCGACCGGGAGTTGACGAAACTGAGAAAGCCGCTTAACTGACCATGAACCCGCTGCTCAATTCCAACAACGGCGCGGACATCACCCAGCAGCGAGCTTGTTCAGTTAAGGTTTTTCATTCATGTACTCTACACTGTCACTTCTGACATCAAGTAGTTGTCCCCCGCATAGTTTGATGTTGGATAAGGTTCTGACTGTAGTAATATCGCAGTCGTTTGGAATAACCGCAGCCTCAATCCAAGAGGCTAACCCCAATAGTTGATTCGCTTTCATATGCGCTATTTGCTGTGGAAAAGTGTCTTTTATTTCTCTAATCATTAGCTGACTAAAAGGCGTGGAAATAATTATTTGATCAGCGGCAATCGTGAACGGTGCGCTAATTGTGATTCGATCATTCCGAAATCTATCTTTGCGTGGATCGAGCAATCCACATGCGACGATAACTCGAAATTGATCCTTCCATCGAGCGAGTTGCGAACCATCGACAATCGCAAAGCACTGATTGGGGGCGCCACCCGCCCAAGATAATAACACACCTCCCGATAACACCGCCGGTTCCGAACGGTGATAGTAGATGTCGAAGACGACAGCGGCCCAAGCAACGACGAGCACGCCTATTGTTACAATGAAGCGACGGCGGCTCAGATTGGCCTGCTTAGTTAGATCGGTAGGGACCAGTGCGTGAACCAAAGCACCAATTCCGAGCACTATAAGAGTACCGCCTATATATGGATGGTTCCAATCCCAGATCATGAAAGAACTAACCCCGCTGCGGGAGGGCCACCAGCCATTTCTGCGCGAAAGAGCCTATCGTTCCAGGGTACAGCCATGACTTAGCTCCGTTTAGGACAAAGCGTGTCCTGAAGGGTCTTCTATCTGAGGCAAATTTATCCGTCAACATCCGTAATATTTCTATAATGTTCGAGTTCCGGCACTGCACCGAAATTCAGATAAATATTAGGCGAATTCTCCTTTTCATGCGGCGGAATTCAAAAGCCGCGTTAATCAAAAGAATTATCGTTATGGTGGCGGAAATCGCGATCCCGTTCCAATCGAACGGGCGGCCGAAATTGCCGAGGGAAGGCATTGGGATTATTTCCGCTCTGCGGACTCAGCACCATCAGCCAACGCCAGCCTTCCAAAATGAAGCTGACCGGATAAATTGATTGGCGTCAGGTATATCCAGATTTGCAGCACGAATGGCAGCGCGAGCGGAATCAGCATTAGAATGTCCGCGCCAAGGGTCACGCCATAGTAGAATGTCATCGCGAACATAATTACCGCAGCAATCGTGAAATCGACCAGGCCGGCTCCGACGGCCGCCCTCCGGAATCACGAGTCTTGGAAGGTAGACCTTTGGGCAATCAGTCAGGTCCGCACTTGTCGTCCAGCTATTGACCACCCGCTCCCGAAACCATCCGACCGCCACAGCACGATCAGGCTCCCGCGCTTGCAAAATGCGCCTTTGATATAGGGCAGGGCAATTGTGGCCCTGGCGGATTTCAATTATCATCAAATTGATGGATCCTGTGACCTCGGTTATAATCTCTAGCCATAACGGAGCGCGAACGATACGTCAGGCGATTGATAGCGCCTTGGAGCAAAAAGACGTCCCGGGGGACTTCGAAGTAATCGTCGTTGACGACGCTTCGACTGACCATACAGCAGAGATTCTACGTAGTTATGGTAGGACACTGACGTCCATCGTTCAACCGACCAACTGCGGCGTTTCGGCAACCCTTAATCACGGCGTTCGCGAGTCACGCGGCAAATACGTTGCCTTTCTGCATGACGATGATTATTTTCGACCTGATAAGCTTCGCGAGGCGGTTTTCGCGTTAAATCAGGTGGACGCGGTTTTAGCATTCTCCGATTACATCATAATCGATAGCGAAACGGACGCGTCTATCGAAGTCGTCAAGTTTGATCACGCTCCGGAACTGGAAGAGATGTTCGTCAAGTGGGAATGCATAGGTCCTCCAAGTAGCGTGACGGTCCGCAAAGAGTTCTTCAACGCCTGCGGAGGCTTCGACGAAAGACTGCGCTGGTGTGAGGACATAAATCTGTGGCTGCGCTTGCGTGCGCAAGGCTCCTTTGTGCATGTTCCTAGGGAATTGACCGTCTATCGCAAACGATCATCAATCAGGGTGATCGATAAGCGATATCCCTTAGAGCAATTATTGATGTTTGAACGTATTATGCGGGAACACTTTGGACGGCGTGCCGAAGGCCTGATAGCACATGCGCGAGATCAGCGAGCCGCGATGCTGCTTGGCGTGGCGCTTCACGAGATCGATCAAGGCCGGCCCGCTGACGCGATCCGCACGCTATATGAATTGATCTGTTATCGTCCTTCATATCCCTTACGAAGCGTGCCACTTCGGCGGCTAGTCCAACGGCACAATCTTTCTAGGCTGGCACGAATCCTTCGAATATCCTAGAAGTATTCTAGACGCTTCAACCTCTTAGGCCGACTGAAATACCAACGAATGCCTTGCGGAATCAAAGCGGGCGTAGTTTACGGCGGTCATATTGGAGTCGAGGGCTGGAGAGGCAGGCTTTGACCCGTCTTCTGTGCTTTCCGGAAGAAACGCCGAAGTGCAGGTGTTTGTCCCGAGATCAGTTGACATTTTTAGCTCGCTAGACACAGTGTAGCATCGCGCGCCATGTTCGCTAGATTCTCGACGGAATCGTCGGAGGCGCCATTCAATGGGGATGCCCGCTCGGAGCGGCAGGAATGCAGAAAAGGGGACTGCCGCTGACCCTCGCCTGCTGCCTTGATGATCGGCGTCCGCGCGCGATTGCAGCAAGTGGGCTCGAATCTACTTTCCAATGCTAAAGTTCACGCGGGGTGGTGGTCGAACTAAGCCGAAGCTCGAAGGGCTGAAAAAGTGGGCGCTTCTTAACGATCCAAGGCTCGGGTAAAAGCTCCGGTCCCGATTTCTTTTCATGGATCATCAGCCGTTTCAACACGGATATGACCTTCGAGACAACGGGCCTCTAGTGTCCTGAGTCGTAAATGCATTGAATAAATTGGAGTCCGCCAGCGTTCTTCGTATAGGAGGAAGGAGGCTGATGCGGACGGGGAGACCGATAGCACCGTTGAGCCTGGCGGTTGAAGAGCGCGCGACGCTGGAGGGTTGGGCGCGGAGGCCCAAGACCGCGCAGGCGCTGGCCCAACGTTCGCGGATTGTCCTGGAGTGCGCCGGCGGCAGCGCCAACACGGCGGTCGCGGACAAGCTCGGAGTGACCTACCAGACAGTCGGCAAATGGCGCCAACGGTTCCTGGAGAGGCGGCTGGCGGGCTTGCTCGCCGAGCCGCGGCCAGGTACCCGCGCCAAGTGGGCGACGTGCAGATTGAGCGGGTAGTGCGCATGACTTTGGAGAGTGCGCCCGCCGCCGCCACCCACTGGAGCACCCGCGCGATGGCGAAGCGCTGCGGTTTGAGTCAGAGCATGGTGAGCCGCATCTGGCGGGCGTTTGCACTGCAGCCGCATCGAGTCGAAGGGTTCAAGCTTTCCAAAGACCCGCTGTTCATCGAGAAAGTACGCGATATCGTCGTGCTTTACCTAAATCCGCCGGACCGCGCGCTGGTGTTGTGTGTCGACGAGAAGAGCCAGATCCAGGCGCTCGATCGCAGTCAGCCGCTGCTCCGGAATGCGCCCCGGCCAGGCTGAGCGGCGTGCGCCAGACTATTTGCGTCACGGCACCACCAACCTGTTCGCCGCGCTCGACTTTAAGGCGGGTACTGTGATCGGGAGTTTCATCGCCGCCATCGGGCGGTGGAGTTCCGCCAGTTGCTGGAGACCATTGACCACCAGGTCCCGCCCCGCTTCGCGCTCCACTTGATCATCGACAATTACGCCACCCACAAAACCCCGGCCATCAAGCCCTGGCTGCTGCGTCATCCGCGTTTCCATCTGCACTTCACCCCGACCGGCGCCTCGTGGCTCAACCTGGTGGAACGCTGGTTCGCAGGCCTCACCGAAAAACAACTGCGCCGCGGCGTCCATCGCAGCACCCGCGAACTGCAAGATGCCATCTGCCACTACCTCGAACTCAACAACCGCCATCCAAAACCCTTCATCTGGATCAAAACCGCTGACCAAATCCTCGATTCAGTTGCTCGATTTTGTAAACGTACTTCAGACTCAGGACACTAGAGGCCTGGGATGCGCAATCGCTAAGTCCATCGTTGAAATGCATGAAGTACTCTGATTTCGCACAGCGGAGCAAAAACAAGGGAGCGACACTCGTCGTGGAATTGCCAGTAGCAAGGGCCACTGTCAAAATCAGGCCCGGTTGGATCCTAAGCTTGGTATCCTCGGGCCCGCGCCGGAATTCTGGAGCGAGGAGCGTAACTCCACTTGCCTGCTGAGCGGTACTCGAATTCTCACCGTCGAGGAGGACCTGGATGCGCACGAGAGGTCGCAGTGCTCAAGCGCCCACCTTGGCAGCTGCCATGACTGCCAGCGCGCGATCGACTGCGTCCTTCAGTCGTCATAATCTGGCAAAGCCGGCAGGTGCGGTGGCTTTTTCCAAGGGTGTTGCGGCGCTGGTCGAGCCTACAAAGGACTAATCAACGTAGCTCGACTGGAATTGGTTGGAAGATTTTATGAAATCGGACTACTGGCGCCTAGCTTACCTCGACCAAGTGGATGAACAATTGTTCGACTTTACCCCCTTATCCGTCAAGGCCAGCGTGGCCCGGTGCGCGAGGGTTAGCGATCAGCCCTACGAAACTGGCAAACTGCCGACGATCGCTGAAGATTTGAAATTCCACGACCGGCTAGTCGGGCGGCAGCCGATCCAAGCGTCGGCGGCGGAGCCTCAGACGATTCCGGGCCCCTGGGTTGGAGACGGTCGCCGCTGCGGATGGCTCGATGAGCAGCAGTACGGGAACTTCAAAGGATCGCGACTGTATCTAGAAATGTACGCAGGTGAGGCGTTGGCGCTGCTATGGGATCAGTGGGCGTGCAGGCCGTGATACGACGAATGACGGTTCAAGAAGCTCAAGAGTTCCTGACGCGCCATGGCCTCACAATGTCGCCGTCGAGGTTGGAGAAGCGGCAGAAGTGCCCGCGCTGGTGCACGCGCTGCCGAACAGTGTGGGATTCGTGCGGACTCGAATACGGGCACGCAGGGAAACATGACGTCTATGCTACGAGTGGTCACAACCACGGCCCACTATATCGGGTGCGCGTGCTGAGGCGCGACAAATACTGTCGCACTAGGTATTGCAATGGTTGTTTAGAGCTGCTGGTGCGTGCGAAGTTGCTTCACGCTCCGTTCATAGTTTTCGACTACTGGCCGCTCGATGCCGCGTACACTTGTGATCACGAGCATTGCGTTGGATACCAACTGGGAATTCCAGCTTGCACTCTGTGGAATCCCAACCTCGATGTGTGTCCACGATGTTGGCACTTCTCCGAGTGTCACACGGAATTAGCTAATCGCATGCCAGACGTGGGGCAAGTGCTGGCGTACCTTTCTGGAAAAATCAGACGCAGGCATTTAGATCCCAAGATCAGGATGGGCGATTTAGAAACTCAAATTCACCGCTTCTTTACCGTGACGGAGCTGCGCGAGCTAGCCGCGCTGCAGTTCAGGCGACCTGTTGCTAGTGTCCTGAGTTAGAGATTCGCGGCATATGTTTGAGCCAAAACATGAGGGATCGCGGGCATTTGTTTTTCATCGAACTTCAAACTCAAGACACTAGGTAACATATGAGATCTTTAACGAATCAGTCGATTTTGACGAGTTCGAGGTGCCATGATGCCCAGGCACCTGCGAGCCTTAGCGACGAAATGCTGCATGTTAAATCGTATTCGCACTGCTGCGAAGGATCTGTGCAAATGCGCAAACCCCGCACCTCGGATACTTCCGCCAGTTCACCTGAGGCTCCGTTGCGCGCGGCGCTCGGGGCCAAGGCGGCGCAGTCGGCGCGGCGGCGCTTCGCGCGCGAACGGCTCGCGGAACAACTGATGCCAATCTATCGCCTGCTCTGCGCGGAGGCGGCCTGATGCGGGTGCTGCATGTCAGCGCGGGCAATCTTTACGGCGGCCTCGAGACCGTGCTGGTGACGCTTGTGCGATGCCGCGCGCTCGGCCCCGAGCTCGAATGCGAGTTTGCCTTGTGTTTCGCGGGGCGGGCGGAGGACGAACTGCGCGCCGCCGGCGCGACCGTACATCGGCTGGGCGAAGTGCGCGTTCGCCGGCCGTTGAGCCTGCTGCGGGCGCGGCGTGCGCTACGCGGCCTAATCGAACGGCGCGGCTTCGACGCGGTCATCTGTCATTCGCCGTGGACCCAGGCTATCTTCGGCCCTGTCGTGCGCGCGGCGGGCCCGGCTTCGATTTTCTGGCTGCACGACGTGGCGGCGGGACGCCACTGGCTGGAGCGCTGGGCGGCTCGCGTGGTGCCCGACGGCGCGATCTGCAACAGCCGCTTTACCGCCGCCTCCCTTCCCGCCATCTACCCCGATATACCGGTTGAAGTGATCTATTGCCCCGTTGGCGCACCTGAGTATCACGAACCACGTGCCGGTCGCGAGGCCGTGCGTGCCGAGCTAAAGACCGCTCAAGAAGCGATCGTGGTGATTCAGGTGAGCCGGATGGAGGAGTGGAAGGGCCACCGGCTCCATCTCAACGCGCTCGCACGCCTCAACGGCGTGCCCGGATGGACCTGCTGGATGGCGGGCGGGGCACAGCGGCCGCACGAGGCGCGCTACCTCGAAGACCTGCGCGCCGAGGCCGTCGCGCTCGGAATCGGCTCGCGCGTGAGCTTCCTCGGGCAGCGCCGCGACGTCGCGCGGCTGCTCGCCGCCGCCGACATCCATTGCCAGCCCAACAC